>Ga0180009_10003843_pt1 | contig 16862 bp, 15 predicted proteins | sample OS_PC_MetaG_FD_123537 | JGI IMG/M metagenome (GOLD analysis project Ga0180009, IMG submission 123537) | Groundwater microbial communities from the Aspo Hard Rock Laboratory (HRL) deep subsurface site, Sweden - OS_PC_MetaG | ecosystem: Environmental > Aquatic > Deep subsurface > Groundwater...
AACGTCGGAGTTTAGAAAAAGAACATATTTGCCTTTGGCGATTTTCCTGGCGGCATTATTACCTCTGGCAAAACCGAGATTTTTCTTGTTTTCAATTAGTTTAATTTTTGGTCCGCCAGCTGGTGGATTGGAATTTGTTTGGAATTTGGGATTTGCCTGCCTGCCGGCAAGGCAGGGAGTTTGGAAATTTCTGATGGTTTCGACAGAACCATCAGACGATCCATTATCAACCACAATCACCTGGTAATTTTTAATATCGTTTGAGTCGAAAAGAGCGCTCAAACATTGCTGAAGTATTTCTTTGGTGTTGTAGCTAAGAACGATTACCGAAACCTTAAAACGGCTCATTTGGAAAGATTGATTTTGGCCAGAAACTTTTCATGGTCTACCACAACATAGTTGTTGCTGCCTTTTCTGGCGATTTTAAGACCTTCTTTTTTAAGTTTTTTACCTTGCTCCCCTACTCCACCTGGGTATTTTGGGTTAAGAAAGCCGCCGGTTTTTAGGGTCCGCCAATAAGGAGTGGTCTTTTTTTTACCTTCTTCTTTCCTTTGCTCTGCCGCATAAGCGGCAATCCAGGCAAAAATTCCGGTAGTAACCGGGCAGGCGAAATTGACTTTATGTTTTTCGGCTAACAATCTTCGGATTTCATTGATGGTAGTTACCTTACCTTTCGGAACCTTGGCCATAATTTGGTCAACCTCGATCGGCGCCGGGATAACAAAACTTCCTTTGCCCCAGCGGGTTGACATCTTGCCATTAACCTCTTTAATTTGAGGAAGATCTTTTCGGTTTTGAAGTTTCTGGACCCAGTCTTTTTTGGCTGTCATTATCGGTTGCTTAATAAAAAGGCTTAGCACCGTGTGATCGTTCCTGGCCTTGATTCGGATCCGGAAGGTTTCTAATTAGGCTTAGGATAAAACCAACCGTGCGGCGCTGCCGTCAAAATGCGAAACCAGTACTGTTAATATTATAGCAGGCCTGTTTTTGGCGGTTATTCGTTGTCAATATTTTGATAGAGCCGGATATCGACGGGATCCATTTTTGAATCTAAAATTATTGAGACCAAATCTGTCCGGTATCGTTCCTCTTTGACTTTCTCTTTGGTCAGGAAATAGGAAGCGGCAAAAGCAAGAGACTTTCTTTTGAAGTAGCCGACCGATTCTTCCGGGAAGCCTAAGTTGTCGCCGATTCTGGTTTTTACTTCAATAAAAACCAGAAAATTATTCTTTCTGGCGATAATGTCAATCTCTCCCCTTCTGGTCTGGTAGTTGGTCTTGACAATGCGATAGCCCTGTCTTTTCAGAAAACGGAGAGCCAGCTGCTCCCCTTTTTTGCCGATAACGGAGCTAGTTGGCTCTTTTGCCTTTTTTGCCACTCTGGTTTCTGAGGTAATACAATTTTGACCGGCGGATTTTTCTTTTCGGGTGTTTGGTTACGGAAAGATCGCTTATGTAAGGGGAATTCAAGGGAAAAATTCTTTCCACGCCGATTCTGTCGGCGGCGATCTTTCTGACGGTGAAAGTTTTACTTTCCCCACTGCCGCGGATCCTAATTACAACACCCTCGAAAGCCTGAAGCCTTTCTTTTTTGTTTTCCTCAATAATTTTGTAGGAAATTTTTACGGTGTCGCCAACGTTAAAGACGGTTTTGTCCTGCCATAAAGCGCTTATTGCCATAGATCAGATTTTATCAAATTATCCGCTTATGATCAAACGGCAGTTTAAAAGCCCCCTTTTTTTGGTCAGTTTAACCCACCTTCGCGAAAATTCATGGGCTAAAAGCCCATGGCTGGATGGTGATTCCAGGGTAAGGACAATTTTCGCTTTGGCGCCTGCCTGCCGGCAGGCAGGGGTTTCAGCTATCAGTTGAAACTTAATTAACAATAGAAAGCGAAGAATCAGCGGGTTTTTAACTCGCTGAGCTTCAATAAACTTTTAATTTCTTGTTCTAAGTCGATGTTCCAGCCGATGCCGAAACTGACGGTCACTTCCTTGCCGTTGGGAAACCGGATCAAACCGGTGTCGCTGCCGGGGTTGGCTTTGAGCAAGCTGTTTAGCCTGATTAGTATTTGCGATCCGGTCCCTTTAGGGATATCAATAATAAAACCTTCCTCTGTCTTTTGACTGCCGGGGGGAACTCTTTCTCCGTCAGCGATTTTTTCAGCTATTAAAGATTGTTTATCTTCGCGAAATTCAATTTTTGCCTCAATTAAAACCAATTTTTCCTCTATTAAAAGTTCTTTAGTTTCCGAAAATGTTCCCGGAAAAACAACTAACTCTACTTGCCCGGTATCGTCTTCGATTGAAACAAAACACATTTCTTTATTGCCGTTTCTGGTAAAAATGGTCCTCACCTTAGAAACCGATCCGGCGATTTTTACTCTCCCGCGCTGGACTTCTTCCAATTCATTGATCTTGTGAGTGACTAAATTAGAAAGCGCGGCCAACTTTTTAACTAACGGATGTTCCGTCAAATACAGCCCAAGAAGCTCTTTTTCCATTCTTAGTAATTGTTCTTTGGGAAACTCTTCTACCTCGGTTAATTCGTCATTAATGGTTTCTTTTTCTTTACCTGGAGAAAAAGAAAAAAAGCTGGTTTGGCCGCTTTCTAAATCTTTTTGTTTTTTGCTGGTTTTTTCACGGATTTTATCTAAACTGGCCAAGATGGCGCTTCTCTTGCCGAAAATATCCAAAGCGCCGGCCTTAACTAAACTTTCAAGAACTTTTTTATTTACCTTCTGGCCGTTGACCCGAAGACAAAAATCGGTCAGAGAAGTGAAATCCCCGCCGCTTTTTCTGGCTTTTAAGATTTCTTCGATTGCGGCAGCGCCGACATTTTTGATCGCGTTAAGACCAAACCAGATCGCCATCCCGTCCAGCGAATCCTTGTCTTGTTTAATCTTGAAATCTTTACCCGATTTATTTATCTCGGGTGGGTAAACGATAATCCCCATTTTTCTGCATTCTTTTACCCCGGCGCTGATTTTGTCCACGTCTTCGGACTCTGCTGTTAGCAGGGCGCACATATATTCGACCGGGTAATTAGCTTTCATATAGGCGGTGTGGTAAGCCAGCATTCCGTAGGAGGCGGCATGAGCCTTGTTAAACCCGAAACCGACAAAAGATTCAATGCTGGCAAAAAGCTCTTCTGCCTTCTTTTTGTTAAGCCCGTTTGCCACACAGCCGTCAATGAATTCTTGTTTCTGTTCTTCCATTTCTTCCGGAATCTTTTTACCGATTGCCTTTCGAAATTTATCGGCCTTAACCCAGTCATATCCGGCAATATAGATAGCGGTGTAAAGACAGTCGTCTTGATAGACGATCAGACCATAGGATTTATCCAAGAATTCTTTCATCCTCGGGTCCAGATAACTTACCCTATCCGGGTTTCTCTTTCTGGCAATATATTCAGGAATAATTGCCATTGGCCCGGGACGGTAGAGGGCAACCATGGCCATCAAATCTTCAATCTGGTTTGGTTTTAATTCTTTAAGCCAGCTGGTTATCCCTTTTCCGCTGAACTGAAAAACTCCCATGGTGTCGCCATTAGCTAACATTTTAAAAGTTTTTTTGTCGTCTAAGGAGATCTTTCTTAAATTGACTTTAATTTTCTTAGTCTTTTTAAGATTAACTAAGGCATTGCTTAAAATGGAAAGGTTTCGGATTCCTAAAATATCGAGCTTGATTAAACCGACGTCCTCAATGGCGTGCATTTCGTATTGAGTGATGATTTTATCCCCGCCGGCCTCTTTTTGGGTGGGGCTAAACTCATTAATAGTGGTGGGAGAAATTACCAAGGCGCAAGCATGAACGCTAATGTGGCGGGCGCAGCCCTCAATTTGTTTGGCGGCGTCGATGACCTTTCGGCAGTCCTGGTCTTGGTCGTAAAGCGCCTTTAACTCCGGACTGATTTTCAGGGCTTTGTCGATTGACATGGGGAATCCTTGGGATCCTATGGGAATTAGTTTGGCGATTTTGTCCCCAACCGCGTATTCATAGCCTAAGACCCGGGCGGTGTCTCTGACTGAACCTCTGGCTAACATTCTTCCAAAAGTGCAGATTTGGGCAACCGCTTCTTCTCCGTACTGGTCAACGATATGGTAAAGCATTTGTTGCCTTTTGTCGTCGGAGACATCCAAGTCTATGTCCGGAGGGCTTGGTCTCTGTTTGTTTAAAAATCTTTCAAAAGGAAGGTTGTAAATTAGCGGGTCAACAGAAGTGATTCCCAAAACAAAGGAAGCTAAGGATCCTGCGGCCGAACCTCTGGTGTTGGTCCTGGTGTTATTTTTTTCGGTCCAGTCAATGAAATCTTTCATTATTAAAAAGTAGGGGGCGTATCCTTTGCCGCAGATAATTTCAAGTTCATACTTGAGCCGCTCTTTGACCTCTTTGGAAAGCGGCTTGCCGTAATGATCTTTTGCCGCCCGAAAGGTTTTCTTGCGGAGCAGATTTTCATTTGTTTCTCCTTTTGGAATGGGAAATTTTGGGAAATACCATTTGCCCAACTCTATTTCAATCTCGCATTTATCGGCAATTTTTTTGGTATTCTCTATCGCGTCCGGAAAATCCCTGAATTCTTTTTCCATTTCTTCGGGAGATTTAAGATAAAAGTCAGGCGTTTCCAACATTGAAAGCCTTTTCGGCGTATTGACTGTAGTTTGAGTGTTGATCATTAGCAAAACGTCTTGAGCGAAAGAGTCCTCTTTGTCTAAATAATGAACATCATTGGTTGCTACCAGCGGTATGCCCAACTCGCGGCTTATTTTTACCAATCCCGTGTTGACAGCATCTTGTTTTTTAAGCCCAGGGTGGTTTTGAATTTCTAAATAATAATCTTTGCCAAACAACTGCCGGTAGTCGGCGGCTCTTTGTTTGGCTGTTTGGTAATTGTCTTCGAGTATTTGCTGGGCGATTTCCCCTTCAACACAGGCGCTGGTGCAGATCAAATCCTGGTGATACTTTTCCATTATTTCCCAATCAATTCTCGGTTTGTAATAAAAGCCCTCGAGATGGCCGATACTGACTATTTTTATCAGGTTCCTGTAACCCTGATGATTTTTAGCTAAGAGCAGTAGATGGTAATTTTGCCTGTTTTCAGCCGTTTTATCCTTTCTGTTTCCGGCGGCAAGATAGATCTCACAACCAATAATCGGTTTCAGGCCCTCTTTTTTACAGGCTTTATAAAATTCAATCGCTCCGTACATTGCTCCGTGATCGGTGATTGCCAAAGAATTCATAGCCAGTTCTTTAGTTTTGGAAGTCAGAGATTTTATCTTAGGCAGGCCGTCGAGCAATGAATATTCTGTATGGACATGGAGATGAACAAAGTCCGAGCTTTTCATTTATTTTGCTTTAATTTTCTTAAAAGAATTTTTGTCACGATGTTTGGGTCGGCTTTCCCTTGGCTTTTTCTTTGAACCTGGCCGATTAAAAAACCGACCACTTGCGTCTTTCCTTGCCGATAGTCGGCGACCGCCTTCGGATTTTCCGAAATTGCCTGCTCTGCAAAAATGGCTATTCGGTCTTCGGATAAGCTGAATTTATTTTTCTCAGTAAGAATCTCTTCAACTAAGTCTTTGGGTTTAGTATCCTGCTTTGTTTTTTTGTTGACCATCCACCCGGCCAATTCTTGAGAGGAGATTTTGTTTGAGGAGAGCCTTTGGCTTTCCAAAAAAAGACGGACCGTTTCTTTTCGGCGGGCGATTATTTTTACCCATTGTCCTTTCACGCCGAGTTTCATAAGGTTGTCTTCTGCCTGCCAGGGCATTTCACTGATATTTTCACCGAATTTGGAGATTTGTTTTGAACTGAATTTGAAGGGCGGGATATCCGGTTCCGGAAAATAACGGTAATCTTTGGCCACTTCCTTGCCTCTTTGCGGGTAGGTAACCCCTTTTTGAGAATTAAAACCTCTGGTTTCCTGTTTTGGCAAAAGACCGGATTCAAGAATTTTGATTTGCCGCGATATTTCGTAGTCGATTGCTTTTTCCACGAACCTGAAGGAGTTGAGGTTTTTGATTTCTACCCGGTATTCCGGCAGTTGGTAATTGCCCGCTTGGTTGGTTTCGGCTACCGAGATATTGGCTTCTAAGCGCATCGAGCCTTTTTCCATATCGCAGTCGGAAAAACCAAGCCAGCGAATTGTCTGCTGAACTCTTTTAAGGTATTCTTTCGCTTCGCTGCTGGAGTGTATTTCCGGTTTGCTGACGATTTCTACCAGGGGAACGCCGCTTCTGTTGTAGTCCAAAAGAGTAGTTTCTTCGGTATGCAAGGACTTGCCGGTGTCTTCTTCTAAGTGAACGTCGCTGATGCCGATTTTTCCTGACTTCCCTTCCCCGAAAACAGGCAGGAAACCGTTAATCCCGATCGGGGCGAAGTGCTGGCTGATTTGATATCCTTTAGGCAGATCCGGATAGAAATAGTTTTTCCGGTCAAACCAAAAAACCGAATTGATTTTACAGTTTAAGGTTAAGGCAATAATAATGGTTTCTTCTATCGCTTTTATATTCGGTACCGGAAGCGCTCCCGGCAACCCTAAACAAACAGGACAGACATTGGTATTGGGTTTCTGTCCGAAATGCCTGTTGTGACAGGAGCAAAACATTTTGGACTTGGTCCTTAGTTCAACGTGGACCTCAATGCCGATTATTGGTAGATAAGACGATTTCATTGCCTCTTTGGGAAACATAAAATCCTAACGAAAGTATTGCTATGGCAATAATGGTTAAAAAGGCCTTTATTCCTAAAATTTCCGATAAAGCGGTCGAAATAAAGACCGAGGGGATGGAGGCAAGGGTGGTAAAGAAAGCTAAGGTGCTGAAAGTCTGGCCTCTTAGGTCTTTCGGAGTAACCTCTTGGATAAATGACTGAACCGGGGCGTTGATAATTGAGACGGAAACCCCGGCTAAAACCGCCAGTAAAACATTAAAAAATCTTCTGCTGACAAGGTTAGCGGGGTTGAGGAAGATGAGAAGCAGGAAATTGACCCCTAACATCAAAAGGCCGCGTCCGATCCACCTCCATTTTCTGGTTTTGCCCTGATATTTTCCTAAAATAATTGTTCCCGAAATTAGGCCGATCGCCAGCGGTAAAACTACCATGAAGCCGGCATCGTAAACAGAGGCCCTCAGAATATTTTTAGAAAAATCAGGCAAGAGGATGATCGTTGTTGCCAGCAAGACCTTAAACGCGATCATCAGGGAAAAACTATAAAGAATAAGTCTGTTTTGGCTTAAGAACTGGTAACCGGCTCTTATTTTATCAATTAGTTTCTCCAACTCCGTGCTTAAAGAAATGGCGGTTTGATCTGGGTTTTTTTCCTCCGGCAGAGTGGAAGCAACAAAACTGGCAACCAAAGGCATTGAAGCGATGATACTGATCGCTATCGGCAAGGAAACTATTTTTAATAAAACTCCGGCCAAAACAGAAGAAAATATCAATGAGGCATGATCTGTGAAAAACAAAAGATTGTTTGCTACCAGAAGATGACTTTTTTCGACCACGCCGGGAATTTTAGCCATTTCGGCAGGGTCGTTAATAGTGCCGATAGCGGCGTAAAGGAATAAAAGCGGGTAGGCCAAGTAAGGCTTGTCAATCGAGAAACTGATGGCAAAACCGTAAATAACCAGCCATTGGAGAAAGTTGGTTAGAACCAGAATCTTTTGTTTGTTCCAAAGATCAATTAGCGAGCCAACGAAAGGGCTTAGAAATAAAGTAGGTATGGTAAAAGAGATCCAGAGCATCCCCGAGGCGATATTGGAAGTAGTTACTTCAAAAGTTTTGCCGACAACAAGAAAGATTAGGGTATAGCCGGAAAGCTGGGACAAAGCATGGGCTAACCAAAGTTTTTTGAAACTGGGGTTTTTAGTTAATTGTTTTTCAATTTTCATATTCTCTAAAAGTTCCCGATTCTTTTTGGTATTGATGGCCGAAATTAAGAATTTTGGCCTCTTGGAAATGGGGGCCGATAATCTGAAACCCTATCGGCAGGCCTTTTTGGCTGAAACCGCAAGGCAAGGATAGTGAGGGCACTCCGGCTAAGCTTATTGGTACCGTAAAAACATCGGCTAAGTACATTTGCAAAGGGTCGTCCGCTTTTTCCCCGATTTTAAAGGGCGGAGTCGGAGAAACCGGGGCGACAATAACATCAACGGTTTTAAAGGCCTTTTCGAAATCTCTTTTGATTAGTGTTCTGATTTTGGTCGCTTTAAGGTAGTAAGCGTCGTAGTACCCGGCAGACAAGGCAAAAGTTCCCAGCAAGATTCTTCTTTTGGCTTCATCGCCAAACTTTCCCCTACCTTTACCATACCTGATTCCGTCGAACCTTGAAAGATTAGAGCTGGTTTCGCTGGGCGCGATCAGATAATAAACGGCAATGGCGTATTTGGTCATCGGCAATGAGATTTTAATTATCCTGGCTCCCATTTTTTCAAACCTATTGATTACTTGTTTTACTTTTTGGGCAACTTCCTGATCTAATCCTTTGACAAAATATTCTTTCGGAATGCCTATTTTTGTTCCCTTAATGCTTTTGTTTAACTGTTGGCTGTATTTTGGAATGGGTAAACTGCTGCTGGTAGCGTCTAACCGATCTTTTCCGGCAATTGCTTCCAGGACCAGAGCGCAATCCTCTACTGTTCTGGCCATAGGACCGACAGTGTCCAAGGAAGAAGCGTAAGCAATTGCCCCGTAGCGGGAGATTAAGCCATAGGTTGCCTTAAGCCCGACGACGGAACAAAACGAAGCGGGTAATCTAATGGAGCCGCCGGTGTCTTCGCCGATGTCAAAGACGGCCATATCTTTTGCTAAACAAGCCCCGGAGCCTCCGCTGGAACCTCCGGCGACAAAATCGGTATTCCATGGGTTTTTGGTAGTCATCAGGTCGGAATTTTCGGTTGAAACACCGTGGCCCCAAGCATCGCAGTTGGTTTTTCCGATCAGAACCGCTCCGGCCTGTTTTAGTCTTCGGTAAACGGCGGCGTCATACTGGGAGATATAATTTTTGAGAATGGCCGAGCCGGCAGTGGTTTTAATCCCTTTAGTCATATAAACGTCTTTCATTGAAAAAGGAATGCCGAATAACGGGGCGTCTTTTTTGGTTTTGTCTATTTCCGGCTTTTCGATTACAGTGATAAAGGCGTTTAGGCCTGGATTAAATTTTTTGATTCTGGACAAGAAGACTTTATAAACTTCTTCCGGCGAAACCTGTCCGGATTTAATTAACTTTTTGATTTGGTTAATGGAGAGACGCCAGAGATCCATTGGTTTAAGATTGCCACTTTACCCTTTTGGTAACAAAGTAATTGCCTTGATTAGCAACCTTTCTAATTTTGAGGTTTTTTAAGGATTTTAAGACTTGATCCGGGGTAATCCCGTCTTCAAAGAAAACATTGTTTATTTCTATCGTCCGGCTGGTTGATTCTACTGAAGAGACGTCAACCTTTTCCAGCTGTTTGATAAAGTTTAAAACCTCACCTAACTGATTTTGATATTCTTTAAGCTTTTTGCCGGACACTCTTAGTTTTGCCAGGGCAGACAGAGCGGGAATGTCGAAAAATGATGATTTCTTCTTTTTCATCTCAAGGTTGATTATACATTAACGATCTTACTCCCTGTAGACGCAAAACGGGCAGCGGACTGGCTCGGAATGACAGGAATCACGATCCTGGATCGTTTTAGGTCTTTCGATCCAGGATCGAAATATTTAGGGCGAAGTGCAATGGTTAAATGGTTTTCTCCGTTATCCTGATCCCACCACCGTGGGATGACCACGAAGGCTCCCCTCTGGAACAACCTCGTCATCCTGAGCGAAGCCCTGTACCGCCACAGTGGGATACCCCACGTGGTTTCCCATCTGGTACGGGGAAGTTCCGACGACGAAGGATCTCCGCCCGCATCGCCTGACGGCTCTCGCTCGCTAACGCCTGAGCATAGCGATGGCGAGCAGGCAGCGTCTGGCGGGCGCGGCCCTCGTGTAAAGAAAGTGCCAACGATTAGGGGACCTGCCTGCCGGCAGGCAGGTTCTTCCCCATTCGACAAAGCCTCAGGGTCAGAATGACGGGGGATGAGAGGATTTTTCTCCCGACGCCATTGAAACAGAGTCAACACCCCCGAGGTGAAAATCTCCTGCCTGCCGGCAGGCCCTGTACCAGACGGTACGGGGCAGGCAGGGCAGACACCTCGGGGGTGAATATTTTAGCGAAGGACTTTGACCGTCCAGTGAGGTGAGCAGGCAGGTCAGACACCTCGGGGGTGAATCTCGGCGCGGGGTCAACACCCCCGGGGTGAAAATCTTCAGACACCCCGGGGGTGAATACAGATGTAAAAGCCTTCTCTTGGTATAATTAGTTTATGCAGATCCCTCTGGCAGACCGGATCAGACCCAAGAAATTGTCTGAATTTATTGGCCAGGAACATCTTTTGGGAGAGGGCAAGCCGCTCCGTTTGGCAATAGAGACGAAACAGCTGTTTTCAATCATCTTCTGGGGTCCTCCGGGTTGCGGCAAAACCACCCTTGCCGGGGTAATTGCCGGGGAAACCGGGGCAAAATTTGTCTTTCTTTCCGCGGTTTCTGCCGGTAAGTCGGATGTGAAAAAGATTGTTGAATCAGTAAGGAAAGAAAAATTGGATCTATTTGATAGGGAAATGGAATCGGGCAGCGTGATTCTTTTTTTAGACGAAATCCACCGCTTTAATAAGGCGCAGCAGGACTATCTTTTGCCTTATGTGGAAAATGGCACTTTAACCTTGATCGGAGCAACTACCGAAAATCCTTCCTTTGAGGTAATCGGACCGCTGCTCTCCCGTTGCCGGGTTTTTGTTCTTAATCCCCTTTCCGTTGCCGAGATGGGAGAAGTAATCAAGAGGGTTTTAAAGGCAATTCAGCCCAAAGGGAAAAGGCTTTCTTTAAAGAAAGAGGCTAAGGAGTGGTTGGTCAATCTCTCCGCCGGCGATGCCCGCCAGACAATTACCCTGATAGAGAACACTTATCAACTCTATCAGGATCTTTCTCTTGTCTCGCTAAAGGAAACTCTCCAGTCTAAATATTTGCGTTTTGATAAAAAAGGAGAAGAGCACTACAACACCATTTCCGCTTTTATTAAATCAATGAGGGCCAGCAATGCCGATGCCGCTTTATATTATTTGGCCCGAATGGTCGATGCCGGTGAAGATCCGCTCTTTATCGCCCGCCGGATGGTCATCTTTGCCTCTGAGGATATAGGAATGGCCCTTCCGACCGCTTTAGTGGTTGCTAACGAGGTTTTTAGAGCCTGCGAGACTATCGGTTATCCTGAATGCGCCATCAACCTTGCCCACGGCGTGGTTTATCTGGCTAAAGCCTCGAAAGACAGAAGCGCTTACAATGGATTGCGGGCAGCCCAAAAGGATGTTGGCCAATACGGCAATCTTCCTGTTCCCCTTAACCTTAGAAACGCGCCAACCGAATTAATGAAAGATTTGGGATACGGCCGTGGATATGAGCCTTACCCCACTAAAGACGAAAATCTACTTCCTAAAAGGCTAAAAGGAAGGAAGTACTATAAACCATAGGCCAGTCCTTCCGAAGTCCTGAGCTATCCGAAGGACGAAGGAGGATGGGAAAGGATATGAAAAATACCTGGCTAAAAACAAAAGCCTGCTTCCAGAAAAGCTAAAAGGGAAAAAATACTATGAAGAACAGAAAAAATGATAAAACTCAATTTTGTCGTTGACCAAAATTACTTTATTAGCCATGTCCTCTCCAGTATGGCCAAGAATCGTTTTTCGTCAGCTAAGGCAAAGAGAGAAATTGTTGGTTTTCAAAATTATGCTTGGAAAATATCAGAAAGGTACTACAATTTTTTAATTTCCAGATTTTCTTCAGAAATCTGGTTAAGCGCAGAAATTAAAGACCTATCTAAAAGATTAGAAGATTATTCACAAAATCTTAAAAAATCTACCCAGTACCAATCCCTTCTTGCCCAAACTGATAAATATCTTAATGACTGTAAAAAGCAGTGGGAAAAAAATTATCCAAAGACCCGGCTTATACTGAAGAATTTGACCGGAATGAGGTTTGACAAAAGATTTACTGTTTTTATTACTCATCCCGGACTAAAGAATGGACACTATCTTGGTAATAATAAAATTGCTTGGGGGCATAATGAGGATTGGCCTAATTACACCACTGTCTATTTATGGCACGAGATATTACATTGTTACTTCACCGATTCACCACTAAACCATGCAATTATTAGTTTCTTAACCGACGAAGAGTTAAGAGCACAACTAAACCAAGGCAAATACCCTCCTTTTATGACCCACAAAAGCCTTCACCCATTAATGAATAAAATTTTGCCGGAATGGAAAAAGTATCTCAAAGCTGAGGAGAGAAACATCAACTTGTTTAGAGATAAGTGTACTAAGCAATTCGGTAACCTGCTTACCCCGGAAAGGGTAGGTCCTTATTGCCCGAAAAATTAAAAGGCAGAAAGTATTACTCAAAGACAAAAAATTATTAATACTATTGGGTGATGAAATGGATAAAAATTACTGGGATTTAACAGACAGGCCGCACACAGAAAGGAAATTAAAGATATTAAAAGAATATCTCTATCCCTGGGCGGAAATTATCTTTAATCAATGGAGAGAACACGGTTGGAAAAATTTTAAAACCGCTTACTACATAGATTGTTTTGCTGGCAGGGGAAGGTACCACAAAAACTCAATACTAAACTCTATTGATGGCTCTCCGCTAATAGCCTTAAATTGTGCTAAATTTTTTCAAAAAAAATTCAAGGATAAAGTAGGGTTGAAGTGCATTTTTGTAGATGCAAGAGAGAGCTATATAACCGAACTGCAAAAGTTCTGCCAACCATATAAAAGAGTCGTAGGTTTTTCAATTCGTCATGCTGATATAAATGAGGAAATTAACAGTATTCTTAAGGAAATTGGTAGTAACGCTGCGCTATTCTTCGTTGATCCTTGGGGATTAAAGGAGATAAGTCAAGAAACAATGACTGCCATTATTCAAAAAAAAGGACCCGTCGACCTAATACTGAACTATATTTGTGGTACTAAGAGAGTTTTGGGGAAAATTGCAGGCATGGCGCAGGCGGGCAAAATAGATGATCAATTTATTAAGCTCACTGATTCTGTCGGCTTTTTTCACGGCGACCTTGTATTTAACTGTTTCGATAAAAAAGATAGAGAAATATTAAAGGCTTGGGAACAAGAAATGTTTAAAGACACGAGGCTTGAGTTTAAATCTGTCTACAAGATGCTTCACTCTTCTAGGAGTGAAGCCGTCTACTATCTTTTTTTCGCAAGCCGAAAACCTGTTGCCAAAAAAATCATTGATTATATCCTTAAGAAAGAAGACAGTGAAACATTTTCTGGTCAACTTAGTCTAATACCTCGAGACAATTTTGACATATAACCACAAGTTCACTAAACTGATTAAAAGATGAAAAAATCTTTGCCCAAGATCTATCGCAAAACCCTTCTTTACAAAAGCGGTGTCGAGTATGCCGACTACTCTCTTAATCATGTCCTGGGTTGTTCTCACGGTTGCAGATACCCTTGCTATGCCATGATGATGAAAAAAAGATGTGGCATTATTAGGGATTACCAAGAATGGATTAAGCCCAAGGTTGTTGCAAACGCTTTAGAGCTTTTAGATAAAGAGATACCGAAATATAAACATAAAATCAAATTCGTTCATTTATGTTTCAGTACAGACCCGTTCATGTTTGGGCAACCTGAGGTTGAGGGTTTAACCTTAAAAATACTTGCCAGACTCAAAAAAGACGATATTCGTTGTGTTGTATTAACAAAAGGAGTTTACCCCAAGGATTTATTAGATAAAGAAAAATATGGGATAAATAACGAATACGGAATAACCTTGGTGTCTCTAAGCGAGAAGTTTAAATCAAAGTTTGAACCTTTCAGCGCTCCCCTTTTGGAGAGAATAGAATCTTTAGAAACACTCCATAAGGCAGGTTTAAAAACCTGGATTAGTATGGAACCATACCCTACTCCAAATTTAGCAGAACAAAATTTAAACGATTTGCTGACAAGGGTGTCTTTTGTAGATAAAATAATATTTGGTAAGTTCAATTACAACACTCACTCTTCACAGTTCAAAAATAGTAAAGAATTCTATGACGACTGTGCTGGAAAGGTGGTTGCCTTTTGTCAAGAGAAAGGACTTGAGTGTCATATAAAATTTGGGACCCGTACCAGAAGGAAGTGTTTAGAAAAAAAATCTAAAACGCAAGAAATCTTTTCCGAGCTTAAACCATCACCTTTTATTTACGCCTAGAGTTTTGATATTTAATCCCATTGATGATTAGCTTTCGGAATTAAAAGGTAAGAGGTATTACATTAAGAAAGAAAAGTGAGTTTTTTGTGTTAGTACCCGTCTCGCTCGCTTTCCGGATGAAGTTGTGATGTACCATATGGACAAAAGTCTACTATAGAATGAGCTCCTTATCTTTCTCCATGGTCGTTCTGAGCAAAACCTTGTACCAAGCTTGCTATGTTCCTACATGGTGCTGTGGTGGCATGGGGGAATTCTGCCCGCTCGTCATCCTGAGGAATTCAGATGACGAAGGATCCACCTCGGTGGACAGGCCTGCCTGCCGGTTTACCCGCCGGTAGGAGGGCAGGCAGGCTCCCCTTGGGAAAGCAAAGTGGCAACGATTAGGGGATTCTTCCCCACTCGACAAAGTCTCAGGGTCAGAATGACGGGGAGCGAGGGGATTCTTCCCCCGACGTAACGTCGGAGATAACGCTATCTTGAAATAACTAAAGAAGATTAGTCGTTTAATTTAAAAAACTTTATTCTTTTTATTTTCCTGAAATCTTTCTGGTCTAAAGTTAAGAGGGGAAATTTATTTTCCAGGGTCAAAGCGGCAATTTGGGCATCTTGAAATGAAATTTGGTAGTTGGTTTGCCTTAATATTCTACCGGTTTGCTTGGCAATTTCCAGACTGGGTAAGGTTATTTCACAATTGTCTATGATTTTTTTTACCTTCTTTAAAGTGCTCTGCTTAGTCATACTTCTTCCTGCCCACAGTTCTGTAATGGTAGTTAAAGAAACCACCGCGATATAGTCTTTTAACGAAAAAACTTGAAAGAAAAGGGAGTTAGCCTTGTCTTTACGGCGAAGATAATCAATTATAACGTTAGTATCAACCAAAACCCTTTTCATTAAATTAGCTTTTTGAGTCTTTCTTTAGATTTTTTCTTTATCTTTGTTAAGGCTTTTGTGTCTTCTTTTCTCCAATAAGTTTGCTGGTCAGAAACAGAAGAGAGTAAATAGTTAGATAATGAACCAAGGGATGACTTTTTTTCTACGGGTTCTATAAGAATTTTGTTTTTGATTAATCTTACCCATAACCATGTTTTAGGAGTAATCTTTAGTTTTTTCCTGATAGCCACAGGAATAGTTATCTGACCTCTTTCCATTGGTCTAACGATTTCATTTAGGGTTTGAGTTGTGGTAGTCATAATGATTTCATACTAGTATGAAATTCTGACTTTGTCAAGTTGCAATAACAGTTGCCAGCACCATAACAATTTAATTTTTATATAGATAGGCCCAATGGCTTGTCGGTTTATTTTAAGCACGAGTTTCGCACTTTTTGTCATTCCGAACTTGCGTGCCACGTATCGAAAGGTACTGTGGATTCGGAATCTAAAGTCTTCATTCTAAAACAGATCCTGAATTAAATTCAGGATGACAAATTAGTCTTTAGGTAGAAAGTGCGAAACTCGTGGTAACTACTCACTCTTCTTGACAAGATATTCTTCGAGTGAGGCTAAAAGCCGAATCGAGAAGTTCTCGACTCCCTCGACTTCGCTCGGGATTATAATTCGCTCGAACAGTAACGGTTGTGTCAAAGAGTGTGAGTAGTTACGTTTTTTAGTGTCTGAATTTCCGGCCCTAATGAGGTGCTATACTTTTGGCAAATGGATGAAAGATTAAGGTTGGGAATATTGATTTTGGGAGGAGGGACAACGGCAGAAGCGGTGATAAAGGCTTGTTAAACGGGAGAATTGAATTTAGAACTAGTGGTAGTAATTTCCAGCAGGGAAAATGCGGGCGGAATTGAAAAGGCAAAAAGACTGGGAGCGCCAACTGAAGTGATCAGGCCGAGAGATTATCAGGACAGAGAAAAGTTTGGAGAAGAACTTCTGTCAGCGCTGGAAAGCCATCGGGTGAAGGTGGTATCTCAAAATGGCTGGTTGCCTTTGACCCCAAAAAATGTAGTTGAAAAATACTCAGGATTGATAGTTAATCAGCATCCGGGACCGCTAGATTGTGGCAGGCCGGATTTTGGCGGCAAGGGCATGTATGGATCCGCAGCACATTGCGCTCGAGTGGCTTATGAATGGCTAACAGGAGAAGAAAATCCCTGGACAGAAGCAACTATTCATTATGTTACTGCTGAATACGATAAGGGCGAGCTGATAAAAACGGCACGGATGAATTTTCCGACGTTGGGTAGATCAATAACTGTGGAGGAGCTGGCAAATGCCCCGGAAGAGTTAATAAGAGCAACCGAAAATTGCCAAAGGAGGTTGTTGCCAATAGAACATAGGAATGTGATAGCAGGATTAGAAATGGTGGCAAGAGGAGAGGTCGGATTGGGGAAAAGAGAAACTCCTCTGGTTCCGAGGGGTAATTGGGATATTTTGAGACAGGCAAAAGATCTGGCTATCAGGTTATTCCCAAAAGGATGACAGGTCAATGGTCAATTAAAGGTTTTTAAACCTTAAACCTACTTATTTTTCTCCAATAATCCGCCTTCATCTCTTTCCAACTCCCCTTTTTGCTGAAGTCGCCAGAGGAGACGGTAGACACCGCCTTTTTTC
>Ga0180009_10003844_pt1 | contig 16858 bp, 12 predicted proteins | sample OS_PC_MetaG_FD_123537 | JGI IMG/M metagenome (GOLD analysis project Ga0180009, IMG submission 123537) | Groundwater microbial communities from the Aspo Hard Rock Laboratory (HRL) deep subsurface site, Sweden - OS_PC_MetaG | ecosystem: Environmental > Aquatic > Deep subsurface > Groundwater...
ACCGAGATCCTGATCCTCCAGGGGCGGCCCTTCTCGGGCGTCACCCAGCAGCTGCGCCAGGGCCCCCTCGCGGCCCTGGCCCGCCAGCAGGGCGGCGTGGCCTACGCCTTTGATCCCCTGGCCCACGAGGACGGCTCCCCCGCCGGCGACAAGACCAGCCGCGAGGCCGCCGCGAAGCTCGCCGCCAGCCTCGCACGTCCGGGGCGCCTCAGTGATCTCAAGCTGCGCCTCGGCGGTAAAAAAATCTGGCTGGCGCAAAAGGAGCTGGCCCTGTTGGGCGGCTTCCTGCAGTACCAAAAGCTCACGGGCGCCGCCCCCAAGCAGGCCACCCTGAAATTCGGCTACTGGGGCCGTCGACGCACGGTGCAGATTCCGGCGCGTGCCATGCCGGCCCGCTGGGCCAAGGGGCTGAGCACGCTCTATGGCTCAGCCGTGGCCGCGGGACGAGGCGTGAGTCAAAAGCAATCGCTCATCGTCGTGCACCCCACCGACGCCTTTGGCCAGGATCGGCTGCGCTTTGCCCTGCGTTGGGGTGGACGATTTTTCCGTCGCATGGCCCCACCCGGTGCGCTGGATCTCCCCGTGGGACCGTTTCACCAAACGGGCAACGCGGCCAAGGCACCGGGCAAGAGCTCGACGAGCTCCGCAGGACGCCTCACGAAGTCCATCGTGAAACGGCTGCTGAGCAAGGGTTACCTCAAGCGCGCCACCCTTTGCTACCAAGCCACGGGACCCCGGTTCAAAAAGGGCCGCGCCGTGCTGTTTCTGGACCTCACCCGCGGCGAGATCACCGACGTCTGGCTCGCCCACTCCACCCTGAAGAACGGCACCCTGCACCGCTGCCTCATCGGGGCCGCCTACGCCTTGCGGGTGACCCGGTCCTGGGGCGACGAGACCCTCTACCGGGTCACCTACCCCATGCGCTTCCGTCCCAAGAGCAGGTCCGCCGTGGAGCTCCGCAACTGGCGACCACCCCGCAAGCGCCCCGACCCCAATCCCCTGAGGGGGCTCTGGTAGGCGGGCATACGGATCCACTCCCCTCTTGTTCCGGTGGGCCGCGAGGGGTACTTTCGTGGTCCCTATTCAACACAACACAGTGCGCCGGGCTCCCGCACGCCCCGTTGCGCTCAAGCCCATGGAGGATGCACATGTCGGACTTCGCTCAGGCACTCAAGGTGGGGCGTCCCCCCAATGTACAGAAGCTCTTTCCGAACTCGCGGGCGCTGCTGGTGAGCGGAAAGTACGTGGACCTGGCGATGCTCAAAAAGGGCGGCGCCATGTCCATCGCCTCCAACGGCCGCAGCAACCTGATCATCCGCGGGGCGCTGCGGGCCGCCCAAAAGGCGAACTCCGCGCTCATCGTGGAGATCGCCCGCTCCGAGGGCGGTGCCAGCTCCTACTGCCCGGTGAATTATTGGAACATCGCCCGGCAGGTGGACGCGTTGTGTAACGAGCTGGGGATCACCGTACCCGTGGCCATCCACGCCGATCACTATGGGATCAAAAAGGAGGGCGACATCGCCTTCGCCGAGCAGGAGATCCCCACCCTCTTTGAGCACGGTATGACCTCCATCGCCATCGACGCCTCGCACATGCCCGACGACCTGAACCTCATGACCACGCTGAAGCTGGCGCGGTTGGTGCCGGCCTGGGCATCGCTGGAAACCGAGGTGGGTGAGATCAAGGGCAAGTCCGGCCTCTCCACCGCCGAAGAGGCCCTGTTCCTGGTCAAGGGCTTAAACGCGCACGACTACTTCCCCACGTGGATCGCGCTGAACAACGGCTCCTCCCACGGCATCGAGGCCAGCGACGCGGGCATCCAGGTGGAGCTCACCGCCTCCATTCACAAAGCCCTCACCCCCTACCGGGTGAGCGGCGCCCAGCACGGCACGTCGGGCAACAGCTCCGAGCGGCTACGGGAGATCGCCTCGGGGACCCGCACCACCAAAGCCAACGTGGCCACCGCGCTGCAGATGTGCTCCTGGGGGGTCGAGGTCAACGACTACGGCAACGCCCAACTCGACGGCAACGGCGACTTCGTCAAGATCAAGGGCGAGGGGCTGAGCGAGGGTCTGTGGGACGAGATGGTGGCCTACGCCGGCAAGCAGGGCTGGAAGAGCGGCGACTACAAAAAGCTCAACCTGCCCTTCGAGAACAAGATCCTCGGCCAGCCCGCCGCCGTGCGCGAACGCATGGCCGGGCGCGTGCAGGACTTCGTGTACAACCTGCTGGCCAATGTCTTCAACGCCACGGACTCCGCCGACCTCGCCATCGACCTGATCTGCACCACCGGCAGCCACGACGCCGGCCCCCAGGCCGAGCGCATCGAGGACCCGGCCGAGTGGACCGACGCCAAGATCATCGAGCGCGCCAAGTCCATTGACTCAGACAAAGGCGAAGCGGGCGACTTCGACGACTGATCCCCACGCCGGTTCCGCTTCCATAGCCGTCAAAACACCCGCCGACACAGCTCGTCGCAGAAGGACTGCTCCAACCGCGCGACGCGGCGGCGCGCGAGCTGCTCAAATTGGCGCTCGTTGTCCTGGCACAGCGCCTCCACCAGCTCCAGGGCGCCGCGGGCGTGCAGCTCCCGCTGGGCGTCACGGCACAGGAAGCGCAAGCACTTGTTGGGTCGATGCCGGGGCGGGAGGGAGCAGCCCTGGGCCCCCCGGAAGATACAGCCGGCGGCGGCGGAGCGAGGCGGCCGCAGGTGACGCGGCCGGGTGCCCGCACCCACTAGCGTGACCAACTCCACCTCGTCGAAGAGCGCCTCGGTGCGGCCACTGCAGCAGTACCCACCGGCCCAGGTGGACGCCGGCAGGGGGTAGGCCGCGGCGCACCGCGCACAGGCGTCCAGTATCCCCGACTCCCAGGCGATGCGCTCCCGGCTGACGCGCAGGCGCAGGACCAGGTCCTTCTCCCGGTCTGACGTCCGGCCGGCGGCGCGCTCTTGACGCAGCGCCCGGCGGAGCTGTCGCAGTGTTCGGCGCTTGTCCATCTCGTCTGAACGTAATGGAGTTTGGACGCCCCGAACAGAAAGAACGAACGCACCGCGCTTCCTCATGCTACTTTTTTGCACCCTGAGGAGGAGACAAGCCATGAGCGAATTCTTACAGGACAAAGCAAAACGCATGGAGCTGCTCAAGCACATGATCAAGCAGCTGCACGAGGGCGAGGCGCCGGACGCCGTGCGAACGCAGCTGGTGCGCCTCCTGGGCCAGGTGCCCTACGACGAGGTCGTGCAGGTGGAGCAGCAGCTCATCAACGAGGGGCTCCCCGCCGAAGAGGTCCTCAAGCTGTGCGATGTGCACACCCAGGCCCTCCAGGGAGCCATCGACACCTCGGCCGCCAAGGACGTGCCCCCCGGACACCCGGTGGACACCTTCCGCCGGGAGAACCACGCCTTGCGTAAAGAGGTCGCCGAGCTCAAGCGTATCTATGCCGAGCTTGAAGCCCGGGAAGGCGCCCAACCCGCCGGAGACGCCCTGCCGGAGCTGCGCGGTCACTTCAACGCGCTCATGGACGTGGAGAAGCACTACGTCCGAAAAGAGAACCTGCTGTTCCCCTTCCTCGAAAAGCACGACATCACCGGTCCTCCGACGGTCATGTGGGGTAAACATGACGAGACCCGGGCGCTGCTCAAGGGCACCCTCCTGGCCCTCGAAGCCGCCGCCGACTGCACGGTGGCGGAGGCGCAGGGGCTTGTCACACAGGTACTCCGCCCGGCCTCGGAAGCCGTGGACGGCATGATCGACAAGGAGGAGCAGATCCTGCTTCCCATGAGCCTGGACACCCTCGACGACGCCGAGTGGTACGAGGTGCTCACCGGCAGCGACGAGATCGGCTATTGCCTCTTTGACCCGACGGACACCTGGGCACCCGAGGGCGTAACAACGGCCCACGAGCAGCGCTTGGAAGCGGGGAAGATCCAGCTCCCCACCGGTGGTTTCAACATCCGCCAGCTTGAGGCCCTGCTCAACACAATCCCCTTCGATGTCACCTTCGTGGACGCCGAGGACACGGTCCGCTATTTCAGCCACGGCAAGGAGCGCATCTTTGCCCGCACCCGCGCCATCCTGGGACGCAAGGTGCAGTACTGTCATCCACCCAAGAGCGTCGATACGGTGGAGCGCATCCTGAGTGACTTCAAGTCGGGCAAACAAGACCACGCCCACTTCTGGCTCGAGCTCGGCGGTAAGTTCATCTCCATCGAGTACTTCGCCATGCACGCGCCCGACGGTGAGTACCTCGGCACCCTGGAGGTCAGCCAGGATTTGACGGCCAAGCGCGCCCTCGAAGGGTCGCGGCGACTGCTCGCCTATGACGACGAGGTGACGTCATGACCGACGCTGCCCAGCGCCCCGCCTGGGTGGACCAGAGCGAGGTCGAGATCTTCGACGCCCGGGAGACGATCGAATCCGGCGGGCATCCCCTGCCCCGGGTTTTCAGCGCCGTGGACAAGCTGGGAGCGGGCCAGGCCTACGCCATCGTCACGCCATTTCTGCCTGCGCCCATGATCGACAAAATCCGGGCCAAGGGATTTCGCACCTGGACCGAAAAAAAGGGCCCCGAGAAGTTTGTGACATATTTCGCCCTGGAGTGACGCCCCATGGCGGATCCCAAAAAATCCACGATTCGCGGCGTCAAAAGGACGCTGGCTTTACTGCTACTGCTGGGCGCGGGTGATCCGGCACGCGGTGCACCGAGCGCGCCGAAGGTGCCGAAGGCGCCGAACGAGCGTCACCTGTCGCGCCAGATTGTCGGGGAGTTCTTCGACTCCAAAAAGTCGGAGGCGGCGCGTAAGCTGGGCCGGCTGCAGACCCCCACCGCGCGTAACACCCTCCAGCGGCTGTACACACATCGCGACGTCTCGATCCGTCTGGCCGCGCTGGACGGTCTCTTCGAGCGGCGGGACGCCACCCTGGGGCCGTGGTTCGTCCTTCAGCTCAACACCGTGAAGCAAAAGAAACTTAGCACACGCATCGCCGAGGGGTTGGGCAAAGACCTGGCGCGCTACCTGGACGCCGTGCTGCAGGCGACGCCCGCTCTGGATCGCCTGACCCCTGCCCTGCTCGAAGGGTTGGCCAAATCCAAGGACAAACGCGCGCCCAAGCTCCTGGCACAGCTCTTGGCAGGACCTCCGGCCCCCCAGCAGGCCCAGGTGGCCCAGGTGCTGCTCAAACACCACCCGTCCGCCCGCACGGCCCGGCGCGTCATCGCCTGCACCGCAGCGTCCAGCATGCACATCCAGGCCTGGACCCAGCTGCTCAACCGCGGCTCCCAGTCGGACCTGCCGTCCTTTCTGGCGCTGGCAACCCCCTCGCACGGCGACGCACACCGCGTCATCGCCTATCGGGCGACGCAGAAGTGGGGCACCCCCGAGCAGCGCCAAAAGGTGTACCTGCGGGCCCTGTTGAGCAAGCGTGAGGTCCTGGCCCTGGCGGCCGCCAAGACCTTCTGGGACCAGACGCCGGCACTGCGTAGGGCGCTGTGTGACTGGGTGCAGCGCGGCAGATATCAAACCATGCGCCTCACCGCGGCCAAGAACCTGAGCGCCTACCCCACCCGCCACGTGGTCGGTTGCCTGATCCTGGCCCTCCGGGAGAAATTCCACGCCGAACCTCCGGACCAGAGCTTCGTCAAGTATGCGGTCGGCATCCTCAGCTTTGGCCTGGGCTTCTATGCCTGGCACCGGGAGCGCAAGGAGCGGCGACTGGCCTTCGACTCCGTCCTGACGGCGCTTTCGGCGCGCTTGCGCCAGCTGACCGGTGTGGATTTTGGCAACGACTACAATACCTGGCTCGATTGGGCGTTGCGTCGAGGTTACACGGTCGGCGACATGAACATTGTGCAGCTGCTGTTCTCACCCTACCCGCAGGTGCGACGGCGTGCCCAGCAAGACGCCATCTGGCTGCTGGACGAACGGGGTGATCGGCTGCAGAGAAAACACGCCTCAGACACTGACGGCGGCGCCGCCTTACGGGTCGCGCTGGCCCACCTCCTCATCGACGCCGGGCTGCTCGCGCCACGACGCATTCCGCTGGCAAATGCCCCGGCGCCCGTGGCCCCCCACTCAAAACGACCCGTGGGGACCGGCTGCGGCGGCTGCTACGCCTGCCAGGACTGCCGCGACTGCCACAACGATTGCGACGCGGGGCATCGAGGCAACCATGGCATTCCGGCGAGCTGGCTCATGGTCTTGCTCTGGTTTTTGATCCGTCGCCGGAGGCGTCGCAAAAAGGCTTCCCCCCCGGGGCCTCCGCCGGCGAGGTTGCTGCTCCTTTTGGGGGTCATGACGAGCGCGTGCATCACAAGCTCCGCTCAGGCACGGGGTGCTAAGCGCACCCAGGAAGCGCGTCTGGCCACGCGGATCCGGGCCGCCAGATTCAGCTCGGAAAAAAAGCCACTCGTCCTGCGACTGGCGCGACTGCGCACGCCCGCCGCCCGCACAACCCTCATCAGACTCATCACGGAGCTGGAACCCTTCGATCGCCCCGTGGCCGTAGCCGGGCTTCTGGCCCTGAAGGATCCGACTCTTCTCCCCCTGCTGCTGCACCATATGTTCACCGGGTTCTGGGTCAAGTCGCCCATCGCAAGCGGCCTGCTCAAGGACATGCCCATCTACTTCTCCGGGTTGGAAAAGGCCTTTCACGCACCTCACAAAAAAATGCACCGGCGCCGACATGATGCGCTGCTGGTGCTCATGGCCACAGGGCGAGACCCGCGCGGAAAAAAGCTGCTGCAAGGGCTGGTCACTGACAAAGGCTCGGCCTGGCGTCAGCGGGCCTTGGAGCTGCTGATCGCGCACTGGACGCCGTCCAGCGACGCCTTCCTCCGGGGTCTGCTCACTGACCCCACCGTCGGCGACATGGCCCTCGGGTATGTGCTGCGCAAGGGATCCGCCGCCGACCTCCCCCTGTTCCGTCGGTTGGCTGACGAGCCGGGCTCCGGGGAGCGGGTAGCCGCCGGGTTCCGGGGCATCCAGCGGTTCGGTGACGCGTCGCTGCAGGAGCGCACTTTTGACCGCGAGTTGCGCGGCAAGAGCAAGCGCCGGGCCCACCTGGCCCTGCTCAGCTTCACGATCCGGAGTCCGACCCTCCGCACCGCCATCTGCCGCTGGGCGCTCTCCAACGACAAGCAATCGCCCCGCATCGCCGCAGTCATGCAACTGCTTCGCTACGACTCGCGGCAAGTCATCCCCTGTCTCGTGCCCTTTCTCCGGGAGGAGTACGCCGGCCGGGACGGCTCCTCCATTTGGCACGGGGTCCTGGCGTTCATGAGTCTCGGGATCTCAGCGATCAGCATCGACGCGCGAACGGCCCGAAGCATTAAGGGATTCAGGACGGCCCAACGTCGCGTGGCCGCGCACCTCGCCAAGATCGCGGGCGTGGACTACCAGACGCACTACTGGCGCTGGCGGGACTGGGCGGCGGAGCAGGGCTTCACCGTGGAGGGCCACAACCTGCTCCAGGCCTTGCTGTCGGCCGACAAACAACGGCGCCGACGGGCCCAGCTTCGCGCCCTCACGCTGCTGGGTTTCACGGATCGCGCGCAGTTTGCCGCCCGCCACCCGCTCGGCGAACACTCCTTCTCCCTCGCCCTCGCAGCGCGTCTGCAAGCCCGAGGTCACCTGAAAGATCAGCCCCTGCCCCGGCGCAAAGGTCTCGTGCAGGATCAGGTGCACCAGGAGCTCAAAGCGCATCTCCGAAAGATGGTCGACAACCGCTCCCTCCTGGGAAAACTGACAGGATGCAACTGCCGACAGGGCTCGGCCGGCGGGAGTGCGACCCTCATCCTGGTCATCGGTTTTGTTTGGTGGCGGCGTAGCGGTCGGGCTCGTCAAAGACGTCGACGACCTTGACGTGGGTTTTGAAGGTGGCGCCGTGCTCCACCCCGGCGGGGATATAGTAGGTATCCCCGGCGCGGTAGGTCTTTGTCTCGGCGCCGATGGTCAGGTTCATCTCGCCCTCCACCACGATCCCCCACTGGGCTCCGTGGCGATGCAACCCGATGGCCCCGATGGGCTCGATCTCAAAAAACACCACCTGGTGGGCGGCGGACTGCAGCAGCTTGCCGCGCACCCCATCGGCGGGCACGTCCACGTTGGGCAGGCTCTCGATCATCTCCGGGTAGCTCAGTTTCCACATGGTAACGCTCCTGGGTATGGCCGCCAGGCTAGCCTGATCGTCAGGGGTCCGCAAGACCGCACCCGGGGTCACCTCGCCCGCGACAACCACAGGGCCTCCAATGGCAGACGGGCTGAGGGGCCGCGAATTGATCTGCTCTCGTAGCTTTACCCCGTCGGATTTTCGGGCTACCCTTAACGCTGTTATTTGCGCGTGTTATAGTGGTGCTTCAGGAGAGTTGTGGTGCGCAGGGATGAGTGAAAAGAAAGGTCCACAATTGAAGTCCTTGCCCGACGGGCTTCATCAGAGTGAGCCCCTACGCCGGCGGCCGGTGTCCGACCGCAGCCCCACCGCAAAGCTCCCCAATCCGCCCCCCCCGGTGCCGATCCCCACTGCCGCACCTAACGCCCCGCCACCACTGCCCCTGCCGTCGGAGAGCGCCCCGCCGTCCAAGAGCGCCCCGCCGTCCCCGCAAACCACCGGGGAGTTCGCCGCCGTACACCCTCTGATAAGAAAGCAATTCGGTCGCTACGAGCTGCTGATGCAGTTGGGCTCCGGCGGCATGGCGACGCTGTTCCTGGCGCGCATCAACGGCCCCCAGAAATTCGAGAAGCTCCTGGCCATCAAGAAGATCCACGATCATCTGTTGGCGGAAAAGGACTTCGTCGCCATGTTCCGGGACGAGGCCCGCATCGCCGCGCTCATCCACCACCCCAACGTGGTGGCCACTTTTGATCTCGGGGTCATCGAAAACTCGTACTTCATCGCCATGGAGTACGTACACGGCCAGACCGTCAAGGACCTCATGAACGCCGGCGCCCGCCGCGAGGACCCGCTGCACTGGTCCTACGCGGTGCGCATCGCCAGCGAGGTGGCCAAGGGGCTGCATGCCGCGCACACGCTGCACTCCCATACCGGCGAAGCGCTCAAGGTCATCCACCGCGACGTGTCTCCCCAGAACATCCTGGTCAGCTACGACGGTCACGTGAAGTTGGTGGATTTCGGCATCGCCTACGCCGCGGAGAAGCTCAGCCACACCGACGCCGGCAAGCTCAAGGGAAAGCTCAGCTACATGTCGCCCGAGCAGGTCTCCGGCAAGCCCGTGGACCACCGCTCGGACATCTTTTCCCTGGGCACCGTGCTCTTTGAGCTGATCACCCAACGCCGGCTCTTCAAAGAGAGCAACGACGCTTCCACCCTCTTGAAGGTGCGTGCGGCGCGAGTGCCGGACCTGCAACACTTCGACCCAAAGTGCCCGCCCGAGTTGGATGCGCTCGTGCGCAAGGCGCTCGCGCGGGACCCCGAGGACCGGTTCCCCACTGCCGAGGCCTTCGCCGAGGCGCTCGACGAGCTGCTGGTTGCCACCAAGACACGCGTCGGCCGTCAGCAGGTAGCCGGAATGATGGAGGACCTCTTTTTCGAGCGCAAGCGGCTCAAGGACCGGATGCGACGGCGCGCGCTGACGAACCTCACCAACACCCCCATCCAGGGCATCGAAGCCATCGCAGACGGGACGGCTTCACTGCTCATGCCGCGGGTGTCCACCTCCACCGCCGACGACATCGCTCCCAAGGGACGCACCGGGATCATCATTGCGGGCATGGCGGGCGGGCTGCTGGTCCTGGCCATCCTGGTCGCCGTTTTACTGATGAGACCCGAGCCCCCCAAACCCGCGCGCGAAAAACCGGCCCCCGTGACCCTCGCGAAGGCCGCGGTCATGACGGCGCCCCGCCCGGTGGTGATCCCGCGCCAGCCGCCCGTGGTCCGACGCCCTCCGGCGGTGGCCAGTGTGATGCTCACAATCCGGGTCCTACCCAAGGACGCCGACGCCAGCATCAAGTTTCGCAACGAAGTCCAGAAGGGTTCCATCTTTCAGGCGGCGTTGCCCACCTCCACAAGCCGGGAGGAGGTCACGGTCACCGCGGCGGGGTACCTGCCTCGGGTCATCCCCATCGTGCTCTCTCAGGCCCTGACGCTTCCGGTGGAGCTGGTGGCCGACCCCGCCTTGAAAAGGAGACCCAATAGGCATGGGAAGCGCAAGCGGCCGCGCGCGCGCCCGATGTCGAAGTTGCTGGATCTCTGAGCGGCCCGAGGCCCTCAAGGTCTGCCGTCGGCGCGGATCAGAAGCGGCCGGTGGCGGAGATGCCAACTCCGTCGGGCCCCACCGACGGCAGGATGCGGGTGCCGCTCGCCTTCTCCTTTTTCCAGGGAAGCCGACTCCAGTCCGTGAATAAGGCCAGGACCCCGGTCGCCAACCCGGCCGCAATCGTGACGCCGATCAGCACATTGGTAGCGGTGCGATATCGGACACCCCGGTCGTGTGTGTCCAGACTAGGACTGCCATAAAAATCGCTTTGGATCTGCTCGGTGCGGACGCCCGTGCCAATCAACGCGGCCGTGCCCACGAGGGTCACCAACGCCGCCGCGCCGACGTAGTAAATCGACAAGGTAGCGTGCCTCGCTCGCCAGGAGCGCCCGGGCTTCTTTTTGGGGGCCAGAACCGGCCACCGGTCGAGCGAGAACGTCTCTTTCTTGCCGGCCTCGAGCACCAGGGTCTTGCTCAATTTGGCCTGGCCGTTGAGCTTGACCACCACGCGTACAGTCCCCGGAGCAAGCACGCGTTCCACGGGGGTGCGCCCGGCCAGCTCATCGTTCAGATAGATCTCGGCCGCGGCATCTGGCATCGACACGGTGAGCTCGGCCACCTCGCCCACGCGCGCTCTGAGGCCGGCGGGGATCTGCTTCTCCAGCTTGGCGAGCTGCTCGGGGTTGGCGATCTTCTGGGCGCGACGCAGATAGATGACCCCCTGCACCGCGTTGTTCATCTCCGAATAGCAGATGGCGATGTTGAGCAGAATGCGGGGGTTCTTCCACAAGGAGTACGCCTTTTTGAACTCGCCGATGGCCTGCTCGTAGCGTTCCTTGGCGTAGTGTACGCGGCCATTGGCGAAGTGGTTGCGGGCCTTTTTCTTAGTCGCCGCATCGAGCTTGACGCCCACACGACGAGCCGGCGTCGGGGCCGCACCAGCAGTCACAGGCCCCAAAGCCAGAGCCGCCAACAGAGCCGTCACGCAACATGACAGGGCACCAGTCCTCATTTTTTCGCCTCCAAATAGCCCCTGGCTACCCGGCAAGGTAACCTGAGCCGGTCGTCTAGTCCAATCCGATCAGTTTGGGCCGACGCATGGGGCGCAGGCGCACGGGCCGCACGGGGCGCATGGGCCGTACGGGGCCCACGGACTGCATGGCTCGCGCGGGACGAGCTCCCGGCTCCGGCTGCTTGGGCACCAGCGTAATCTTCCGGGTGACGTCCCGCTCCGAATTTATCGTCAGCAGCTGCTGGGTGAATCCCGGCGCGGTGACAAGGAGCTCCCAGGGTGTTTTTCGCGTCCGCATGGGCAGGCTCGTGAAGGTGCGGCCCGGGTAGTCCTTGCCGCCGAAGCGAACGCTGGGGCGCGCCTCGGGGGGGCCAATGAGCAACGTGATGCGCACCGTGCGCTTCACCGCCGCGTCCACGGAAACGGCGGGTTCTCTCGGCCGGGGCCGCACCGCCGCATCGGAGCTCACCCCGGCTGTCCCGGGATCCATTTCCGGCGCGCCCATGGTTGCCGACCCGTCACCCGAGCCCTTTTTGCCGCCGGATCCGACCTGGGATAGGGCCGCAAGGATGATGAGCACCAGGAGCACGACCACGCCCCCGACGATGCCGACCCACTTCAATTGGAATCCCCGCTGTTTTTCGGCCAGCTCCGTCGGATCCCACGCCAAATCATCCACCGCAACGCCGAGTGTCGGTTCCGGCCCTGCCGCGTCTGCCGCAACAGGCGTCGAGGCGAGGGTGGGCCCGGGGGCAGGAGCTTCCGTATTTGCAGCCTCGGCGGCCGCCCCGCCGTCGTCCGTTGGTACCGGCAGATCCACTCCAGCGGCCACGTGCATCCCCTCGGCCGACGCCGGCGACAGGGGCACAGCCGGAGGCATAGCGCTCTCCGCCACCGGGGATGGAGAGGGCTCCACCAGGTTGGGACCGGCGGCCAATTTCAACTTGCCGGTGCCGGTCTTCTTCATGAGGCTCGCCATCCGGCTGCCCAGGGGCGCATTGGGATCGAGACCTTTGCTGGCGGAGCCTGTCTGCAGGGGCGGCGGCGGCAGAATCGGCACCGCCAACCCGGAGGGACCCACGGGCAGCTTTGCCGCGCCAGGGACGGGCTCGGCCTGCACCGGAAGCTCCAGACCCTCCACCGGCGATTCAACCTCGGGGGACGTCTCGGCTTTGGCCGTCGCCTTCGCTTTGACCGGCGCCTCCGCTTTTACCGGCGCCTCCGCCTTGACCGGCGCCTTCGCTTTGACCGGCGCCGCGGCTCCAGCGGGCTTACCCAGCAGCTTTCTCTGCGGACGCACCACTTTCGGCCGGTGCTGCTTCTGAGCCACCGGCGCTCCCGCTGAGGGCTGATCCGGCTGGGAGGGCTTTTGCGGTGGTGTCGGTGCGGTGGCGCGGGGGACCTCGGCGGGCACCTCGCTGGCGGCCTCGACCTTCACCGCCGCCTCCACCGCCTCCCGCTTTGCCTCCTCTTGCTGATCAACATCATCTTCTTCGTCGTCGTCGTCGTCCTGGTCGTCGGCTTCCGCCGCGAGGCCTGCGGCAACCTGGGCCTGAAGCTCGGCAAATCGCTCCAACCGACGGCCCTCTTCGCCGACCTCTTTCACCAGCTCGTCGAGGGCCTCCTGCGCCTCTTCGAACAGCTCCTGGGCAACGTAAAAGGCCACCTCGTCCAGGGCGCTGATAGCGTCCATCTGAACCTGGGATGTGCGGGGCCCCGCAGACTCTTCACTCACCGAAATACCTCCAAGACCTCACGGCCAGACAACTTCTGTCACAGTTGGCTCACTGCGGGCTCCAGCCGGTCAAAGCTGCTGGTAGATGGCGATGGCCAGCCTGGTGGTGTCGCCGCCATTGGCGCAATTGCCAAACCCCGCTCCCGCCATCAGAAGCTCCTCGGAGTCCCCGCAAGGCGAGGTGGGGTCGTCGCCCTCGCTCCAACCGCACACCACCACCGAATTGCTGTCGGTCTGGGTGCCGAAGTACAGGTCGCTCGCGGCATACTCTTGCGTCGGATGCCCGGGGTTGCACACCCACGTGGTCACGGGTGTCACACCGGGGTCATCCTTGAGGAGGCTCAGAGCCGCCGTCGCGCCGAAGCCCGCAGACCCCCCGTGATTGGTCACGTTAAAAAGCTGCTCCGCGTAGGTCGCGTCGTTGTCCGGAGACAGGGTACCGTCCCCCAGCAACACCCACGGGTTTGACGATGTATTCCAATATCGGATCCGCAAGGTCGACACAGTGCCCAGGCAGCCGGCATCCCAATTCGGGCCGACGTCATTGCCGTTGGTGTTCTCGAAGCCCGCGCATTGCACAAAACCAACCGGAGGCGCCTGGTCCACAAACGCCGCCACCGCGAGGAGGGTCTCCCCGGGCGGATTGCAGTCCACCGGGGAGCCGTTGGTGCAGTCCACCTCGCAAGAGTCATTGCAGCCGTCCCCGGACACGGCGTTGCCGTCGTCGCAGGGCTCGGCGCCCACCACCAGGCCGTCCCCGCAGATGGGCACGCAGCTGCTCGGCTCTCCGGTGCAGGTCCATCCCGTCTCCACCTCACAGTTGTCGTCGCAGCCGTCGCCGGGAACCTGGTTCCCATCGTCACAGGTCTCTCCCGCGTCGAGGGTGCCACTGCCGCAGCCGACCACCTGAACGTCGGGGGGCGCAGCGTCTGGAATACCCGTGTCCAGCCCCCCGTCCAGCGCCTGGGCGTCATCGGTGCCGCCTCCATCAATCAGCGACAACGGGAACCGGGTAGTGCAGCCCGCCAGCAGCCCCACCGCTCCCACCAGCGCCGCAAGATTCCTGAAGCTGCGAGCTCTCGATAATGTAGGCAATATGGCCGCTCCTTTGATCCGAGAAAAACGGGCCGCGCGCTCTAGTCTACCACCCGCTGCACAGTACAACCGTAAGCTTCGGCATCAAAAAAACAAGAATATTACGGCACCCGTCGAAGCGAGCTGCGCTCAGGCGCGACGAATCTTCACGAAGCGGCGTTTGCCGTACTGCACCAGGACCTCGGCTCGGCCGTCGTGGGCGGCCATGGGATCCCGGATCTGATCACCGTCCACCCGGAACCCGCCGCCCTTCATGAGGCGCCGCACCTCCCCCTTGGACTTCATCAACCCCAGCCCCACCAGAATGGCCGCCCAGCCGGGGTCCTCCTGAAGCAGGCTCTCAGGCAGCACGGCCTCCGAAATGTCGTCGGGGAGCTGCTTGTTCCGGATGTGGTCCCGGAACCAGTCCCGCTCCGTGTCGCCCACGGCTCCGCCGTGGTACTGCCCCGTGACGTGGTGGGCGATGGCCTCTTTGATTTCGATGGGGTTGCCGTCGCCTCGGGTGAAGGCCTGTTTCAGGGCCTCGCGCTGCGCCACGTCCATGAGCATGCAGGCCAGGTCGAGGTACGCCGGGATCTGCTCGTCGGAGATCCGCATGAGCTTGCCGTACATGTCTCGGGGGCTGTCGGCGATGTTGACGCTGTTGTCGAAGGACTTGCTCATCTTGCGGCCGTCCGTGCCCGCGAGCAACGGGACGGTGATCATCACGTGGGGCTCAGAACCGAAGTGCTGCTGGATTACCCGGCCCGCCAGCAGATTGAAGTGCTGATCGTAGGCGCCCACCTGCACGTCACACTCCAGGGCGTGAGCGTCGTAGCCCTGCATCAGCGGGTACAGGGCCTCGTGGAAGCGCAGGGGCTTGCCCGCGTCCATGCGCTCCTGGAACTCCCGGCGGGCGATGATCTGCTTGAGCGGAAAGGAGGCCGCCAGACGGATGATGTCGGCGAAGCCCATCTTGGCGAGCCACTCGGAGTTTCGGCGCACCTCCGTGCGGTCCCCGTCGAGCACGCGGAAGACCTGGTCGGTGTAGCCCTGGCTCATCTCCTCGAGCTGCTCAGCCGTGAGCTGGGGGCGCTCCTTGGTCTGGCCGCTCGGATCGCCGATGAGCCCCGTGTAGTCCCCGATGAGGAAGATCGCCTGATGGCCCAGCTCCTGGAACTGCCGCAGCTTCAGCACCGGCACCAGGTGGCCGATGTGCAAGCTCGTGGCGGTGGGATCCACCCCGAGATAGACCCGCAGGGGCCGCCCCTTTTTCAGCTTGGCGGTCAGCTCGGCGCGCATCTGCTGCCGCAGAGAGGCCTCGCCCTCGGCCGCTTCGCCATCCATTTCGTCGGCGAAGAAAGTACCACGCATCAGGATGTCCACCTGCTGATCCACTGACACTGTGCTGGGCTCGCTCATGGTCTCTTTCCGTCTCGCGTCGTTTGGTGTCGTCTTGGGACCTAGCCGAGATGCAGACCACAGTCGCGGCACTTGCCCTTTTTCAGCGGCTTGGTGCAGCCACAGGCCGGGCAAGCGGGCTCTGGCTCCTTCTCGTCCTCCCCGCCCTCGTCCTCCCCGCCCTCGTCCTCGTCCTCCCCGCCCCCGCCCTCGTCCGCGCCCTCGCCCGCGTCGGCAGACGGCTCCTGGGCGTCCGCGACCCTCACATCCCCCAGCAGCCCTTCCCGCTGGGCGCCCTCCACCCAGTCGAGCTGGAGAACTTCAACCGCCCGCTCGATGTCCTCGTTGCGTACCACCACCTGCAAGATGCGGAAGTGACCCGCCTCCCCGACGATGTCCTGGGCCTCGTGGATGGCCGCCGGCACCCGCTGCTGCAGGAGCTTGCGCTGGGTCTCCCGGCAATCCTCGATGCTGCCCCGGGTGATGGCAGTCACGTCTTCTGCGGCCATGGAGGCGATGACCTCCTCATCGGTCAACATCTCGGGTAGCTCTTCGGCCGCCACCAGATCCACATCGCAGGTGGGGCAGTGATCAAATCCCTTTCGGTACTCAGCGCGACATTCGGGACAAAAAGCCATGGGTCATCTCCGGGGGGCTGTTGGGTCCGCAGAACAATACCTGACCGAACGGGCGCACGCCACCGAATCGAGGCCAAAAAACCCATCGGGGCCTATACCAGTGGAGCCCACCGCCCATCTGAGCTATCTTTCCACCATGCAAGTGACCACAAAGACATGCAAGTGACCACAAAGACACGGCGGAGGGCGTGGGTGCAGGTCAGCGGGGCGGCTCTGGCTTCGACCCTCACGCTGGTTCTCGCGCTGGGCCTCGGGGGCTGCACTCTGATCTCCGTGGCCACCATGGTGGGCCGGAAGTTCGTTCCCGCCCTGGCCAAGGGCAACAAAGAGAAGCTCAAGCAGCACTCGAGCCGACGCCTCGCCTGGTACTGGGACGGCTTCACTGAACGCGAGATCAAAACCGCCGTGCAGGGCAATCCCGCCATGGGAGGCAGCAAGGCCAGCAAAAAGGGCGCCCGAAAAAAGAAAAAGAAGAGCCCTGGAATCAGCCTGGTGAAGTTCCGGTCGAAGGGCAACCGGGCCCTGCTCGTAGCGCGCCGGGGCAAGATGACTTTTCGCGTCGACTGCGTGCGCCAAAACGGTCGGTGGAAGGTGGACGATGTCAGCATCCGCGCCAAAGGGGAAAAGACCCAGCTCTCCCGCGTGCTCAAGCTGCTGATGGCCGCCAAGGCGATCCAGGCCGGCATGGAGAACGGCTCCCGCTATCTTCTGATGAACGTCTCCACACCCCGTCTGCGCCGTACGGTGTGGGACCGCCTGAGTGACGCAGAGCTCAAGGCCCTGACC
>Ga0180009_10003845_pt1 | contig 16851 bp, 11 predicted proteins | sample OS_PC_MetaG_FD_123537 | JGI IMG/M metagenome (GOLD analysis project Ga0180009, IMG submission 123537) | Groundwater microbial communities from the Aspo Hard Rock Laboratory (HRL) deep subsurface site, Sweden - OS_PC_MetaG | ecosystem: Environmental > Aquatic > Deep subsurface > Groundwater...
CTGCTTGATTTTTGATCGCGCATGAGTATATATATGATATATTATCAGTGAATGCCCTTTGGTTTTGATTCAACAAACTGGCAGATTAGTTACGATGGGCAGAATTCTAAATGCGGGGGCATCTATTGGCTGACCGGATCATGCTGTCCGCATGCATTGCCGTGCATATCTCGACTTCATATACAGGATACTACGATGAAAGAAAACTCTACTAATCACAACGTTAAGAACGGTGTTAACCTCGGCTTTGAGCGTGAGCTCTGGCGTGCCGCCGACGCGCTCCGCTCCAACATGGATGCCGCCGAGTACAAGCATATCGTGCTCGGTTTGATCTTCCTCAAATACATATCAGACGCCTTCGAAGAGCAACGCGCCAAGCTCGAAACGGATCGAACCCAGGGAGCCGACCCGGAAGACCCGGACGAGTATCGGGCCGTCAACATCTTCTGGGTTCCCCAAAGTTGGGGCGTCATTGGCGTTTTCGAGAAAAAGGCATCGATCGGCGGTTGGACGAAACGCGGGCGGATGGACAGAGACCTCAAGGAGAAGAGTGATGACGGAACCCCTTGCTGATCAGATCATGCGAAAGGTCAAGCAGGCCGCCGAGCTCTACCATCGGCTGATCTTGGTCGTTGCACCGGCAGGGGCAGGCAAAACCACTGCGCTTCAAGATATACGGGATCGCACTGGTGCACCATTGGTAAATGTCACCCTTGAGCTTTCGCGTCGAATGCTGGAGTTGACCGGGCACCAGCGGACCTTGCAGTTACCGCGTCTTCTTCGAGAGATTGTCGGCAATGGCGATGACGAATTGATCCTTCTTGACAACATCGAAATCATATTCGACGTTGGTCTGAAACAGGACCCGCTTCGGCTGCTCCAGGGGATCTCGCGCAACAAGACCTTGGTTGCCGCATGGAACGGCACTATCGTTGAAGATTTGTTGACTTATGCCGCTCCACCTCACCCGGAGTACAGACGCTATCCGATGCATGATTTTCTTGTGGCAAGCCAGGAGGTGGCGACATGAAGACAACAAATTCCGTTGCAAGGGAGCAGTCGCGATGAAATACGGAGACCTGATTCAATTCGAGCCTATCGAGTCCGTGGTCCAGCTACGGGACGCGGACGAGGCCGCTGCTGCCCGGCAGCTTGTCCAGACCTATGTCATCTCCGGGGAGATGGCCGAAAAGCTGACCAGTCTGGTCGTTCCTCAGCTTCAGTTCGACCAGCCCATGGACAACAAGGGGCTGCTGGTCGTCGGCAACTACGGCACCGGTAAGTCACACCTCATGTCCGTGATCTCCGCCCTGGCTGAAAACGGCGATCTCGCAACGCATCTGAACGACAAGAGCGTGGCCAGCGCCGCGGGCAAGATCAGCGGGCGCTTCAAGGTGGTCCGAACCGAGATCGGCGCGACCACCATGTCCCTGCGCGACATCCTCGTGGCCGAACTGGAAGAGCACCTGGCCGCAATGGGCGTGTCTTATTCCTTCCCGCCCGCGGATAAGGTGTCCAACAACAAGCGTTCCTTCGAAGAGATGATGACCGCCTTCCACCAAGAGCATCCCGACCACGGTCTGCTCCTGGTGGTGGACGAACTGCTCGACTACCTGCGCACCCGCAAGGATCAGGAACTCATCCTCGATCTCAACTTCCTGCGCGAGATCGGCGAGGTCTGCAAAGACCTGCGGTTCCGCTTCATCGCCGGTGTCCAGGAAGCCATTTTTGACAGCCCTCGATTCTCTTTCGTAGCCGACAGCATCCGCCGGGTAAAGGACCGCTTCGAGCAAATCCTCATCGCCCGCAAGGATGTCAAGTTCGTGGTGGCCGAGCGTCTGCTCAAGAAGACCGCCGACCAACAAGTGAAAATCCGGGAGTATCTGACCCCCTTCGCCAAGTTCTACGGCCGCATGAACGAGCGCATGGACGAATTCGTGCGCCTCTTCCCCGTGCATCCGGACTACATCGACACCTTCGAGCGGGTCACCGCGGTGGAAAAGCGCGAGGTGCTCAAGACTCTGTCCCTGGCCATGAAGAAGCTGCTCGGCCAGAACGTGCCCGACGACCGGCCCGGGGTCATCGCCTATGACGGCTACTGGACGACCCTGCGCGAGAACCCATCCTTCCGCGCCGTTCCTGATATTAAGGCGGTCATCGATTGCAGCATGGTGCTCGAGTCGCGCATCCAGCAGGCCTTTACCCGTCCGGCCTACAGGCCAATGGCGACCCAGCTCATCCATGCGCTCTCCGTTCACCGGCTCACGACGGGCGACATCTACGCCACCCTGGGCGCGACGGCCGAGGAACTGCGCGACGGGTTGTGCCTCTTCCAACCAGGCATCGAGGAACTGGGCGGTGATCCGGCCGACGACCTGCTCTCCCAGGTGGAGACCGTTCTGCGGGAAATCCACAAAACGGTCAGCGGCCAGTTCATCTCGTCCAACCCGGACAACCGTCAGTATTACCTGGACCTCAAGAAGACCGACGACTTCGACGCCCTGATCGAGAAGCGGGCCGAAAGCCTCGATTCCTCGCAGCTCGACCGCTACTACTACGAGGCGCTCCGGCGGGTCATGGAATGCACCGACCAGACCTACGTCACCGGCTACAAGATCTGGCAGCATGAACTCGAATGGCTGGAACGTAAGGCTGCGCGCCTGGGATACCTTTTCTTCGGCGCGCCCAACGAGCGCTCCACGGCGGTGCCGCCGCGGGACTTCTACCTCTATTTCATCCAGCCATTTGATGCGCCGCATTTCAAGGACGAGAAGAAACCCGAGGAGCTGTTCCTGCGCTTGACGAACACGGACGAGGAAATCCGAACCGCGCTTCGATGCTACGCCGCAGCCCTGGACCTTGCATCCACCGCCTCGGGCCACGCCAAGTCCACCTACGAATCCAAGGCCTCGAACTTCCTGCGCGACCTTGTGCAGTGGCTCCAAAAGAACATGACCACGGCCTTTGAGGTCACCTACCAGGGGCGCGCCAAATCCCTGACGGAGTGGACCAAGGGCAAGTCCATCCGCGAGCTTTCCGGCATCGGCTCCCACGAGCGCATTAACTTCCGCGACCTGGTGAACACCACGGCGGGCATCTGTCTTGGGACTAAATTCCAGGACCAGGCCCCCGAGTACCCGTTTTTCTCGGTGCTCATCACCGGAGCGAACCGGGCCCAGGCCGCGCAAGACGCCCTGCGCGCCATCGCCGGACAGAACCGCACCAAGCAGGGCACCGCGGTGCTGGATGCCCTGGAGCTTCTGGACGGCGAACGGCTCGATCCTTATCGGTCGAAGTACGCCAAGCACATTCTCGGCGTCGCCAAAAAGAAGGGCCACGGCCAGGTGGTCAACCGCTCCGAGCTGATCCAGGATGTCCTCGGCGTGGAGTACCTCGCACCGCAATCGCTCCGCCTCGAACCCGAGTGGGCCGTGGTGGTGCTGGCCGCGCTGGTCTATGCCGGCGAAGTGGTCTTCGCCATTCCGGGTAAAAAGTTCGATGCCACGGGGCTGCCGCAACTGGCCGGGACCGGCATCGATGAACTTGCCCAGTTCAAACACATCGAACGGCCCAAGGACTGGAACCTCCCGGCGCTCAAGGCGCTTTTCGAACTGCTCGGACTCACGCCGGGCATGGCCCAATTGGTCACCCAGGGGAAAGACGAGCCGGTTCAGGAGCTGCAGAAGGCGGTCACCACCACCGTGGAGCGGCTGGTGCTGGTGCAGCAGAGTATGGAGACCGGGTTGTTCTTCTGGGGCCGAAGCCTGCTGGCCGAGGACGAAGTCAAGAAGCTGCGCGCCAAACTGGACGAGACCAAGACCTTCCTTGAATCCCTGCAAGCCTACACCACGACGGGCAAGCTCAAGAACTTCCGCTACGACGCTTCGGAAGTAACGGCCCATCGGGACGGGCTCAGTTCCCTTGCCGAGATCAAATCGCTTGAGGAACTGGTGGTCGACCTCGGTGGCACGGCATCGTACCTCTCGACCGCCGAGGCCGTTCTACCCACCGGCCACGAGTGGATCGACAAGATGAAGACGGCGCGGGACGAGGTCCTCGCCCAGATCGGCGACCCGGCCAAGCGGAGCGCTGCGGCATTCCGCCAGCAGACCCAGCGCAAGCTCGGCGACCTCAAGAAGGCTTACCTGCTGGCCTACCTTTCCATGCACGCCAAAGCGCGTCTCGGCGTGAACGAGGACAAGCGCAAGGCTCAGCTCATGGGCGACGAGCGGCTCAAAGACCTGCAGAAGCTTTCCACCATAGACTTGATGCCCCGCCAGCACTTGTCGGACTTCCAGAACCGGCTCGCCGGATTAAGGAGCTGCTTTGCGCTCACCGAGCAGGAACTGGAGGCATCACCGGTCTGCCCGCACTGCAACTTCAAACCGGGAGCTGAACCGCCCGCGGCTCCCGCGGCGACGATGCTCGACGCCCTGGACGGCGAGCTCGACAAGCTGGTCGAGAACTGGACCCAGACGCTGCTCGCCAACCTCGAAGACCCGACCACCAAGGGCAACCTAAGCTTGCTCAAGCCTGAGCCGCGCAAGCTGGTGGATGGCTTCATCAAGAAGCGGACCCTGCCGGACGACCTGGACCAGGACTTCATCCACGCCTTGCAGGAGGTGCTCTCCGGGCTCACCAAGGTCTCGGTCAAGATCGCGGATCTGCGCGACGCACTGCTCTCGGGTGGCTCACCGGCCACCCCGGCGGAGATGAGGAAGCGGTTCGAGGAATACTTGGACGGGCTTACCAAGGGCAAGGAACCCGGCAAAGTCCGGATCGTACTCGAGTAAGGAGCGGCAGATGGCAAAGAATTCATACGAACAGAGCATCTTCGACATACAACCTGCCGTCAAGCCGCAGGGTCCGGTGGAGTGTCTTGGCAAGACGTTCCCGAATGACGAAGAGAGGCGGAAGCATTTCCTCGGCCTCCTGCGCGAGAAGCTGAAGGACCCCGAGTTCCGCAAGATCGAGGGATTCCCCATCGGCTCGGACGAGGACATCCTGGCGCTGTCCGACCCGCCGTACTACACCGCCTGCCCGAATCCGTTCATTGCCGACTTCATCAAGCATTACGGCAAGCCCTACGACCCGAGCAAGCCATATAGCCGCGAGCCGTTCGCCGCAGATGTGAGTGAGGGCAAAAACGACCCTTTGTACCGCCTTCCTTCCTACCACACGAAAGTACCGCACAAGGCGATTCAATATTACCTCAAACAATATACAGACCCCGGTGATATCGTCCTCGACGCTTTCTGTGGAACTGGAATGACAGGGCTTGCCTGCCTATTGTGCGACGGGGATCTTCCTGCCGGAAGTGGCGAGCGACGCTCAAGAACAGAATTGGCGCGTCACGCTATACTGGTGGACCTTTCCCCTGCGGCGACATTTACAGCATCGGTGATGAATTCTCCGCTAATCTCGGAGTTGGGTAGTGGGTCCAAGGGCAAATTAGGCCAATACATTCGCAATGAGATAATCCCGCTCTACCAGACCCAACGCAATGGACGAACAGAAATCTTCGATTACGCTGTGTGGAGTGATTGGGGCGAATGTTCAGAGTGTGGGGAAGCATTTCGTATCTACGATGTCGCTATTGACTACGACGACTCCAGGATGCTGGCTGAATATTCATGCCCAAAATGCAGGGCTCTTCTTCGTTCCGATTCTCAGAAAAAGGCATTCTCCACGTTTTTTGATGGGTGGCTCGGGAAGCCTATACGACTTGCGAAAACCACAATGGTATTGGTTTCGAAGAAAAGCGGTAACAGGGCTATAAGAATAGATGCAACAGAAAAGGACGTGAATCTGGCGGAAGAAGTTGGAAAGAAAGCCGTCCGACTGACGCCTGCTGAGCTACCATATTCGCACATGACACACGAGCGCAACAACCTGCCAGCATACTGGGGCATAACCCACATCCATCACTTTTACACACGTCGTAACTACTACGCGCTCGCTGAGATTGCCGCGCTTAGCGACCCGGATATGCGCCGCGCTGCGTTGTTCTGCGCCTTAACGATTTTGGAGAATAATGCGACGCGACGAAATAGGTTCTATGTCGACAACAGACGCCCCAAGGGTTCTCCCGTAGGTCCTCTTTCCAATACTCTGTATGTGCCGACAATACAGGTAGAAACTAACGTCGGACTCAAGGTGCTTTCTGTGCTGGAACAGGCCCAGGCACTCAGATCTTCATGGCCAAAGGGATATTCGATTGTGTCCACACAGAGTGCAACACAATTGGCAAGCATACCGAATAGCTCAGTCGACTTTATCTTTACTGATCCTCCCTTTGGCGGCAACATCAACTATTCAGAACAAAACATTCTTGCAGAATGGTGGCTTCGAGTCTTCACCAATAACTCTGCAGAGGCAATTACCAATACCGTCCAAAAGAAGGGAATTTATGAATATCAACACATAATGACAAGATGCTTTAGTGAATATTACAGGGTATTGAAACCCGGTAGATGGATGGTTGTCGAATTCCATAATTCAGCAAATGCCATCTGGTCCGCTATACAGCAAGCATTGGAGACGGCCGGTTTCGTAGTAGCCTCAGTTGCGATTCTTGATAAGGTGCATTCGACGCTACATCAAGACCACAAGGCAGCCGCTGTAGATAAGGACCTTGCAATCACTGTTTACAGGCCAAACGGCGGACTCGAAGAACGCTTCACTTTGGAAGCTGGTACTGCGGATGGTGTATGGGACTTCGTTCGGACACACTTGAAGCAACTTCCAGTCTTCCTTGCGAAAGACAGTCAGGCTAAGGTTATCGCTGAACGTCAGAACTACTTGCTCTTCGACAGAATGGTTGCCTTCCACGTCCAGCGTGGTGTGACGATGCCAATGTCCGCGGCGGAGTTTTATGCCGGGCTTGTGCAGAGGTTCTCCGAGCGGGATGGGATGTACTTCCTACCAGAGCAGGTGGCGGAGTATGACAAGAAGCGAATGACTGTCCGGGAGGTTCTTCAGCTTCAGCTCTTCGTCACCGACGAGTCCTCAGCGATTCAGTGGCTCAAGCAGCAGCTCATTGGGAAGCCACAGACCTTCCAGGAAATCCACCCGCAGTTCATCAAGGAGATTGGCGGCTGGCAGAAACACGAGAAGGCGCTTGAGCTTTCCGAGCTGCTGGAACAAAACTTTCTCCGCTATGATGGCAAGGGCGAGGTGCCGAACCAGATACACAGCTACCTCTCCACGAACTTCAAGGAGCTCCGAAACCTGCCCAAGGACGACGAGAGCCTGCGCGCCAAGGGCAAGGACCGCTGGTTCGTGCCCGACCCCAACAAGGCCGGCGACCTGGAGAAGCTGCGCGAGCGGTCGTTGCTTAAGGAGTTCGAAGACTACCGGTCGTCCACTCAGAAGCGCCCGAAGGTGTTCCGCCTCGAGGCCGTCCGCACCGGGTTCAAAAGAGCGTGGCAGGAGCGGGACTACGCCACCATCATCACCGTGGCCCGCAAGGTTCCCGAGAACGTCCTCCAGGAAGACCCGAAGCTCCTCATGTGGTACGACCAAGCGCTCACCCGCTCAGGGGAGGAATAGGCATGCCAAATCGCACAGTGCACCCCGTCCACTTTGAGGACTTCGATGGTCATCAATTTGAGCGTCTTGTCTTCGCCTACCTGCTCCGAACGGATAACTGGCTGTCTCTTGAATGGTATGGGCAGACGGGCAGTGATTCTGGAAGAGACATTTGGGGGATCAGGGAACGGGATGGGCATACCCAAGGGCAGAAGGTTTGTGTCCAATGCGCAAACCGGCAGTCCCTTGTCTACAAGAAAGTACAAGAGGACCTTGGGAAGATTCTTGGCGGGCCAAACGGGAAACCGGACGCTTTTATTGTTGTTGCTGGTGGTTTGGTATCTGCAGCACTGAGAGATAAAACCAAAAAGCTCTGCGAACAGAAACGAATCTACACGAACGAAATTTGGGCAGGACCGGAATTTGAAGAACGGCTAAGAGCAAAGACTGAGTCTTTGTTTAAGCGGTTCATCAATGGTGAAAAGTTTCCAGATACCCTGACTGAACTTCGCATATTTGCAGAAGCAATTACCCCCCAATCCGATGATGAAATTCTTGCCCTAATGGCCGGACTTTTCGACAGACCTGCTTTTTATACCCCATTCCATCAAGAGAGTTCGATCCCAGCATTCAAGAAGGCGATCACCGACACTATCGAGGCTCTGAACACCGGAGTACATCGCCTTAGAGATGGAACCGAAATCCGTCGCATCCCAAGCAGACACGCAATTCAATCAGCGGAGATTAAAAGAATGTTGTCGCAGATTGAACGAATGCTTGGGGAACTCCGCGCCAAGTACGATGAAGGAATCAAGAATGGAGATATCCGCCCCTGTGGATGCAATGTTCCGGACTGCCCTGTCTTTTTCGTTTCCCCTCACGCTGCAAGCGAAATGGACCGCCTTCGTGAAGAAATTCTGGAGACCTTTCGCAGGCTATATCCCGCTTTTGATGTGAGGCTCGGATGGAGGCATAGGGATTGATGGCCGATTGGTACTACAGCCCGGACCACGGGCAGCTCTGTCAGGTCATCGAAGCCCAGACGCTCTGGGGCGAGACGACCTGCCGCGTATGGCTGCCCGGGCGCGACTCCGTGGTCCGCATCCCAGCATCTCGGCTCAAACCGATTGAGAGTGCTGGCACCACCTCGCCGGAAAACATCGCATACATCGCCGCTGCCGCGCGGGTAGCCGACGCCCTGACCCAGGACGTCCTGCTCGCGCCCATCGAGTCCTCCGTAATCCCGCTGCCGCACCAGATCCGTGCTTTATCCCGCGCCATCGCCAACGACCGGGTGCGCTATCTCCTGGCGGACGAAGTCGGCTTGGGCAAGACCATCGAGGCCGGGCTCATCATGCGGGAACTCAAACTTCGAGGGCTGGTCAAGCGGACGCTGGTCATCGCCCCGAAGGGGCTGGTGAGCCAGTGGGTCAGCGAGATGCGCTTTCATTTCGGGGAGACCTTCCAGCTCGTGCTCCCCGAGGACATCAAGACACTGAAACGGATCGTCCCGGTGACGGGCACGGGAAACGGCGAGAAGGGCAATCACGACCCGGAGGTTCTGCCCGCCAACGCCTGGCAGATGTTCTCCCAGGTGGTCGTGCCGATGGATTCGGTCAAGCCCCTGGACAAGCGCCGCGGCTGGAGCGCGGCTCAGGTGAGCGAGCACAATCGCGAACGGTTCGAGGATCTGATCTCCGCCGGCTGGGACCTGGTCATCGTGGACGAAGCGCACCGACTCGGCGGCGGCACCGACCAAGTGGCCCGCTTCAAACTGGGCCAGGGACTCTCCGAGGCCGCGCCATATTTCCTGATGCTTTCGGCCACCCCGCACCAGGGCAAGACCGACGCCTTTCATCGGCTGGTTTCCCTGATCGACGCCCAGGAGTTCCCGGATATCAGCAGCGTCACCCGCGAGCGGGTCCAGCCGCATGTTATCCGCACCGAGAAACGCCGCGCCATCGATGCCAATGGAAATCCGCTGTTCAAGCCCCGGCACACACAGCTTGCTCCGGTCTCCTGGGAGGAGCGTCACCGCAGTCAACAGCTCCTCTACGAGGCGGTCACGGAATACGTCCGCGAAGGCTACAACCAGGCCATGAGGGAGAAGCGGAGCTACATCGGCTTTCTTATGATCCTGATGCAGCGCCTGGTGGTCTCCAGCACGAGTGCCATCCGCACCACGCTCGAAAGGCGGCTCGAAGCGCTCGCCGCACCCCAGGAACAACTGACCCTGTTCCCGCTCACCTCCGAGGAGGAATGGGCGGACCTGGACGGCCAGGAGCAGATCGACGTGTTGCTTCGCACCCGCCTCAAGGCGCTCAAAAACGAGCGCGCCGAGGTCAAGCTGTTGCTGGAGGCCGCGGCTCGCTGTGAGCAGATCGGACCGGATGCCAAGGCCGAGGCGCTGCTCGACTGGCTCTACCGCCTCCAGTCCGAAGAGGGCGACCCGGAGCTCAAGACGCTGGTGTTTACCGAATTCGTGCCCACCCAGGAGATGCTACGGCGATTCCTGGCCGAGCGCGGTTTCCCGGTCGTCTGCCTGAACGGCTCCATGGACATGGAGGAGCGCAAGCGGGTCCAGGAGGCATTCGCCAAGGAAGCCCGCATCCTAATCTCCACCGAGGCAGGCGGGGAGGGTTTGAACCTCCAGTTTTGCCACGTGGTGATCAACTACGACATCCCCTGGAATCCGATGCGTCTCGAACAGCGGATCGGCCGGGTGGACCGTATCGGGCAGACCCACGCGGTTCGCGCGGTCAACTTCGTCTTCGAGGACTCGGTGGAGCACCGGGTCCGTGAGGTACTGGAGCAGAAACTCGCCGTCATCTTCGAGGAATTCGGCATCGACAAAACCGGCGACGTCCTCGACTCGGCCCAGGCGGGCCACATGTTCGACGAGATGTATGTCGAGGCGATCCTCAATCCCGAAAAGGTAGAGGACTCCGTAGAGAGCGTGGTTGCCCGCCTGCAGGAGCAGGCTCGCGACGCGCGCACGACCGCATCCGTGCTCGGCGCGACCGAGGACCTGGAACCCGGCGAAGCCCAGCGGCTGCTGACCCACCCTTTGCCGCATTGGGTAGAGCGCATGACCGTGAGCTACCTGAAGGCGCATGGCGGGCAGGCCGAGAGGAGAAGCCAAAGCTGGAACCTTACCTGGCCCGACGGCGAGACCTATGAGAATGTGGTCTTCACAGGCAAGGAAGCCGAAAGGCTTCCGGCCGCCCGGCACCTGACCCTGGAAGAACCCAAAGTCCGTGGTCTGGCCATGCGGCTGCCTCGCTTTGCGCCGGGCCAGCCGGTCCCAATTGTATCGATACCGGGTCTCTCCGTGGAGGTCCAGGGAGTCTGGTCCTTGTGGCGAATCGCGATTGCCACCATGGAGTGGAACCGTCGAAGGATTATGCCTCTCTTTTTGGCCGACAACGGCATGGTCTATATGCCGACGGCCAGACACGTGTGGGATCAGCTTCTCGCGGCAAGCACTCAGGTCCGGTCCGTCCTTGACACAGAGGTCTCACACGCAGCCTTCACTAAGTTGCAGAACGCCGCGGAGGAACACGGAAAGCCTATCTACGAAGCGCTCGTGCAAGAGCACCGGGGCCGCATCGCACGCGAGCGCGAGAAGGCCAACTACGCCTTTGCAGCCCGCCGCAGGACCGTCGAGCGGATCGGTCTGCCCCAGGTCCGCAACTATCGACTGAATCTTCTGGCCCAAGAAGAGCGGAGCTTCCAAGAGCAGCTCGATCAGAAGGCCCATGCCTATCCCGAAATGGTGCCGCTGCTTGTGATTCGGGTGGAGGGCGGTGGCCATGAGTAGCTGGCGCGATCAAATCCTGAAGGAATTCACCCCGAAGGTTGCCCGACTCACCTTGGTGGCCGATCCGGACGGACTTCTCCTTGAAGAAGGGATTCTCGAAGGCGTCCGCGAACGTGGATTCGAGCTGATCCCGTTCGAAGACCACATCGCGTTCCGCTACGCCTATGAATCGAAGTTTCGCTCCCGCTGGGACCGCGGCGAGCACACCGACCTCGTTGTCGTATTGCGCTCGCAAGCCAGCGATCTCAGTGGATTGCCATTCGACCTCCTTCAGGCTGGCCGCAGGCTTTCGTTCAACCTCGGTGACATCTTCCCGAATCTCAGCTACCCGGTCGTGACCGCCCTGGATCGCGGGGACCTCGATGCCTTGTATGAGGCGCAAAAGAGACATGCACCCGGCCAATTGGGTGACAACGCCACCAAGGAGTTCGTCCTCCGGCACGTTTTTGAAATTGCGCCCGAGCTGATCAAACAGCCGTCGGACCTCTTGCGGGTGCTGCTCCGCCGTCACTACCGCGGCCAGCGAATACCTGCGGCGCTCGATGAGCGATTCATCGAACTCCTGCGGCAGAACTCTCAATTCGACGAATGGCCGCTGGAGAAGTTGGTGGCGGACCGAGAGGCTTTCTTCACGTTCCTCCAGGAGCGATGGCCGATCTTCCTTGACCGTGAAGCAGCCAAAGGGACGTCCGGCGTTCGTGAGGATGAGAATCCCTACGGTCTTTCCATTGAGGGACCTGTCGAACTACCCTTCGATCACCATGACATCCGGGTCTACATCGACAACCTGTTCGTCGAGGGGTTGCTGCACTCAATTCCACACGAGCATGCGGACACATTGTCCAGAGCTTGGGTAGGCATCGGCGTTCGAACCGCTCCCATGGAGGACAGGTCCCGTCGCTTGGGCAAGCTCATCGACAGCCTGCAGGCATCCATTCCGGCCGAGGACGCGAAGCACACGGACTGGTTCCACTTTGCCCGTGGATGGGCGGAGACGATCCTGTTGGCGAACGAGCAGGCCGAAGCCATTCCCGAACCGACAGGCGAACGCATCAAGAACTTGCAGGCGCAAGTGGATGCCGGTTTCGCAGGTTGGCTCTTGAAGCGATATGCAGGCCTGATCAACCTGCCACCCGTACCGCCGGTGATGCTGCATCACCTCCCGCGCTTTCTTGCCCGCCAAATGGGAGAGGACCGCAACTCCAAGATCGCACTGATCGTGGTGGACGGCCTGGCCATGGATCAGTGGTTGGTGATCCGTGGCGCGCTCGCGTCAAAGAAGCCCGGCTTCCGGTTCTGTGACCAGGCTGTCTTTGCGTGGATTCCAACACTTACTTCCGTTTCGCGTCAGGCTGCCTTTGCAGGGAAGCCACCCATTTACTTCCCGAACAGCATCTATACCACAGACAAAGAACCGGCGCTGTGGATACAATTCTGGGTGGACCGAGGGCTCACGCCAAACGAGGTCGTCTACATCAAGGGGCTGGGCGATGGCGGTCTGGAAGCCGTTTCCGAAGCGCTTTCTCATCCTAAGGCAAGGGTCGCCGGAATGGTCGTGGACAAGGTCGACAAGATCATGCACGGGATGGAAATGGGCACCGCCGGGATGCACAACCAGGTGGGCCAGTGGGTCAAGCAGCCGTACCTGAACACACTCCTAGATCTGCTCTTGGATCGGGGCTTCCGTGTCTATTTGACTTCAGATCACGGCAACATCGAGGCGGAAGGCTGTGGCCGTCCGGCGGAGGGGGCTGTTGCAGACCTGCGCGGTGAACGCGTCCGAGTTTATCCCGATGTGGCCCTCCGCCGCAAGGTAAAGGAACAGTTTCCAAGCGCACTGGAATGGGACCCCGTTGGTCTTCCGGAAGACTACCTTGCTCTCCTGGCTCCTGCACGGCAGGCGTTTGTCCCAGAGAAGCAGCGCACCGTCAGTCACGGTGGCGTGTCGGTCGAAGAGCTCATCGTCCCTCTGGTTCAAATCGAGAGGAATGGCGAATGAGAACGAGTAGATTCTCTCAGATTGGTCTTGACCGCCTCGTTCGTCTTGCTTGGCTTGAGAAAGTCGCGTCTCTTGCGTTGGCCGGGAACGACGTTAAGACCATTAAGGCGATTTTGCAGGAAGAACTGAAGGAATCGTTTCGGTCTCAAAGAACTGATGTGCGTGGTTCGATAGATAAAACAATCACCATTCTTCTTAGGCTATGGCTGACAATTCCGACCGAACTCGAGATGTTACGTGAGGAGGGTCTCGGACAGATCAGGCGTCTTGCTCAACAAGATCACATTGCCGTCCATTGGGGCATGACGATGGCCGTTTATCCTTTCTGGTCGGCCGTAGCGACCCAGGTTGGGCGTCTTCTGAAACTGCAAGGCTCCGCATCTGCAACCCATGTCCAACGGCGCGTCCGTGAGCAATATGGAGAAAGGGAAACCGTTTCTCGGCGAACTCGTTATGTCTTGCGTTCGTACTTGGACTGGGGCGTGCTTCTGGAGACCGGTAAGAAGGGAATCTACACCGCAGGACCAGCGCTGGCCGTTGATGATTCCTGCTTGATCGCCTGGCTGATCGAAGCGTCCCTCCGTGCCCGCGCCAACGGTTCGGCCACACTGAAAGATCTGATCGATAGCCCAACCCTGTTCCCATTCCGGATCAAGCCGGTCCACGCCGAAAGCCTTAGAGCAGCTTGCCCCAGACTCGACATTATTCCGCGCGGACTGCATGACGACCTTGTCATGCTGCAAAAATAGATAACCAAAGGATATATGCCATAACACATATTCAAAGTCGAAGTTCAAGGCCTTGAAGTACAATTCCGGCTTTCCGGGGAAGTCCAGTTCGCTGGAGGATGACCGTAACTCCATACGCCAGTGCTTTCACTGGTGCAACAACGAACATCGACACTTAGGTATCGCTATGATGACGCCGAGGGACGTCCACACCGGCGAGGCTGATGATATCACATGGAAAAGACAGGAAACTATGAATGCCAAATATGACCGTCACCCGGAACGATTCGTCAAAGGTCAGCGTAAACTCAACTCCCTATCTAGGGGGTATGGATCAACAAACCTGCAGCCGTTTGTCGAATCACAGAATTGTCTCGTTTCTATTGACGAGTTCCACACCTAGAAAAATCATCAGATGACAGGGCGGCTCGGGATATGTACACTGTTGGTGGACATAAAACGAGCCGCCGCTTGAGTAAGGAGACAGTTGTGAAGGATAAGCGGGCTTCGAAGGAAAGAGATGCAGCCAGTGATTTCATAGGCATCAGCAGGGATGCGCGACGAATCAGACTGGAGATCAAGATGTGGGCAAATTCGCCCAACCCGATTCTCATTACGGGGGAGACCGGTACCGGGAAGGAACTGATTGCCAGGGCTCTGCATAAGAGCTCGAATCGAAGTGAACGGCCCTTGGAGATCTTCAACTGCAATGAGTTCGGTGGAGACATATCGAGAATAAGAAGCGATCTGTTCGGACATTGCAAGGGTGCATATACGGGAGCCCATACCGACAGGCAAGGTCTACTGGAAAGAGCCCGAGAAGGAACTGTGTTCCTTGATGAGATCGGCGATTTGCCCGATGAGGTTCAGGGTGTGCTTCTTCGCGTGATCGAATACGGAGAGTACTGCCGGTTAGGAGACAATGCTGCCAGAAGATTCAAAGGCCGGCTTGTAGCTGCTACCAACAAAGTCAATCTACCCTCTGCTAACCTCAGACAGGATCTCTACCATCGGTTCACTCATCGCATACACGTTCCTCCCCTCAGAGAACGGTTGGCAGATATTGTGCCGCTATTCATACACTTCGTTGAGAGAGAATCGATATCGGATCCCCCTATCGATTCAGTGGAGTTCCAGATAGCACATCAGCTTCTAGTCTACCCATGGCCGGGCAACGTCAGGGATTTGATCAACAGGACTCGGGAGTACCTCGCCCAGAGGGCTCCGCTCAGCTCACGGAAGGACGAGTATTTCCGGTATACCTGCAACTGGCTCTTCAAACCACTGGACGAACACGACCTGTCGTACTTCACTTCGTGTTTTGCTGGCGAATGGATTGATCATGACGAAATCAAGTTCCCTCCAGACGTTACACTGAAGTATATCCATCGTGAAATACCACTGCAGTATCTCATGTGGGCGAGCCAACATGCCGTAGAACTCGCCAACGAAAAGGTTCCAAGCTGGGTGACCGCTTTCTTTGCTTCTGTCCTGAAGGAGTTCGAGGAAGAGTTCATTCATCGGGTGAATAACCTGCCTCCTTCATCAGACGAGAAGCGGATTTGGACTGAGAGGCTGCAGGAGTTACCGCGCAGAGGAGGAGTTCAACCCTCGTGCTTCTCCTCCAGGCTTCGACGTGAGATAGGCAACAAGAGGAAGTTCACCCTATTTCATCCTCAGTGGGAACGAACCGAATTCAGAGACGAAATTCAAGAGCAAGATCGACCCCCGTCAGCGACGGTTACCTTGGCATCGCTCAAAGCAGAGGAAGAGGAGCGGACAACACAAAGGATTTGGGACGCCTTTATTGAGCACGACAGGAACGTCACTCGCACGGCTGAAGCCCTATCAGCTGACCGTTCGACTATCCAACGCTATATCAGGAAGTACAAGGATTTACACAGAAACGATAAATAGACTCGGCAAGTGCGCCTCGTCAAGTCAGCACCGTGGATTGTGAAGCATCCCGCCGGCCTCACATCGAGCAGCGTAGTGCAGTGCGGACGCCTCACTCCGAAGGCAAACCGGCGCCGAGTTGTATGACAACAATCCTCCCCCATGATGCCTATCCGTCTATTCTATAAAGACTAACAGGTGCTGGCACGCGGTTGTTGCGGTGCGGCGCGGATGCCTCACCGCTCTGCTGCAAGAACCACCCTATAATAGCTAACCACTTATCCCGCATTTGATTCGGACATGCTGGCATGAGCCTTGCGTTACTGCAGCCATGTAACCGGCACCGGCAGCTAGGTGCGACAGGAGAAGAGCATGGGCGGTAACCCGATCGCAGTGAGAAATCATAGCGTGAGTCACCACTATCCGAGAAGCCCGAAGCGTAATTCACTCGAAATCGCACTCCTGGAGATTACCATCGCGCGACTCAATCCCTTGATCGATCCTCTGACCGACCTGCTCGTCCGCGAGAGGATCAGAGAGATGGAGCATGTGCACTCGCAGGACGAGACTATTGTACGCAATAAGAAAGAGCAACTCAAGGCCAGCATGGCTGAGGATCGATTGCAATGTCGACCCTGAACCCTGCAGTCTCACAGATCATACGTGACCGATTCGGTATTGATGCCCAACCTGGTAGGAAGACCATATGTCCATTCTGCGGTCACCAGACTCTCTCCGTCAAACGAGACGACACACTTGCCAAGTGTTTTTACCCCACCTGCGGGAGATTCATCACTGACAGTAGTCCGAAAGGAAGCCAGATTGCTGAGTTGCACGGTATACTGGAATCTATCTACCTGGATTGGCACAGTGAATTA
>Ga0180009_10003846_pt1 | contig 16850 bp, 17 predicted proteins | sample OS_PC_MetaG_FD_123537 | JGI IMG/M metagenome (GOLD analysis project Ga0180009, IMG submission 123537) | Groundwater microbial communities from the Aspo Hard Rock Laboratory (HRL) deep subsurface site, Sweden - OS_PC_MetaG | ecosystem: Environmental > Aquatic > Deep subsurface > Groundwater...
AAAAAGGCCACACCGAAGACGACCTCGTCTGCGTCTATATCCCCCGAGTCCAGGTATTGGATAATTGGGGGTGGTGTAGTGGGGGTTGTGAGTTAGCCAATCCGACTGATCCTAAGGCGGGGTGTTATAATGATGAAGGTGTCTATGATGCGTGTGAGACAGCCAATAATTTAGGGTGGGTATATTATGATGATATTGTGGTCGTTGCACCGTAGAGTCTATTAAAATCAAAAAACAACTTATGACAAGTTGTTTTTTGATAGAGAAATATATTAATAAATTTAATATATTTTCCAGAGACCGCAACGGACGTTGCAGTCGGAGCTGGTTGGATGTTTCGGCATCTTATCGTGTGAGAGTTCGTGTCGATGCATGTTGTTCGTAGATGAAAACTTCAAGAATAAGATATCCACCATCTTTATGCATGTAGATGTGGTACTTCTCATCCTGATACTCCAGTGGGAGTTCAGTACCGATTAGTGACACTTTAACACCTGTCCCTTCGATTTTTACTTTACAAGTTGTGGACATGTCCATAGTGTTAATAGTAACTTTGTTACCGTAGTCAATATCCCACCACACCCCCGCAATATGTTCCAACTTGGAACAACCAGGACCTTCAGGCACAGGGTCTTGAAGCTCTTCAACTTCACCTTCTGTTTCCTCCGTCGGAGGAGATTCAGTAGGTTCAACTACCACACAGTTCGGATCATCAGCCTTGTCTCCAGTGCAGTAGACTGGATCATTGTCAGTGGTATCACCACCATAGTCACAGCCAACTACCAGGCACATACCAAACAGAAACACAGACACAATCAGCAAAAAAGTCTTCATGACAAACTCCTTTTGTTATCGGTTGATACTAAGTTTGTATAGTACAAACACATTACCAACCGCAACAAAAGTATTTTTTTCCAACCAGTTTGTATTCCTCTATTCATACTTTGGTAAGCATAAAGAGAGAAAAGATGAAAAGAGCGATTTTGTGTCATTGCGCCTGCCCGCCGTACTGGAGGGAACCCTGATTCGCATCAGGGTGAAGCAATCCCAGACATCAAGGCATCAATGAATGGGATTGCCACGCGATGGTTTTTCTTTCAGAAAACCATCACTCGCAATGACACGTTTTCTATCCAATTTAAGTATACAACAAGCAATTTAATTTAGCAAACTTAAACAGGGTTGTCAAGGGTGGTGGTGTGGATAACACGAAAACACCCGGCCTGTGACGGCCTCAAAACACAAAAACACAAAAACACGAAAACACACGACCCTAGTGTCATTGCGCCTGCCCGCCTTTGGAGGGAGTGCGAGCGAAGCGAAGACACGTGGCAATCCCAGACATCAATGCATCAATGAATGGGATTGCTTCGTCGTTCACCTTCACTGCGTTTCGGTTCACTCCTCCCTCCAGAGGCGGGCTGGCGCAATGACACAGTTTGTGAAGAAAATATAAACTCAGTTTTTTGAATTAAAAAAAGGAGTGGGTCAATTAGAAGCAACGTCGCACGAATGACGCACTTCCCTTCGACTCGCCTCTGGGCTCGTTCAGGGTCGTGCGTCAGTCCAGAGAGATTTTTACCACAATAAAAACAACTCCTGCACGTTGTTTGACTCAAGGGGGTGGTGGGGATAGGGTGCGAATCAGATTGACGAGTTTTTATATTATTGATATAATACATTCACTATGAGTGAAGAAACATTAAAAAAACTTAAACAACATGATAGTCAGCTAGATGCAATTGCTACTGCTGTTGTTGATCATACTGAGTGTCTTGATCGTATTGAGGAAAATATGGTCACTAAAAAAAATCACCAAGAGATGATGAACACCCTTGATAAATTAGTAAAACTAGCTCAGAAAAAAGATCAGGAACTCACCTTTATGGGTAGTAGGGTTGGTAGAATTGAAAATGATGTAAAATTAATTAAGCCACTTGTTGGTTTATTGAATTAATAATAAAACCCAATTAACAAAGTTGAATTAATTGTAGTATAATATAAATAAGTTAATTAGAAATTTAATATTTATAGCATGCCAGCCAAAAAAAGCAAAACATACTCCTTTCCTGTTATCATTGAAAAAGATGTGGACGGAAATTTTGTAGGCACTGTCCCAGCACTTCGTAGTTGTTATACTCAAGCCAAAACATTGCCGGAATTATATAAACGCCTTGATGAGGTGGTTGCTTTGTGTTTGGAAGTGGAAAAAAGTTTTTTTAAAAATAAAATGCGTCAGAATGAATTTTTGGGAGTACAAAAGCTGGAATTTAGTTCTTGATCTATGGGCACATTTTTAGGGGGTGTGGATAAGAACTAAATACATATATTGACAATCCAATTGTTTTGGAGTATAATACATTCATATCAGGTTGCGATCGCATTCGTCTCAACAAATCAGCAAAACTCCCCGCAAAAGGGGTGTTTTGTATTTTATGATATAATATTGCTGGCGGTTTGCTTGGAGAGTAATTCTTGCCGGCAGCAGGACGCAACCTGATAAATTGCTGGTTCATTGCGAGATGAATGTGGTTCAACTCCACTGCTCTCCGTCAATAAAGATCCTGATCAAAAGATCAGGGTTTTTATTTTCACACAATTTATTTTGTTTAAGAATTTTATGGAAACACGAAAACACTCGGCCTGTGACGGCCTCAAAACACCCCGCCAGAGGCTGATCCGCCTCGGGCGGAGAAAACACCCAGCCTATGTTTTCACGTCCTCCCTCCGTTCGGCCTGAGCTCACGACCGAAGGCTGTCTCCCCCTTTTTAGCCTTCGTCGTGAGCTCAGGCCGAACGGAGGGGGTGTTCGTCAACACTCAACAACCGTGAATCCGCGAACACCCCCCTTTATCCCCCCTTATTAGGGGGGAGATACGAAGCAATCCCAGTCATCAATGCATTAATGAATGGGATTGCTTCGTCGTTCACCTTCACTGCGTTTCGGTTCACTCCTCCCTCCAGAGGCGGGCAGGCGCAATGACACAGCTTGCGAAGAAAATATAAACTCAGTTTTTTGAATTAAAAAAAGGAGTGACCCACGACCCAAGGAGTGCGTCAGTCCTAGAGATAATTATGAAAAACAAAAACCTCCTGAAAAAGAGATTTTAGTCAATTCGTATTATGTGTCGTGTAGAGCCTGTCCTGCCGTTCGATGCTCTGAGGAGTCCTCAGGCTCTCGAAGAGAACGAAGTTGAAGGATGGGTCGTGTGTAATGACTACGCAGTACTTATAGGACTAGCCTGTTGCACAGTAGTGTCGGGTGTCTCACACACACTTGACACAAGTATCAAAATTTGCTATAATAACAGTACTTAAGTATCAATTTTAACCATAATTATATGAAAAATAACTATATATTACGTAATTTGGAGAAACAAATACAAAATTGGCTGTTTAAAGATATGGTGATTATTCTCTATGGTGCTAGGAGGGTTGGTAAAACAACTATGGTAAAACACATAATAGAGGATTTTGGGGATGATGCTATATATTTTAATTGCGATTTGGCTGAAGTCAGAAAAGCACTGGAATCTCAGGATCATATCACCATAAAAAATTATATTGGAGAAAAAAAGTTAGTTGTGTTTGATGAGGCACAGCAAGTGCGAGATATTGGATTATCATTAAAAATACTCCATGATGAATTTCCAGATTTGCAGATTATCGCTACCGGATCATCTAGTTTTGATTTGGCAAACAAAGTCGGCGAGCCTTTGACCGGTAGAAGTATATCTTTCAAATTATATCCTTTTTCAATTTCTGAATTAGAAGCGATATATAATAGATTTGAAATACTATCACAAATTGACCCTTTTTTGATTTATGGAATGTATCCCACGTCAGTCCTATCTAATACTGTTGACAAAACAGTTTTCTTGAAAAATTTAGTAGAAAATTATTTATATAAAGATATTTTAGCATTTGAAAATTTGAAAAGACCTGATTTGTTATTAGATTTACTCCGTGCGTTAGCATTGCAAGTTGGTGCGGAAGTATCAGTAAATGAACTTGGTACGAGGTTGGGTTGTGGAACCAAGACCGTGGTTCGTTATCTGGATCTCTTGGAGAAAAATTTTGTTATTTTTAAATTAAAACCACTTAGTCGTAATTTACGTAATGAAATAGGGAAGAAGTTTAAAGTATTTTTTTATGATCTTGGCATACGTAATGCTCTGATAGAGAGATTTGTATCACTAGATAAGCGTGATGATATAGGTGCTTTGTGGGAGAATTTTTGTATTTTGGAACGTATCAAATATAATCAAAAGAATGAAATAGGGTGCAATATATATTTTTGGCGTAATCACAAAAAAAAGGAAGTTGATTATATTGAAGAAAAAAATGGAGAGATTAGTGCTTTTGAATTTAAATGGCGAAGTGAAAAATATAAAGCCCCAGAAGATTTTTTGGAAGCGTATGATGTAGACAGAATTAATTTGGTAAATAGAGATAATTTTGTAAATTTTGTTTTTTAAGATAAATGGAGATAGGTGAAGTTAGGGAGATAAAATTGAACGAGAATTGAACGAGAATTGAATATATTAACAAAACAAAAAAACCTGCCCATTCGGGGCTGTCCCATAACTCCAATTTTAACGATTTTCTTAAAATTTTTTTGCTAAGCTTAGCACCGCAAATTTCAGAAATTCGAGTTTTGGGACAGCCCCATTCGGCAGGTTTTTGATGAAATAAAAAAAGGGCATCTCGACCAGATTGTGGTTTATGAACCACGGCCAAAAGCCTTTTTTCTAAAGAAATTATACCACAAAGAGATTATTTGTCAAATCGTAGTCTTGTACAATACAAGATGAGCCCCAAATGAAATCTCATTCCTAGTTATTAACATCATTTGTGGCTCATCTCTTGATTGGAAAAGACTCCCGATATCAGCTATCTATGCACATTTTGACAAAAGCTATTTTAATGTAGTATAATAAATTTATATGTTGAATAAAAAACAATTAGAAAATCTAGTAGATTTTTGGAAAAAAGGTATTAAGGAAAATTATAAAACAATGAATAGCCTTTATAGTAGTAAGAGATATTCAGCCTGTTTGTTTTTTGGTCATTTGGTTTTGGAGAAAACCTTAAAAGTGATTATAATTCAAAAGAATAAGTCATACCCTCCCAAAATTCATAATTTAAGAAGATTAATTGATTTGACCGAGATTAAATTTGATGAAGAAGACCTAGATTCATTATCAGAAATAAATACCTTTAATATGGAAGGTAGATATCCGGAAGAAAAATATGATTTTTACAAGATCTGCAATAAAAGATTTACAGATAAGTATATGTTGATAATAAAAAAAATATATAAAAAAATATGTCAAGAAATGAAATAAAAAAAATTATAAAAAAATATGCCAAAATTTTGATAGATAATGGTTTTGTTTTTTCTGAAATATATTTATTCGGTTCCTATGCCAGTAAAAAAAATAATGAAGATAGTGATTTAGATATTGCCGTTGTTAAGGATGGAGATATAGGCAATTGGGAAGAGAAAATGAAACTTTGGAGACTGGCAGGCAGGGTAGATTCCAGGATTGAGCCACTTCTCTTAAATAAAAAAGATTTAAATGAGAATGCAACTATAATGGCTAATGAAGTCAATAAAACTGGTTTGAGGATATTATAAAATCCCAATTTGGAACTACACCTGCGACATCACCCCCCCCAAGACATATCTGATTATAACACCTCTACAGTTATTGCCAACTCTACCAGTGGAAAACTCTCAACCAAGCCATATATCTACAGCGTATTGGATAATTGGGGGTGGTGTACGGGTGATTGTCACAGTGATGATGTTGATTCAAAGGATGGGTGTTATGATGGGTATTATAATGAGGTTTTGGGTGGATTAAAAGAATGTGATGTATTTCTTAGTATGAATTATCTCGCAAAAACGCTAAATGGGTCCTTCCAGGGCTTATTTTGTATTAGAATGAGATTTCATTTGGGGCTCATCTTGTATTGTACAAGACTGAGATTGGCAAATTTTAATTAGTTGTAGTATACTTTAATCATATGACACTGCAAACGATAATAAAAAAAGCCAAGCCAGTATTACGTCAACATAATATCAAGCAGGCGTTTGTTTTTGGTTCTTATGCACGCGGAGAACAAAAGAAAAATAGTGACCTTGATTTACTAATTGATCCACCCAAGGGTATGTCTTTGTTTGATTTGCTTGATTTGGAACAAAATCTCCGCGATAAACTGGGAATAGATGTTGATGTTGTTACTAGGCGTTCTGTGAATGCATTTTTGAAACCATATATTAAAAAGGATCAAATTAAAATTTTATGAATAAAGATCCAAAAGTTTTTTTATTACACATTTTAGAGTCAATTGAAATGATTGAGAAATATATACAAGGGAAAACCAAAAAAGATTTTTTAGATTCAGAGCTTTTGCAAGATGCTTTTATCCGTCGTCTGGAAATAATCGGTGAAGCAGTTCGTTATATACCGGATGATGTTCGTTTGAAATATCCACAAATTCCATGGCAAAAAGTTTCTGATATGAGAAATAAACTGATTCATAAGTATTTTATTATAGACATGGAACTAGTTTGGGAGGTGGTAAAAAAAGAATTACCAAAACTAAAGACACAATTAAAAGATGCTTTAGAAAAGATGGTATAAATAAAATTTAATATACAAACAAATACTGTCACATTAAAATAGTGTTTTTTATATCATTTTTAACTTTCTACGCCTGGGCTGACCATAACCAAATGGCTTTACGAAGAATAAAGGTTGATTGGAAAGACAGAGGCAAGTCTCATTGTGTCGTGCTCGCCTCTGGAGGGAACCCTGATTCGCACCAGGGTGAAGCAATCTCAACAAAAACAATCCCTTCCTTTGGGGTTGTTTTGGTGTAGGATAAAGCAACAAGAAATAAGTATTTAAATACTTATTTAAATACTTATTTCTTGCAGAACATTGAGATGCCAGTGTGCTGATATGTTTTAGTGTAAAAATATCAAAGTTATTTTGTCCCCAGTTTACCTTTGTTTTCTATACTTTACAATTAAAATATGGTATAATAACTACATAAAAATTTTACCATGAAAACTTTGGTAAAGAAAAAATTCAAACAACTCTTTTCTATTGGAAAAAGAGCTCTTCAGATTACAGCCAATAATAAGAAGATGGCTATTTTGGTGTTTGTTAATTTATTGTTTATTGGCTTGATTTTATATGCTAAACCGGTCTTGGCAGTAGATGGAGCTGGAACCATTGCGCAAATAGGTGATTATCTTGGAACATTTATCACCAGCATATTTATGGGATTAAGTGAGTTTTTTATAAAAATGGCTCTTTTCTTTTTACAATATTTTATAGCTATTGCAGGATGGAATAGTTATTTAGATGTACCTACGGTAATGTTGGGTTGGACCATGGTGAGAGATGTGGCAAATATGTTTTTTGTGGTAATTTTATTAGTAATTGCTTTTGGTACAATTTTAGGCATAGAACAATATCAATGGAATAAATTATTAGTTAAACTAATATTATCAGCAATTTTCATTAATTTTAGTAATTTAATTTGCGGAATATTTATTGATATTGCTCATGTTTTTACAATAACATTTGTTAATGCGGTTTCAGCTACAGCCGGTGGAAATTTTATTCAGGCCTTTAAACTTTCGCATTTACAAAAAATTGTTCCTGGCGCTGGCGCAGAAGGTAATGAAAAATTTGACATCCGTCTGTTGGTTGGCGCGCTAGCGGCAATGTTGTTTGCCATAGTGGCTATGTGTATTATTGCAGCTTATGCAATAGTAATGCTGGCGCGAATGATAGTATTGTGGGTTTTAGTGATTTTATCGCCTCTGGCTTTTATTTTACAAGTTTTACCAAACACTCAATCTTATGCCAAGCAGTGGTGGGATAAATTTGCTAAGCAAGTTATAGTGGCGCCAATTATGGTATTTTTCTTGTGGCTTACTTTTGCCACAGCTGGTTCTGGTAATATTGCGACTGAAATTAAACTAAATATTCAAGAGCGTCCTGGCGAAGCGATGCCAGCCACCAGCTTATCAGAATCCACAACGTGGGGTAATATGGCTAGCTTTTTTATTCCACTAGCTTTGATGATGGCTGGTATTGGCGTGGTTCAGCAAATGGGCGTGGTTGGTGGCGGAGTAGTCCAAAGCGCCATGGGTGTTGCCAAGAAAATAGCTGGATATGCGACTGGATATAATGCGGCGAGGTGGACGGGAGGGAAGGTTGTTGCTGGCGCAAAAGCAGTCGCGCTTGCTCCAGTTAGAGGTGTTGGTTTGTTGGCAAAGAAAACCGTTGGTGAGGCAGTTGGAGATAGGTGGAAAATAGAGAAGGCGGCGGCAAAAAGATGGTATTATGGTAAAGCAATTGAGCCTGGTGGTGGATTTATAGGAAAAATGGCTCGAGGAAGAATTTCAAGGAGAAAAAGATTGGGTAAAACTGAAACTTTGGCAAAACAAATAGAGGATATGGCTTTTAAGAGAAGTAGTTCAAAAGCTGGCGGTATGATTATTGGTAGAAAAAGAGAGACAGCCATGGGCGAACATGTAGAAGACGAAAATCGTTATTGGAAAGGTGCTCTTGAGGCAGAAGAAAGCAGATCTAGTGCCAAAGATAAAGCAATAATGTCACAGGGAAAGAAAAAAGTTTTAGAACAAGAACGTTTTAAAGATGGTGAATATCAGGAAGGCGATACGATGCAAGAGCAAATTGATAAGAATTTGATAAAAGCTAGAATTACTGAAGGTGAAATAGAAAAAATGTCTGGTGATATTAAAGTTAAGATTTTGCGAGATGATAAACCTGGTGGTATGGCAGACAGATTGGGTACAGTACTTGGAGATGTGGAAATGAACAATGAGACGATCCAGGGTTGGGAACAATCAGCGATGTATGGCAAGTTGAGAGATAAATATGCTGAAGATAAAACAAAAATTGACAAGGGAATCTCTGAAAATGAAACAGTGGAAGATGCAAAAGCAAGACAGGAAGGTATTGAAAGTGAAATTACTCTAGCTCAGGATGTGTTTGAAAGTAGTCAAAATGAGGTGATGACTATGATAGATAATATGGATGTTGGTGATGCTGTCAAAGAAGGCTTCAAAGAAGCTTGGTTGGCAGCTCGTGATAGGGGATTTAAGGTAGAGAGAGAAGATGGGGAGAGTGATGAAGCCTACAATATTAGGGTAGCTGGAGTAATAAAAGATTCTTTTGATGATGAGATTGAAAAGAAGACTAGTATATCAGATGTAGATAAGATGAAGGTGTCAAACACATTTGCTGATGATGGTACACAGGTAAAAGTCACTTCTATTTTAAGGAGTAGGAGTGAGATCAGTAAAAAGAGTCAAGAACATAATGAAGAGGCCAAGGTGATAGCGGGTGAAAAACAAAAGGTAATTGAAGATCTAACAGCCAGGGGTGAAATCCCAGCTTGGGAAGCATCAAGAGCCCAAGCCATGCGCGAACACAATAGTTCGTACTATCGGAGTGCGAGAAAGACTTTGCTTAGTGATGCGTCTCAGGCATATATTTGGGACAAACACGGCATTGTTACACCAAATGATGGTGAAGAAGAACTTATAGAATCGACGTCAAATGGTACTTTTAAGGATATGAACTTTGAAATGACACTGGCTGCTTACCAAGGTCACAAAAAAATGATAGCAGAAAAAAGAAAACGATTAGAAGAAAAAAAGAAACGAGGAGAGGATATTTTACCTGAAGACGAGATTACTTTTGAAGATAAAGTTGTTGGTATGGCTTTACACCGTAAGTTATTTCACGGTGGTTGGATTGATGATAAAATTCCAATTGCGCAAGTTGAGGTTGATCAGTTTTTCAAAGATATGGCTGGTGCGGGCGAGGGTAGTCCGGAATTTGCTCGTATGAAAAGAATGGCAACAAAGGTTATAGGTGGCGTGGGGCATATGACAGAAGACAAGGCTTCAAATATGAAGAAATTGTTTAAAGAAGTTTTTACTGGTAGTGAGGCCGTGCTAAAGAGTATAATGGAAGGTATTGAAAAAGGCGATGATATTGATCAGTACATTATCCAATTTTCGGCTTTGTTGAAAAATAAGATTGGCAGTATGGATAGCAATACAGTAAAGGGTATTTTTGGTGCTGATGCAAAAAATGATAAAGGTGCAGAAAAGGCTAAACAAATTGTAGATATGTTGAAGAATTTGCATGCCAGTGACAATAAGAGATTTGAATCCTTCAAATAATTTTTTGATAATAATTAATACAAATATATGACCCAAGAAAGAGTCGGGGAATTACCTCACGGAGGGGAACAAGAAAGGAGTCCAGAGTTGAGAAAGGATGCTTATGACACTATCTGGTGGCGACAGACGGCTTATTTGAATTCAGTTCAAGATGCCGAACTTTTATCAGTTATGAGCTATGATTACGCTTGGATCAGGATACATCAAAAGGTTCGGGCTTTGCTGGACGCACAGGAAAAAATGGAAAAAGTAAAAAGATTGAGCATGAGTGAGCTGTACGAACGTTATTTAAAAAATGGGGCTGAAGAAATTCCAATTTATCATACTGACGGCACTGGTGAAATTACTGGGCAAGAACCATTAGATCTTGTCAAAGAGGCACATTATGGAAAAATAAAAGAACTCAATGATGATTTGGGAAAGCATGCTTTAAAAGAAGAAGATTTACGCCAGCGTTTCGACGGCGCCTATGATAGTCGTGGCGATATGGTCGTGGATTTTCCAGCTGAAACTGGTGGGACTCCTGTTAACTTGTTTGAGATTACCGGTCCACCGTTAGTTTCTAAAGAAGAGTTTAAATATTATTTTGACGCTATTCAAGATAATCAGACCCAGCTACAAATTATTAGTACATATAGAGATCCTGCAATTGATATGCATCATTGTGAAAATGCCGGTCATGCCCAAGGTGTAATGATGGGTGGGTCTTATATGTATTTACCTGTTGGAGTAGAGCAGGCCAAGTCTTATGTCCGTGGTGATGTACGTAAGAGGTCAGTAAATTTTAGGACAGAATGCCAGTCACACGAAGTTGGTTGGTACGAAGAAAATACCTCTTCTCTTGTAAAACTAGATCCAGAAGCCTATTCAATGATGCGGGGCGGTGTCAGAACTTCTAGAACTCATGAGCATACTAGGGACCGTACTTATAAGAATCTTTTGGGACTATCTTCAGGTGAAAAAGAAATTCCGTACAACAAGGGAGACAGTTCATTTCATTTTGGAAACGGAGGCAAAGGTGATATTTACAAGGCCATGCATCATCATTATGATACGGCCATGGAGCGTGTTAGGGGGTTTGCTATTACAAATGAAGAAATAGGCGATAAGATTGTTACTGATATTGTCGGGGTATCGTATGTAAAAAATAATATTGATTTTTTGATGAACCTTGCATCAGTGTCAAGTGGTGCTTTGTCTCAAGACACTGTTAATAAAAAAGAGTTTGTAAATGGTACTGGTGAGTGGAAAGGTAAACCAAAATTTATTTTTGATGCCAAGATGCCAGCTGTTAAATATGCTGATGAGAATATGAGGATAAAGGGGGATGGTGAAATTGAGGTGGATAAAAGTTTTGATTTTTCCGGTGTTACTGAATTTAGATATGGTAAGATAGCCCTAAATGGTGTGTTCGCATTGACAAATTATTTGCAATGGCGAGTTTCTATGGGAGAAATTTACGGAATTTCTGCTGATACTAGGATTAGTGTTGATACTGTTACACCAGAAGAAGAAGAAAGAATTGATAAAGAAAATGAAGCCGAAGAAGAAAAAGAAAAAAAAGAAGAAAAAAAATGGGCTGACAAAGATTTGGAAAGAATTTTACCAGTTTTGGGAAATATATTTGGTGAAGATGCTTTGCAAAATCTTTTAAATCAAATGGAAAAGGGTGATAAACAAAAGCCCGTTGTGGAGTTGGCTGGAGAGGGTGAAGAAAAAATAAAGATTGATTTCAATTTACAATCTACAGCCGTAGAAGTTCTTGAAAAAAGAATTAAAGATATAAAAGATCCCGGAGTAAAGACCGCGTTGGACACTATGATAGGTGGATCTAGCCAAAAGCAAGCCGAGGAAATTTATGATCTAATTTTGATGCTTCAGAAAAAGCATAAAATAAGGAATCAAATAATGACCAAATTAAAAAAGAAATAAAAAGAAGAAATATGAGAAAAACGGAGGAAATAAAAGAAATCTTCATAGAATATATCTTGTTGGCGAAAGTTGAAGAAAGTATAAAGATTCATTTGCGCATGATGCTGGAGTATCTGTCGGATTTGGAATTGAGATTTATAGACAGATATTTAATTGGCAGTGTAAAAAATGTGCCAATTACTGATATTGAGGACGCCCTTGTCTGCGCTTCTATGGCGGATATGTTTATTTTGGTAGAAGAAATAAAATCTGGTCTTGTACAACCATTTACTCCGGGTGACTTACAGACCGAAATAAAATCAGTATCTGATTTAAAAGATTATGACAAACAAAAAAGATTTTTAGCATCTGTTTTTGAGTTGGAAAAAGGGGTGGATTACGATTTGGCAGTACAAATAATAACAATTTTAGAAGAACTTTCTAACTACACATTCCTTTTTCCACTTTTATCAGATTTGGAAAACATTATGTATCGCCGGATTTATATTTTTGCTTTGGTAAATCATTTTTCCGCAGTTAGCGATAATAGTAGGCGGGCTTTTTTATCCAGCAATTTGTTTGTTCAGGGTTTAAATATGGATTTGGATGTGTATGGTGCCGTGGAAAAATTTATTAGGTCTTTCTTTATGGTAAATATACGTCGAAATATTAGTTTGGATTATGCCGCTTGCTTGGCCATAAATAACGGAAAAATAGGCATAGATGACTACGAAAAACGTATTACTGCGAAGGATTGGATAAGCAAGGTGAGTGAATTTTTACAGACACCTCACGATTCTACAGAGATAAATATTTTTTATTCCTCAGATCAATCTTACCGTAATAATTTGGTTTTTGAAAAGGCGAGAATAAAACAAGTAGTAGATTTGTATATAGCCTTAGTTTCCGGAGAGTTTATTTTTGAAAAAGGCACTCGTCAGGAAATTGAAAAAATAATTAAAGAATTAGAAGAGATTGTTCCGGTTGGACTTGAGGATAAAGAATTATCCTTTGAAGAAAAAATAATTAAAGAAAAGACAAATTTGATGGTTTGGCTCACGACTAGCGATGGTCTTCTGAGTTTGGTGAGTTGGCTTGATGAGGAAAAAAACAAAAAGGAGGGAGCAAAAAAATTAGTTATTAGTATTTTAAAAAAATATGGTCCTAATTTATTAAACGAAAATGAACAGATTGAAAGACTAATGCGTTTGCAGGAAGTTTTACGTCTAATGGGTTATGGGGATACTGAAGAGTGGTTTTTATTTGATGAAAAAATAGGAGCCTTTATGTGGAGTGATTAATTTGCTATGCCAGATCAACCAACAATCCTAGTAAAAAAATCCGACGGTACCCAGGTTCGTATGACACCAAACAATTTCGCATTTATTGATAGTCAGAATTTGCATCTAGGCATTTCAAGTTTAGGATGGAAATTGGATTATAAAAAGTTTAGACGCTACTTAAAAGAAAAAATAGTTTTTATGGAGAATTTACGAGGAAAATTAGAGTATAAAAAAAGCACTGCTTAAGGACGAAACCATTAAGAAGTGCCTTTCTCTAGTGATACTATATATATTATATATAAAAAAAACGCTTTTGTCAAGTGGATAACTATGGTTATTACAAAACCCACTATCCTAGTAAAAAAAACCGACGGTACCCAGGTTAGAATGACTATGGAGGAGTTTAAGGTATATCGGGAACAGAGCACGGGGAACAAGGACGTGAAGGAAAATGTCGTTGAGGAAATTAAGGATGTTGGGATAGATAATAAGGAGATAGATAGAGATAAAGAGATAGATAGAGATAAGGAGATAGATAGAGATAAAGAGATAGGGAAGCTGATAGCCGAACCACCGACCGAAGACCGAACACCGATAGCCGAACACAAGACAAATCAGACTTTGCCGGTGAAAGAGGGGGAGCATGAATTAGCGACGACGACGCCGGTTAAGGATATTTTTGTAGATGAGGCCGTATACACAAAAACACTTTATCCCGACAAAACGTCGGGACAAAAACATCCCACACAAGGCAGATCCGCCTCGGGCGTAGAAAATACAAAAAAAAAGTGGACAGAGGACGAGCATATGTCACCTTTGGAAGATAAGACGGAAGAGTTAAAACAATATAATGATCTTGAAATTTTACCAGATAAAAAAGAAGATTTATTTTCTGAAGTTTTGAAAAAAATAAAATTTTCAATACCAGATGATTTACAAACCAGATTACATTCTTTAATTACTTCGCGCGTAAAAGAAGTTAGGACAGACGAACAATTTCAAGACTATGCCAGCCGGCCAGTTGATAAAGGTGGAATGGGGTTAGATCTTGAACAAGCCGGTGAGTTATTGCAAGTTGTAAACGATCTATGGCATTTGTCAGCGCATAATTACAAGAATAAAAAAATTCCAGAAGTCATTGAGCAAAAACCAGTCATCAGAACACCTGAAGATTTGTCTGATAATGAAAAAATTCCAGACAAAAATAATCATATATTTCACACACCAACAAAAGAGATTGGCAAGCCAATTTTACATGATGTTTTAGGTCTAGATAAGGGGTTAATCACGAAGAAAGAAGATCAAATTTCATCTGAAGAAAAAAAATCAGTGGGTCCTGTAGATGAGATTGAAAATTTTTCTGTAACAGATCTACGTCGTCTGGGCACGGACACAAAAGATAGCTTTAAGAGATTGCAAAGTCGGTTTGAAAATTTAAAAGATGAGTCAATTGTTTTGTATTTAAAATCACTTATAGCTTGGTATGGGTGTCCGCTTTTTAAACAATACCAGAATTTACTTAAACAGGCGTTGTATGAAAAAAAGCAATTAAAGGATTTGGCAGATCAGGGGGGAGATTTATCTTGGGAAGAAATAAGCGGGGTGGTTGAATTAGAAAAATCATTCAGTTTTTAAGTAAATTAAGTTATGCAACAGTTTGTTGTACCACAATTTATTGATGTGGAAGATAAGATATTTGGACCAATAACCGTACGTCAATTTTTGATTTTATTGGCAGCCGGCCTTGTTATTTTTTTAGCCTATAGATTTGCGGATTTTACTTTGTTTATTGCAGTTTTGATTGTAGTTGGAGGACTGGCTTTAATTTTTTCCTTTGTTAAAATTAATGGACAGGATTTTCATTTTGCAATTCTTAATATTATACAAACTCTACGTCGACCGTCCTTGCGTATTTGGCGTAAAGAATACAGTAAAAAGGAATTGGATTATTTTCGTAATAAAAAAACAGAAGAAATAGAAATTAAAATATCAGCAAAAAAAGCCAAGGTTGAACATATTAGAGACCTGGCTTTAATTGTAAACACAGGTGGGTTTTATCAGCCAGAGGACGAGTTTTGAAGATATATATACGGATTACGGATAATGCGGATATACGGATTTGGATATATACGAATTTAAAGATAAAATTAATTTTAAAATTATTTATGGAGGATATAGGCTTAATTCACGAGGATCTTTCATATATTTTGCGTGGAATTTTTTATGAAGTACATAATGAATTGGGGAGATTTAGAAATGAAAAGCAATATTGTGATTTGATAGAAGAAAAAATAAAAATCAAATTATTATCTTACCGAAGAGAAGTAGTACTAGATCCAAGTTTTGAAGGAGAAAAAAAGGGAAGGAATAGAACAGATTTTATTTTGGAGAACAAAATTATAATTGAGGTAAAGGCAACTCCTAGTTTTAGTAGAAATGATTATATGCAGTGCCAAAGATACTTAGTAAGTTCCGGGTTAAAACTATGTTTGTTAGTAAATTTTGGTCTAAATGGGTGCGTAATTAAAAGGATTCTTAACCCAAATTTGCCCCATTAAAATTAATATATCCGTATATCCGCATTATCCGTAATCCGTATATATCAATAAAAGCAGTATCATTATGAAATCTAAAGGAGTACAAAAACAAAAAAGTAACAAAGCGTCCAGTCAGGCATATTTGTCAATAGCTGAGATTAAGGACGGCGTAGTTTTACTAAAAGATGGTACTTTGCGGGCTGTTTTAATGACTTCTAGTATTAATTTTGCTCTAAAATCTGAAGACGAACAAAATGCGTTGATCTCGTCCTATGTAAGTTTTTTAAATTCTTTAGATTTTCCTTTACAGATTGTGGTTCAATCCAGAAAGTTACAAATTAAGCCTTATTTGGAAAAATTAATTAAGATAGAAAAAGAACAACCAAATGAATTATTGCGTGTTCAAATTGCTGATTACCGAGCCTTTATTGAAGAAATGGTGGATATGGGTCAAATTATGACTAAGAGTTTTTATGTTGTCGTGCCGTATGATCCAATTTCTAGCAAAAAAAAGAGTTTTTGGGTAAAATTAAAAGAGACAGTTAAGCCGGCTTTTTCTGTGAGATTGAAAGAAGAACGTTTTCAAAGGCGTAAAGCTGATCTAGATTTGAGAATTCGTAAAGTGGATAGTGGTTTACGAGGTATGAATTTAGAGGTAGCACAATTAGATACCCAAGCACTAATAGAACTTTATTATTCAACATATAATCCTGATATTGCTTTTGCTGAGCAATTGCAACCAGTTAACCAACTACGTATTGAAGAAGCAGAATAATTATATCATTCCACCGCCTATCATATATAAGTGATTATGGTGGTTAAAGTAAGTGTATGCCTTTTAAACCAATCGGATTAAAAAGACAACCCAAAGAA
>Ga0180009_10003847_pt1 | contig 16848 bp, 21 predicted proteins | sample OS_PC_MetaG_FD_123537 | JGI IMG/M metagenome (GOLD analysis project Ga0180009, IMG submission 123537) | Groundwater microbial communities from the Aspo Hard Rock Laboratory (HRL) deep subsurface site, Sweden - OS_PC_MetaG | ecosystem: Environmental > Aquatic > Deep subsurface > Groundwater...
AATTGATCCTGGGATACCAGTGTTAGAGCAAGTTCTGAGAGTATTACTCGTGAGACACCCAGGAGTGCAGGTGGGAGTGGCGTTGTAGGTTTCACCAATGTTTGAGCAGGCAGAGCGACATTCGGAGGGAGTATTAGTGGCCAAACAGCGATCGCAATCAGATTGAGTGATGGTGTTGGGGGTGGGGGTAGGTCTTAAGCTGGGACTGGGTGTTGGGAGTAAGCCCCCAACTCTGCACCAGGCATCCTCACAGGGAGGAGAGGGAGATGGACTGGCTAGTGGAGTGAGACTGGTCTGGGGGGTAGGACTAGGAGTGAGACTAGGGCTAGGACTAGCGGCATAAGCTCCTCGACACCAAGCATCTTCACAGGGAGGAGAGGGAGATGGACTGAGGTTGGGAGAGGGACTAGGATTCAAGCTGGGATTAGGACTTGCTTCATAGGGGCCTCCACTCGCCTGCTGTCTAATGTCCTGACTTTGTTGGGTGAGAAAATAGCCAGCAACTAAACCTACAGCCATTAAAAGAAAAAAGACTCCTCCAGCAATTGACTTTAATTTATTAACTCTATTTAACATAAGAGATGATTCATCTATAAAATCAACATTTAACTAACTATTAACTTTAATTTTATAGAGTATCCATATATAAATCAATTTCGCAAAATCCAACATGGGCTTAGGAATAATTGACAATAGTAATTCAACTTCGTTATTATTAAATTAATGGATACAAATATTCAATATAATACGCCAGTTCCTGCCCCAGTTTCAGTAGCACCAACAGTGCCAATAGCGCCGGCAATGCCAGTGGTTGCAGAAAAGGTAGAAATAGGAGAAGGAGGAAAAATGACAGTACCCAATACCATAGGAGGCAAACTGCTGTGGTTTTTGGTGGGAGTGGTGGGGTTAATAATTGGAGCATTTGTTTGGTACTGGGTGAGCAACCCACTGCTTGTGACGGTGACGGGAACTGGAAAAGTTTCGGTGCCAGCAACGGCGGCGACTTTTAGTGTGAGTATGGGTGTTGCGGGAGAGAATGCGGGAACAACACTGACTCAGCTAAAAACGAAAGTAGAGACATTAAAAAAGATAATGAACGAGAGCAATTTAGGAGTAGTGGAAATTGTGGAGTCACAGGTTCAGCTTACGCCATCTGGAATGGTAATCGCCGGAGCGACAGGATACCAAGCCATGATGAGTATGAGTGTAAAGATGAATTATGTTTCACAGGTAGCTGATTTAGTAGTGGAGTTATACCAAAATGGAGCAACGGCAGTGGGACAGCCAGTTATTTCAGTAGAGAATCAGGAAGAATTAGAAAAACAAGCTCTCAATAAGGCCTTAAAAGAAAGTGAGAAAAAATTAAACGAGATTGCACTGAAGAAATTGAAGCCAATCCGCAAGATATTGTCGTTGGAACAGGCTAGTTCAGGAACGACCGCAACGGGGACAAAACAAACAGAAAACATGGATGAAGGAACTGCAGCAAATCAAACCTTTGAAGTGGTCAGAGCAGTGTCAGCTGTTTATGCCCTGTGGTAAAAAGAAGCTAAGCAATAGACTTGTCGCGAAAAACCCGTCCCCTGGGAAGAATGGCGGAAGTTATTATTTTAATGCCCCAGAGGCAACCAGGTAAAAGCCAACATTAAGAAAATTCCCAAGGCAAACATCAACATCGATGATAACAGCTTCATTCCCACTGGTTCTTTTCTCATTTCTGGGAGTAAATCAGAGGCGGCAATGTATAAAAATCCACCTGCGGCAAAGGGCAAGAGATAGTCTTTAAGCTGATGACTCTGCTCCAGCAACACCACCCCCACCAAAGCACCTAAGATAGCTGTAACGGCAGACAATAAATTAAATAACAAAGCTTTTCTTTTAGAAAAACCAGCGTGTAATAAGACTCCAAAATCTCCAATTTCTTGAGGCAATTCATGAACAATAACTGCCAAAGTAGTAATTAAACCCAACCTAATATCAGCTGCGTACGCTCCAGCAATCACCATCCCATCGATAAAATTATGCAACCCATCACCGATGAGATTCATATAACCAAAGCTATGAATTTTACAATCATGCTTATGACAATGCTGCCAATGAAGAAGTTTTTCAATTAAAAAGAAAAACAAAAACGACAACAAAATAGTAGGATAAAGCTGACTTTCTTCTAGATGACGGTGTGATTCTGGCAATAAATGTAAAAATACTGCCCCCATCATGGTACCTGCTGACAATGACACTAAAGACATGATGAATTTGTCAAGAAATTTTGGCTTTAAGCTCAAAGTAAAAACTCCGACCAAAGAAATGAGGCTAATAATAACAGTAGAAATTAGAACATAAAACAGCAGCATGGTGTTGAAAGATTATAACTTAAGTAAACAAATAGACTTCTCCAAATAAAGCTAGAGCTTGTTTCGCTGGTCATCTCACTGTTTTTCAATTTTTAAGTAATGCGTAGCTACTCCAGATAAAATAATTAAGACTGCGCCCACTACTTGAATCATTGCTAGGCTCTCTCCCAACAACATCATTGCCATAATGCCCACCATTACAGGTGTCATCATAGACATCATAGTCATATACGAAGCACTAGCAAATTTTAATGTTCTATTTAAAAAAATTGATAACAGTGAAGATGAGATGCCGATGCTAATTAAATAAGGTAAATAAGTTAAATCTAAGAGATCAACTGCAAAAACAGACTGAATTCTTTCAGGATAAAATGGTGAAAGAGATAAAAATAATAATAAGACCGGCAAACCAGCAATCGGACGCAAAAATGAGACCAGCTCTCCGCTAACTGGATTATTTTTCAAAAATTTTCTAATTAAAACATTACCCAAAGACCAAGAAATGCAGGCTAGTAAAATAAGAATGTCTCCTGGTTGAGGAATAATAGCTTGACCTTTAGTAGTGACTAAAAATACACCCACAATCATAATCACTACAGAAATTAATTTAGATCTAGTTAGTTTTTCTTTTAAAATCAACCAAGCAAAAATAATCGTAGTTACAGTTGCAAATTTACCTAAAAACCCGACATTAGCTGCTGATGTTAGCGCTGTTCCAGAATTACTAAAAAATGAACCTAATCCAAATGGATCGCATTAGCCAACATTAAACCTCCCAATACTTTGCGAGGCAAGTTTTTTAATTCTTGGTATTTCTGCAGTAAAACATAGACTGTTAAAAGAGTTAGCGAAATAAGACTTGATTGAATTAAGAAAGTTACAGGATGAGCACCTCTATTAAACGCCATTTTACTCACAATGATTGTTATTGCCCAAAATAAAGAAAACAAAAAAACATTGATAAATGGAGTGTTAATCAGCTTTATTTTCACTGCTATTGTTGAATCATTTCTTGCAATTCTTTATGCAAAGAATCATTCTCTAGGTCTTTTCCTTTTTTATTCTTTGTTCTTTGTTGCGGGACTAGGAGTCGAACCCAGCCTGTAAGATTATGAGCCTCACGTGCACCGTACACTATCCCGCGTGAACTTGTATGTTAAACAAGAAAACTCAGTATAAGAGAACTACCTCTGGTTGTCAAATTGAAAGGTTGATTACAATTTTCCCAATTTTCCTAATTGATTGTAGATAAAAAGGATTTATAATGCTTAATACCAATCAACAAATGTCAAACAGCATTCTTCTCCCTTTTGAAGACGAACCTCCGCCTAGCAAGGGGCTTATGCCCCACCCTTACTCAACGCAAATATTTTCAGATATTTTAGAGTGTAAGTTATTGTGGAATACCTTTAGTCCTCACCAAACTATTTATGATGTCTGGGAGTTTAGGCTGGCTTTTTACTTAGCTTATCAACATCAACCTTATTTTATTGTCCTTTATCATCAACAAGCCCCGGTTGGGTTACTCCCTCTTTGGTACGATTCTGACAAACAGCACTATGATTGGTTTGGCAGTTACTGGCATGAACACAATAATTTTTGGGTCACAGACCAGCAACATCTACCGTTCTTGCTTGAATCTTTGCCAACGCCAATAGTGCTAAAAGCCATCAACCCCTCGCAAATAAAAAAACTTAACGGCCAACTACCTCCAAATCTAATTTTACAACCAGACGAACCTACGTTTGCCTTAAATTTTGATCAAATTACTAATCACGAAGACTATTTTAAAACACTCAAGAAAAAAACTCGTTACAATTTAAAACGGGACTGGTTAAAAATTGCCCAACTCAATCCTATCGTGACTTACGATAGATTTAATGACATCCAGGCTCTAATTGAACTCAATACGCAACGCTTTTTGGACAAAGGTGAACAGCCCGACTGTCTTGATCCCAGAAGAGCCCAAGCTCTTAAAAATTTGCTCATTTTGGCTTTAGAAAGTCGTGCATATCAGATCAGAATGATTAGTATTGAGATTGAACAACAACTAGCAGTAGTAGACATGATTGCTATTTATCAAGATATCTATTACTCGATCAAAGGTGGCTCTGATCTGCGCAACTTCCCGGGAATTGGCAATTATATTAATTTATTAGAAATTGATGATGCCTGCTTATTAAAAATGAAAAAGATTGATTTTCTGCAATCGCCTCAGGGATGGAAATATACCTGGTTTCAACCACAAGAGCTGTGGATGCTGAAAAATATTACCTAACTTATCAAAACTATGAAATATAGCTCCATTTTTATTGCTAATCTATCTGAAATTGCCAAGCCCTTAACTCAGGCAATGAGCCAAAGTAAAAGAGAGACAGAGATTTTTGAAGACCACGCCTACTGTGATCGTTTTGTTTGGGCAGATGATGATCGACGTGTTTTGGTGACTCCGTTTCCGCTTGATCCTCAATTTTTCCAAGATGCTAATACCTTGCTTGATTTTAGACATGTCATCAATCTTTATCCACAGAAAATTAACGGCTCGATTTGTCATACAATTCTTAATGAAGATCGCCAGCTCCTGCAACAAATAATAAGTATTATTAAAGACAATCCTGGAATTAAAATTACTTCATATGCTGCTACCACAGAATTTTTAGAACTAGTGACTTACTTACAAAAACAAGGTCTATTAATTGTTACTCCGGAAACTCCAACCAATGCTGATCAATGGGTGAGTAGTTTTGTGGATAGCAAAACAGGTTTTCGTCAAACCTGGGCACAGCTTAATGGTCAACTCCCACCTATGCCAGAAGGAGCTATCTGCCGCCAACAAGAAGAACTGCTAGGTTGGTCTAAACATCTCTACCACCAACATCAGGGCATAGTTTTAAAAATTAATCGTGGCTTAGCGGGTGAAGGAATAATTATTATTAATCAACCAAATTTGAATGATGATCAATTAGAAAAAATTATTAAAGAAAATAGTACTCAACTATATTGGTCTCAAGACATGGTGGTGGTAGAAGAATATATTGCTCCTAATATTAGTGTTGCTGGTGGATTTCCTAGTATTGAGTTTCAAATTACTCAAGGGCAAACTAGCTATTTATATGTGTGTGGCATGAGAATCAATCCCCAAGGTGTTTTTATGGGTATGGAAATTGGTAAAGGCGCGATCGATGGTAGAATCGAAAAAACTTTGGTTAAATACGGTCGAAAATTTGCCCGACATCTAGCCGAACTTGGATATCAGGGTTTCTTTGATATTGATTGGGTTTACAGCCAAGATCATGACTACTATCCTCTAGAGGCTAATTTACGCCGCACTGGGGGTACTCATGCTTACGAGCTTGCTACAAGGATTTTAGGAGATGACTTTGATGAAAAGTTTTATTTAATTTCCCAAAATAAAATCCAGGCACCTAAATTAAGTGGTTTAAGCTATCAGCAAGTAAAAAGTACGTTAAAGACGTTGTTATTTCCAATCAACAACAAGCAAGAAGGTGCCATTATCACCATGATGAACTATCTCACCAAAGGATGGTTTGGATATGTAATAATCGCCAACAAGAAACAGAGGGCTGAGGCAATAGAAAAAAACCTACTGGCAAACTTGCAGTAGATTCTTTGAGTTACTCTATTGTGCCAGCAAATTTAGCTTTTCAACGAGATAACTTTAGTAGCAGGGGTGGGATTCGAACCCACGACCTTCGGTTTATGAATCCGGTGCTCTAGCCAGCTGAGCTACCCTGCCGGGAGGCAGATATGCCTGCCTTGAAAGGCTATTATAAACCAAAAGCGACCCCGATTGGAGTCGCTTTCTTAATTTACTTTCTAAAGCCCTTTTTCTTATCCCTACATCATGCCGCCCATACCCCCACCCATGCCACCAGCTGGCATCGCAGGTTCTTCTTTGGGGATATCCGTTATTAGACATTCTGTAGTGAGAATCATTGATCCCACCGAAGCCGCATTGCTAAGAGCTGACATGGCTACCTTGGCTGGCTCAATCACACCGTCTTTAACCAGATCGCCAAACTTGTTAGTAAGAGCGTTGAAACCAAAACTGGCATTATTTTTCTTGATCACCTCATTGATGACAAATCCGGGATCAAAGCCAGAGTTTTTGGCCAGCATGCGAATTGGTTCTTCCAGGATACTGCGAACTAATTCAATACCAAGTTCTTCATCGCGACTGTCGGCTTTAATTTTGTCTAAAACTTTCCCAGCCTGAATGAAAGTAACCCCGCCACCGGGGATAATACCTTCTTCAATCGCGGCCCTAGTAGCTTCTTTAGCGTCTTTGACCCGTTCTTGAAGGTTTTTCATCTCTACCTCAGAAGCAGCGCCAACTTGAATCACAGCAACACCGCCGGTGAGTTTGGCTTTGCGTTCTTGGAGCTTTTCAGTATCAAAGTCAGAGGTAGATTTTTCAATTTCTCGCTCAAGCTGAGCCACGCGAGCGTCGAGATCACTCTGAGTACCTTTACCGCCTACAATGCGGGTCGTGTCTTTATCAGACCGGACTGAATCAGCTCTGCCGAGATCTTCAATGGTGACGTCTTTGAGTTGGCGCCCGGTATCTGTGGAAATAAAGTTAGCGCCGGTTAACACCGCGATATCTTCCAGCATTGCCTTGCGTCGGTCCCCAAAGCCGGGCGCCTTCACAGCTAACCCATTAAAGGCACCGCGGAGTTTATTGACCACCAGAGTAGTCAAAGCCTCGCCCTCGATATCTTCGGCAATAATCACAAAATTTTTGCTTACTTTAACCAAATTTTCTAGCATCGGTAGTAAATCCGCAATACTAGAAATTTTCTGGTCAGTCACTAAAATATAAGGCTCTTCAATCACTGCTTCCATGGCATCACTGTCAGTCACAAAGTAAGGAGAAGCAAACCCCTTATCAAACTCCATACCTTCTTTATGCTCAATGGTAATCTCCATGGTTTTACCTTCTTCAACTTCAACGACTCCATCTTTGCCAACTAATTTCAGTGCCTGCGCAATTTTTTCTCCAATAATTTCGTTTTGAGCGGAAATAGTGGCTACTTTTTGCCAGTCATCTTCTTGAACTGGTTTGGCTAAACGGCGAATCTCCTCAACTACTGCGGCTACGGCCCTATCAATCCCTTTCTTCATTATCATAGGATTGGCACCAGCAGTAACATACTTCATCCCCTTGCTGGTCAATTGCTGAGCAAATAAAGTGGCAGTAGTTGTGCCATCACCGGCGGCGTCATTGGTTCGTTCCGCTGCTTCTTTAACTAATTGTGCACCGATATTCTCAAACTTGTCTGCCAGCTCAATCTCTTTAGCTACACTCACGCCATCATGAATGACATTCGGACCACCCCAAGATTTATCAATTGCCACATTGCGCCCTCTAGGTCCTAAAGTCACGGTGACGGCATCAGCAAGCTTGTTGATACCAATTAGCATTTTTTGGCGGGCATCATCGCCGAATTTAAGTTGTTTAGCTCCCATAATATTCTCCTTATTGTTTAATTATTGCTAACACATCCTCAAACTTGAGGAATTGATACTCTACTTCACCAACTTCAAAATCATTTCCGCCCCATTTTTTATAAACCACTTGATCGCCTTTTTTGACTGGACATTCAATTTTTTGTCCATCGTTATAAGTTGCATCACCGCAAGCGAGCACAGTGCCAAATTGAGGTTTTTCTTCATGAGAATCGGGCAGATAAATCCCAGAAGCTGTTTTTTTATCTGCTTTTGCTGGTTCTACTAAAACATAGCCAGCTAGAGGTTTGAGTTTTGAGACTTTAATAGTCATCGCCATAGAACTCCTTTGATTGTTAATAATATTTTTATTACTAATTGACCATTGGTCAACTGTGCTAGCAATCGTAACCATAGATTGCTAATTTGTCAATTGCGAAAATTGCGAAAATTGGGTTGCGAAAATTGTGGTAATTATTGCGTTTTTTCTGATATGGGCTCAACGACTTCTTCTGGTTTGTCTTCTTGTTTAAACACTGTCTCGGCTTTACCACTTTTATCCAAAACCCGAACTTGCGAGAGTAAAAACCCCTCGCAATTGAGTCCTTTGTCTTGAAAATATTTATTCAGGTCTTCTTTAGCCAACCCTTCAATTTGATTACGGTCCTTTTTAATTTGATCTAAACTTAAGCTGCTAAAAACACTTGAAATCCGGCTACGAGAATAGGGTCGTACCACCTTAGAAACTAGATTTTCTCCCAGGTTTTCCCAAAGTTCGGGGGCATTATCGCGGTCAATCCTAAATAACACTGAGCCTTCAATTTGAATATCTTTGCCATCGCTGGTAGAAGTTCTAATTGGCTCATCGCCCAAAGCTTCTTTATTAACCGAAATATCAAAGCCCTTACTGATCGAGTACTCCAAAATTTGCGAATTAAATAACTTAGCTACCTGCCAAAAAGGAATCTTGAGATGTAAGCCCGGACCCCACACCCGAGGTAAAACACCCCGGCCACGATCATATACGCAAGCCACATGTCCAGGCGGCACTGAAATAAAGAAGCCACCCACGACTTCATCAACCAAAAATGAAACAACAAGTTTATCAAAGTCCATATTTAAGTATTGTACAAGTATTTATTAGTTTCTGCCAACTTAGAGAATTGAAAGCAGAGAGTTGAGAGTTGGGAGTTGAGAGTATTTAACCCGCAAGACGCTGGCCTCCAGTCATCAATCCATTCAGAGTATTTACTAACTCTCTTAACTCGGTCACGCAAGTAATGGTTTCTTGGAGTGCATCCTGATCTAATGACACTTCATCTAAGACATTAAACATATCGTGAGTTAGGCTATCCATAAACCTATGAAGAAATTTTTGGTTATCTTTTACCCACGCTCGTTGTTGATTTTTTGGCAATAAAGTCACATTCTGGAGTGAATCTGTGATTTGTTTAATTTCTCGAGTCATTAAAAACAAATCAAACTTAAAGACCTCGTTATCATCTTCATAGCTATCAGAGAAAGAAAGATTAAAATTAAAATCAGGAATTGTATCTGTCATATCGTGAGTGGACTAATTATACAGCCCTGAGCAATTTTGCACAGCCAGGATATAATACTCTCCAAATGAAAACTCTAGATAAAATGAAAATTTTAGATATTGTCAAAACTCCAGAGAAAGAAGTAATTAATACTACAGTTAAGGTATTGGGTGCTGGTGGTCTAGTGATCTTTCCTACAGAAACTGTTTATGGCGCCGGGGTAGATGCGACTAATCAAACAGCGGTGGATAAGCTTCTAGCTTATAAATCCCGGCGTGAGGGCAAACCACTCTCAATCGCCGTACCAGATCAACAAACCGCGGCTAAATTTGTACAAATTAATGACCAGGCCAACAAACTCTTTCAACGCTTTCTTCCTGGCCCAGTCACTGTGGTTTCAAAAGGCTTAAATAAAGTCGCCAAAGGCGTAGAGTCTGAATTTGGTACTTTAGGGGTGAGAATTCCCGATCACGCCCTGGTGATCAAAATTTTAATCGCTTTTGGAAAACCAATTACTGCCACTTCTGCTAATGCCTCTGGCAAGAAACGCCCTTACTGCGTGGCCGACATTTTTGGCAGTCTTTCACACAAACAGCAACGCCTGATTGATCTGGTACTGGATGCAGGCCAGTTGCCTCCCAACGAGCCCTCCGCAGTCATTGATACGACTTTCTCTACACCTACGACTCTGCGGGCGGGGAAAATTAAGACAGCTGGTAAAAAACCTCTCATTTCTCACTCTGAAGATGAAACTAAAAAAATTGCCGGTACCTTAATGCTTAAACACTGGGATCAGATCAAAGAATCAGGTTTAATCATCGGACTAAATGGTCCACTAGGAGCCGGAAAAACTATTTTTACTAAGGGCGTGGGTGATTTTTTGCGCATTGCAGACACCATCACTTCTCCGACTTACTCTTATATTGCAGAGTATGATTATCAGCGCCATGGAGTGAAGGGTAAGCTCTATCACCTTGACCTATGGAAAATTGACACCAAAGAAGAACTGGAGAGATTAGAAATAGAAAAGTTAATTGCACCTCACAATGTTGTTGCGATCGAATGGTGGGAACAAAATCAGGAGTATTTTAAAAAAATAATCAAGAAAAAAGCGGCTACTTTACTCACAATTTTACTTGAAGAAAAAAGCGATCAATCAAGAAAAATTATGATTTAAAAATAATTCTTAACTAAAATATGGGTGTTTTGGACAAAGTATGCTTTTACCTTCTTCCACTGGTTATCTATAATCTCCACTCTCTCTGATAACTCTTCTGCATCAGTAAAATATACTAAGGACTTAAATATATGAGGCAAATAACTTTCATCCCGCCCATATTTTTTTTGATTTAACTTCAATAACTTTTCCAAATCATAGTCATCTAACTGACAGATGGTGTAAAGATCAAAAAAATCTCTCTTAAAACCCCTACTTAAAATAGCCTCTAGCTTCATAGCTCCAATATCTGCCACTGAGGCAATTGGTAAACCCTGAAACTTAATTGGTTTTTCTAGCAACGGATATTGATAATAAAACAAACTTAACTCAGTATTTTGAGAAATACCATAAATTGTCTGCCAAGAAGTAGAAGTAAGTTGAAAATCAGGAATTTTTTGCTCCAAGAGCTGAAGGTAGAGCTGAGCCTCAAACTCCTGAGGTGAATAAAGATCAAGATCAAAAGACCGCCGATGATTAAGATGCAAAGCCAATGCCGTACCGCCAGCCAAATAAGTATTTGGAGGCAAAAGTGGCACTAATAAGCCCATGAGCTCTTGGGTGTGCGCTGAGATTTGAGCTGTAAACATCTCACTTCCTTTCTGGAAATATGAAAATATCCAGTCCAAAAATTGACATCTTTTTCCTTTAGTTGTGCGGAAGTTTTAACTACTTCAATAATATCTTGCTGTTGATACACTTCTAGCATCCACCGCCAAGCATCTAAAGTAGCATTCTTTAAAAAACTACTAATAATATATTTTTTATCCCGCCCCGCATCTAGATTTTTAACTTCAGAACTTGGGAGAAGAGGTTGAAATTTTTGAGGCACTGATAGCACCAGCATATTATACTAAAAACACCATACATTGGTTGGTACAGATTAAAAATGGCCAAACCCTAACCCTAATAGTTATTGAATGGGCGAGGGTGAAAGGCGGAGAAATTTTCCATAATTATTTAAGATTAGCTTGATAAATGTCGAATGTTTCTTGATTAATTCTACCGTTGTCTAGCATTTTTTGGATAGTAGTTTGAATGTTTGGATATTCATGAGGTAGTTGCTGAATGATTCTAAATAGATTGGTTCTTTTTTGGTGAAAATCCACATGGACTTTTGGCTGATCATTGGCTGCAATAGGGATAAAACCAGTCAAACTAAACCCCGGAATTTGAGTAGACTCAGCAACTAGATAAGCATTCCCCTGGAGAACATGAAAAGTATCTGACTGCAAAACGGTATAGGAAGTAAATTCTTCCATAGTACCAAAGGAGATTTTAGCGCCAGTTAAACGATGGTGTTGACTGATTAAGCTAGCCATGTCTCTAGGAGAGAGATGCTGGTCTTCTCGGTGAAGATCAGGGTTTAGGTAAAGAATTAAAGGGATGTTTCCAGTGGCATCTAGGACAGCTTGGATTTTTTTCTGAGGTGGTTGTGATCCACCAAAACAAGGAACCAATACTAAAGCTTGAGCACCTGATTCCTCAGCAAACTTAGCTAACTCAATAGTATTTTTGAGAGTATCAGAGGAAATTCCGACTAAGAGGTTAAGTTCTGCTGGGGCTGTTTCAGTTGCAGTTTGAATGACTTGTTTTTTTTGGTCTTGTGACAAGAATAAAAAACCACCGGCGTTACCAAGAAGAAAGACTGATCTGATACCGTTTTGAAATTGAAAGCCAAGATTAATAGTTAATTGTTGGGTGTCGATTCCAAAAGACTCTGGTTCACCAATGAGAGGAGTAACCATTGGAGTGATTGGACCGTTGGGAATGTAACCAATGGTTTCTTTTTTTCTTCCTACTTCTACTACGGGCTGTTCTTTGAATGTCATATCTTTCGGAGTGGGAATGAATTTGATTGCATACCTAAAATGTACATTGGTAAACAATCTAGATCAAGAAGCGGTCAGTGTCATCGAAGAATAGCAATCGAGCTTAGTCTTGGCAAAAAGCGAGTTAGAAGATGCATGCAGTTGTTTGGCATTAAGCCATACAAAAGAAAATCTAGATGGAGAAAAAGACGAGACGAAAGAAAAGCTCCAGCACCGTTTGCAAATCAGATTAAGAACCAATGTCCAATACAGCCAAATATAACTTGGATTGGCGATTTCACGTACTTGCCATTCAAGGGTAAATCCTCTACTTAGCCACCTTCATGGATTTATTTACCAGAGAGATTGTTGGTTGGCAGATTTCCAGCAAACACGACAAAAACTTAGTGATAAAAGCCTTTTTAGATGGTGTAATGAACAGAGATTTACAGAAACCAACTTACATTCACACCGATCAAGGCTCTGAATACACCAGCCAAGATTACACCAAACTAGTACAGGATTTTGGTGTGACTATTTTGATGAGCACCAAATCTTCGCCTTGGGAAAATGGATTTCAAGAATCGTTTTACAACAACTTCAAAACTGACTTGGGATTAGAATTTGACCGCTTCGAAAACGAGGATCATTTCCTAGGAGAAATTCACTACACACTTCACAATTATAATCACAACAGAATCCACTCAGCACTCAAAATGCCGCCTGCAAAATTCCACGCCAACTATTTAGAAACTGTGTGCAAAAAAAGGGGTGCTTGACATATTTTATTGATTATCCGACTGTAAACATCATATCTATCACATTCATGCCACCCTTATCCTTGAAGTTGCCTAATTGCTTGAAGCCATTTTTCTCATAATATTTTATCGCTCTCTGATTATCAGCAAAAACTCCACCCCACAGTATTATTCGTCGTCGTCCAAATTGACGAGCAACGCTAACTACGTGAGGAAAAAGCGTACTTCCCACACCATGATTCTGGTAGTGGTCTGAGAGGCAAGGGCCAATTCTACAATCAGTTGATGAGGCTGATTTGATACCGTAGCTAGAAAAACGATCGATATCGTTCTGCGGAATATCGAAATCGAACTCGAAGAGAGCGATGATATTGTTTATTGTTCCAGAATGAACAACAAAACGCAACTTATCATAACGATTGATTGAGCCACACATCTCTTTTGCTGACGAAACATCGTAGCCACCAAGGCTGTAAAACTCTCTTGTTGCAAAAGATAAGTTACCTAGAAAAATGGCGAGACTAGAACAATCGCTAGCAGTAAGCGGACGGAACACAACCTTCTCTCCTGAAGATAGAAGTGATTCAAAAGTTAGAAGTTTGGGATCGGCAAATACCTGAGAAAGAGTAAGAGGCATAATTTAATAATAACTCAATATATCATTTAACGTTGCGTGTATCTGATGTTGCCGCGAGATATAATGATTGTACATCCTTAAAGAGTGAAGGATAATTTCGCCTAACGTTGCCTGTATATCTGATGTTGGGTACGGGGATAATTTTAGCATGGACGTGCTAGTCTCCGTACCCAATATGGGTCGAGCGACAGCCGGAGCGAGCCAGATATACAGTAGTTGTACGAGGGTGAGCGAGAAAAATAAAATGGATTACTCGGATTTTTCGAGCGAAAGCGTAGCGTCCCCTTGAGTTGATTCATCCATTACAGGGATTGGTTCAGCAAGCCGTTCTACTAATATGCCAAGAAGTTGTTTTTGCAAATCGGGAGATTGCGCGGTACCGTGGATAAGCCACGAGACAAAATCATGGGCTTCGAGAGGATCCTGCCTAAGATAGGCAACACCAGAGTCGTAATCTCCATCAAAAAGAACCTTCTTGGCGGCCTCAATTGTGGCTGGGTTGGGTTGTGCTGTTTCAGTCGGTTTCGGTATGTCCATAGAGTTATTGTAATTGACCCGCCCCCTTTAAACTAAGACAAGTTTCTAAGTTAAAATAACGACACTTGAAAAGGGGTGGGATTATGTTTTCAAAAATCCCGAAAGAGAAAAAGGAAGAGATCTTAGCCAAAGTTAAGGCTGGAGAAAAAGTGGCGACTCTGGCCTCCCAGTATGGGATCAGTGACAGAACTATCTACTTTTGGCTTCGCTTAGATACCAAGGAAGAGGTAATATCTATCCTCAAGTACAACAAACTCAAGAGGGAGTGCGAAGAGCTAAAACGCTTAGTCGGAGAACTCACTCTTAACATGAGTTTGGGGAAAAAAAGTTGAGCTAGTCAAACATGCTAAGATCAAAACTGTGGTGGCTACTGCTGTTGGAATCTCTCGCAAGGACATCTATCGCCAGCCTAAGCTGCCAGAGAAAGATAGAGTCTTAGTTGAGGCTATCAAGGAGGCCTTTACTCTCCACCCTGCATATGGCCAATACAAGATAGCACTCCATCTGAAGGTGAACCATAAACGAGCTGAACGAGTGATGAAAGAGAATGGTCTCAAAGCTCCCAGGAGGAAAACCAAGTACTTCTGTACCGTCTCAACCTATCACCACACCTATACCAACCTCATCAAAGAGATCCTAGAAAGTGAGTTTGTTCCACACCTGATTTGGGTTTGCGATGTCTCGTATTTCAAATTCAAAGGAGAGATGTGGTACCTAGCAAGCATTGAGGACTTGGCCACCAGGCAGATCCTCTCCTCCCAAATCGGCAAACACCATGATGCTAATCTAATCATCTCAACCATCAAACAAGCTATCCAATTGACTGATTATCTTCCCAAATACTTCCATACCGATCAAGGCAAGGAGTTTATGGCCAAAGTGGTGACTGATTATCTGGAGTTGCAGGGAGTGAAAGTCTCCGTCTCGGCCAAAGCCTCTCCTTGGCAGAACGGCTACAAGGAAAGTTTCTTTGGACACTTCAAAGATGAGTTTGGCGAGATTAACCGATTTGATTCTGTGGGACTACTAATAGAGGAGATCTATTCCCAAATCCACTACTACAATTTTGATCGTATCCACCGCTCGCTCAAAATGTCACCGGTACAATTTGCCACCCTTCATTTCCCAGAATATTGTCTTCACAAACGGGGGGCTTGACAGTTCATTGCCAAATATGTGACTTAGCCATACAGAATTAGCCATACATCTTGATATTTCTTCTTTGCCAGATATACTACGGATATTAAAATATTTTAGAAAATATTATCAATGGCTGTTTCTGTAGAGCTCAAACGAGCATGGCGTGAATTTAGGAAAGAACACACAGCTCCTATTTACTCAAGAGAGGCGCAGTTAGCTATGGGAGATTGGGCCGGAGGATTGGCTCAAGGATTATTAAGTACTGAAGTCTTAGGATTTATTGGGAATAAAATAACTCAATCGAATAAAAAATTATATAAGCGAATAGTCGAAAAACAAGGACAAGTGCGAATTGATGTTCAACGAGATGGTAACTTTCGAGTGAATCCACAAGCAATCACAGATACAAGTCTTCCCAGATATCTTTTAAGAAAACCAGATGTAATCCCGTCGGTGATAAATGATCTAATCGTTTCACCTGAAGTCATAAAAGACACATTGGTTAAACAAGCAACAAGGATAACTTTTGGAGAAAAAACAGCACCTTCTGAAGTTACTTCAGATCAAATTGGAATGCTTGCGCAAGCCGTCTTGGGATTAGCTATTGAAGCCAAAATTAATCTAAGAGATTTGCAAACAGCAACGAGTAGTAACCCAGGAAAAAAACAAAGTTTAACAGAAAGCGTATTTAAAATTCCATTTGATGAATTTTTTATTCCAGAAAAAGTAGTGAGCGGATGTCTTTTTGATGAAGAGAAAGGTGTTTATACCGACACTCGAGGAAGAGAACATCATTTAACTATCAACAGCCAAGGAGAAACTTTTGTTTTAGTGAAAGGTGTAGGCGGGAGATATTATTTTAAAACAATTAATGGTCAAGATACCACCGTATTAAGAGAAACAGCTTTAGGATTAGAACAAAAACTAATATCGAAAAGAGAATTTATTCATTTATCAAATATTAGAGAAAGAAGAGCACCAGAATCAAGATTAAATTCTTTAATGACAAATATGGGTGATTTTGTGTTTAACGTTTTTCAAACTGTAGCTAATGGAAGAAATAGAATAAATGTCATCAGAAGATTGACTCAGTTCCTTACAGGTTCTAGAGAAATACGGATAACGCCTGATCATCGAGGACTATTTATGCATAAAGGACGAATAATAAAAACATTTACATATCCCCATATTGGACAATTAAATTGGTTGGAAGGTAATCAATATACTAATGAAAGTGAGACCCCCGTTGATGTATCAGGCATTGAATTAACAGTCACAGAAAATATTCTTACTCGTTTAAGAGATTTAATCTGGGAAATGCTTAACAAAAATGCTTCATCTGTAAAAGTGGGTGAAACATCACTATCCGCCGCAGATTAATTCAA
>Ga0180009_10003848_pt1 | contig 16847 bp, 4 predicted proteins | sample OS_PC_MetaG_FD_123537 | JGI IMG/M metagenome (GOLD analysis project Ga0180009, IMG submission 123537) | Groundwater microbial communities from the Aspo Hard Rock Laboratory (HRL) deep subsurface site, Sweden - OS_PC_MetaG | ecosystem: Environmental > Aquatic > Deep subsurface > Groundwater...
CCACCTACCCCCGCCTCGTCCAAGCCATCTCCGATCACCTCAATGGTCAACCCACCGATGTGACCTGGATAGCCGAACTGGCGTAGAGACCCCCTGAACGCTTACAAAAAATCCCCCCTGCCCCCCTTTTTCAAAGGGGGGAACCTGCTTCCGGCCATCCGGCCACAAAAAAAGCGGGGCCTCCCATCCGGGAAGCTCCGCTTTTTTCATTTACCGGCCAGCTTGGGGGCCCCATGTGTCAGGGCATGAACTCCCAGGTGAGGAAGCCCGTGAGGGTGGCGTTGTCGTTGGAGTCCTGGAAGGTGTGGACGTGGCGCAACTCCGCCCGGAAGGCCAGCTGGGGCCCCAGGAGGTATTTCAGGCCCGCGCCCCAGTTCATCAGGGACTGGGCTTCGTCCTGGACCCCCTTGTCGTCCCGGAGCCACAGCCCTCCCACCCCGGCCGAGAAATAGGGCACGACCTTGCCGTAGGTAGAGAAGAAGTACAGGCCGTCCGCCTTGAAGTAATAGGCGTCGATGTCGGTGTTGGTCTTGCAGACCCCCTCGGTGGTGTCGAAGTAGTTGGTCTGGACCGTGGCGTAGGTGAGCAGGCCCTCCACAGCCCAGTGCTCCGTGAACTGGTGGGAGGCGCTCATGCCGAAGAAGGGGGCGTTGTCCACGTTCTGCTCCCCCTCGAAGAAATACCCGCCCCCCACCACGCCCATGGTGTAGGAGCCCGGCGCCTGGTGGGCCCACGAGGTTTCCGCTCCCACGGCCGCCAACAAAAGGGCGGCGGCGATCAAGCACATTCTGCCTTGTTTCATGGTCCCTCTCTCCATCCTCGATGTGCGGCCGGCCGGATCAGCGATCCGACAGCCCACCGATGAAGCATCCGCCGCTGTCGCAGTCCACGCAGGCCGTCACCCGGATGGTCTGCTGCTTGGTGGAAACCGACCCGTCCGCGTCGGTCACCGTGAGGGTGACCACGTAGGTGCCGGGGGCGTTGAAGGTGAACACCGGGTTGGGGGCGTTGGAGGTCCCCAGGCCGGCGAAGTCCCAGTTCCAGGCCACGATGGGGTCCGTGGTGGTGATGGAGTTATCGGTGAAGTGGATGGCCGTGCCCTCGGTGAAGGAACTCGAGGCCGGCATGGGCGGCGTGAAATCCGCCACCGGAGCCATGTCCGCCACGGTTACCACGGCCGAGGCCAGGGACTGGGCCAGCCCGTCGGAGACCCGCACCCACACGGTATAGACCCCGTCGTTGGGCCAGGTCCAGCTGGGACGGCCTCCCGTGGCATCCCCGAAGACCCCGTCGTTGTCCATGTCCCAGGAGAAGGACAGGGGGTCGCCGTCCGGGTCCATGGAGGCCATGGCGGAAAAGGCCAGGGCCAGGGATTCGTCCGTGGCGTAGGGCCCGCCCGCATCGGCCACCGGCGGCAGGTTGGCCCCCACCGGCACCACGGTCACCACCAGGAAGTCGGCCCCCACTCCGCCGTCGTCGTCCGTCACGGTGAGGGTCACGGTGTACGACCCGGCCGAAGCAAAGGCGTGGCTTACGGTCAGGCTGCCCGCGCCCGAAGCACCATCCCCGAAATCCCAGGCCATGGTGTGGGTGTCCGCAGTGCCCGGGTCCGTGAAGCTCCCGGCGAAATTCACCAAATTGCCCTCCACCGCGCCCTGGCCCGGCCCCGCGTCCACCACCGGGGCCACATTGGCCACGGTCACCAAAAGCGTGGCCGTGTCCGTGGCGCCAAAGGAATCCGTGACCCGCACGGCCACGGTGTAGGCCCCGTTGTCGGCAAAGGCATGGGAGGCCGTGGCCCCCGTGACCCCCGAGGCGTTGAAGGCCCCGTCAAAATCCCAATCCCACTCGTAGCCCGTGACCAGATAGGGATTGGAGGCCGTGGACCCCGAGGCGTCGAAATTTCCAGCCTGACCCTCGTCCAGAACCGCATCCCCGGAGACGGCGGCCAAAAGCGAATGCACGGCCACCGTGCGGGTCACGGCCGATGTGGAGCCGTCGGCGTCCGTCACGGTCAGGGTCACGGGGAGCGCCCCTGCCGTGGTGAAGGTGAAGGCCGGACTGGCCGCCGCGCTCGTGCCCTGACCAGCGAAATCCCAGGCCCAGCCCGTGATGGCGTCGAGCGGCGTGGTGGAAAGATCCGTGAACTGGACCGGGCTCCCCAGTTCGGAGACCGCCGGGGCGAACCCGAAGGCCGCCGTGGGCGCCAGATCCGCCACGTTTACCACGGCGGTGTCCGTGTCCGCAGCCAGTCCATCCCAGACCCTGAGGCCCACGGTGTAGGTTCCGTCGGCGTTGAACGTCTGGTTCACGGTGACCCCCGTGGCGTCATCGTACTGGCCGTCATTGTCCAGATCCCAGGCAAAGGTCAGCGTGTTGCCGTCCGGGTCCGAGGAGGCCGTGGCATCCAGGAGCACGGACACGCCCTCGTCCACGGCGTAAGGTCCGCCCGCGTCCGCCACGGGCGGATTGTTGGGCACGAGATCGATCTGCACGGTAGCCGTGGCCATGGACGTGGAGCCGTCCTCGTCCGTCACCGTGAGGCTGGCCGTGTAATTCGCCGCCCCGAAATAGGTGTGGGACGGGTTTTGGTCCGTGGAGGCCTGGCCGTCCCCGAAGTCCCAGGCCCAGGCCACGATGTCGTCCTGCGGGGAGGTGCTCTGATCCGTGAACTGAACCACCGATCCCTCGAACTGGGGGTCCGGGGTGTGGACAAAGGCCGCCGCGGGGGACAGGTCGTTCACCGTCACCACGGCGAAGTCCGCGTGGGTGAGGTCTCCGTCCGAAACCATAAGCCCTGCGGTGTAGGCCCCGGAGTCGCTCCAGGTCCGGACGGGCTTCACGTCCGTGCTGTCGTCAAAGGCCCCGTCCATGTCGAGATCCCAGGCATAGGTCAGGGCGTCGCCGTTGGCGTCCGAAGACCCGGACCCGTCCAGGGTGAGCGGGGTCCCCTCGTCCACCACGTAGGGTCCGCCTGCTTTGGCCTCGGGCGCCACGTTGGCGTAGACCGTCACCGTGGTCCAGGCGATGTGGAAGAGCTTCTCGTCCTCGTCCACCTGGCTGTTGCCGTTGACATCGTTCAACACGCCATTGTCATACACCTTGAGGCCCACGGCAAAGATGCCGCCCGAGTTCCACGTCCAGGTGGGGTAGGGCCCCGAGGCGTCCGTGTAGTCGTAGGGGAACCCGCCGGCCAGTTCCCAGTGGTAGGCGGAGATGAAGTCCGTGGGGTCGATGTCAAAGGAAGCCGAACCGTTCAGGGTGATGGGCACGCCGGCCGTGGCCTGGTACGGCCCGCCCGGAAGGGCGATGGGCGCGTGGGGCGGCACGGCGATGGTGATGACCGTGGTGTCCGTGTCCTGGATGGGCGGGATGTTGTCATCCGTAACCCTCAGGGTCACGGTGAACGCCCCCAGGCCGTGGTAGGTGTGCTTGGCGGTCGGCGTGGTGGACGAGTAGTCGTAGGTCCCGTCGCCGTTCACGTCCCACTCGTAGAGCACGATGCTCCGGAACGGGTCCTTGTGGTAGGAGCCCGACCCGTCGAAAGTGAACTCCCAGTCCACGCCGTACACCTGGTCCGGGCCCGCGTCGGCCACGGGCTCCTTGACGAACAGGGTCTTGGACAGGATCACCACGCCCCAGGACGTGCGGAACGGCCCCTCGCCGAGGTTGTAGGTCCCCTGGCCCGAGATGTTGAAGGATCCGTCCGCCTTCTGGTCGTTCACCACATGGCGGGCCAATCCCCGGTCCGGGTCCATGTACCAGTCGATCTCCCAGGGCGTGCCCTTGGCCATGAGGGTCACCTGCTCCGGCAGGGCGATGCGCATGGACTTGGCCAGGCCGTACATGGCGTAGTAGTGCCGGGAGTCGTTGTACCAGGAATCCCACACCTGGGCCAGGTAACTCTCGGCGTTGATCCAGCGCCAGTCCGTGGCGGGGAGACCCACCAGGGCGAGCTGGCTTATGCCCGCCGGGGTGGTGGCCACGCCGTTCCCGGCCCCGGAGTATCCGAAGCCCGTGCCGTCCCAGGAGTAGTTGATCCAAACCAGGTTGCGTTCCTTGACCCAGTCCGGGATCACCACCCCGAAATACTTCTCGGAGCTTTCCAGGCCCATGGCTCCCCACTGGCAGGCGGAGTTGTCCGGCCCGGTGTTCCAGGAATACCGCCAGCCGCCGCCCACCGTGGCATGGTCGTACTGGCCCCAGGCGTAGGCGTCGGCCATGTCCTGGAGCACGTCGAAGTAGAGCCGGCCGCCCACGCCGTCCGGGGCGTCCTCAGGCGCCCAGGCCAGGGGTGTGGCCGAGGCCGCGATGGCCATCATGACCATGCCGCCCTCGTAAATGGGATACCCGGGATTCACCTCCACGCCGTAGCCGTTGCCGTTCACGTCCGGGTTGCCGTAGGTCTGGGCGCCGATGTTGATCTTTTTCAGCAGGGAGAACATGTAGCGCATGCCCCGGCCCACGGTTTCCACGTAGGGATTTTCCGAGGGGTCCCCGGCGGCCAGGTGGCTGTGGATCTGGAAGGCGTGGAGGCAGGAGCCCGCAGCCGAGGCGTAGTAGCTGCTGTAACCCGCCCACCGGCCGTCGTTCACATCCCGGGACCGGCTCATCTGCTGGTGCAGGTACCAGAGGGCATCGTCAATGGCGACGTTCACCTCGGTTTCCAGGTCAAAGGCCTTGACCCCGATGTTGTAGGTGTCAAAGGACGAATTGCCCGCCGAGTCCCACACCATCAGGGTGGCCACAAAAGGCGTGTCCACCGGGGCGGCGGGGTAGGTGTGCTTGATGGACAGGTCGTAGGCGTTGGTGACATTCATCACCGCAGACAGGGAGCCATCCCCGAAGTTCCACTGGTAGGTTACGGGGTCCGCGTCCTTCACGATGCCCTTCAGGGTTATTTCCTTGCCGTCCCAGGTTTCGTGGGGGAACTTGGGGTCCGAGGCCACCCAGGGCACGCAGATGACCCGGGGAGGCATGTTGTCCGAGATCTGGACCGTCAGGGGCGCGGTGTTCGTCTTGCCCGCCCCGTCATGGACCGTGAGGGTGCCGGTGAAGGTCCCGGCCAGGGGATAGGTCACCGCCGGGGACGCTCCCCGGGCCAGGCGGGCCACTTCCACATCGTCGATCTCCTGGTTCAGGTTGGCGATGGTGATGCCCGGCCGCAGATCGGATTCCCCGGAGTAGGTGGAGGTGTAGATGAGCACCCCGTTCAGGTAGTAATAGGCTCCGCCGTATTTCAGCTCGATGGCCACATCGTGCCAGGTGTCGGCGGTGTAGGTGGCCTTCTGGCCGCGATCGGAGCCGTCCTCGTAGACCCGGATGGTCCCGTCATTACGGAAATAGATGGCGTGGACCAGGTTGGTGTAGGAGTATCCGGTGGTGTTGTCCTTCCATCCCACCATGCTGTAGCCGAAGCCGCCCACGGTCCGCACCCGGGCGCGCAACACCACCCCGGGTTCCCGCACCACCGGCACCTTGGAGAAGAGATACGCCCTGGGCCAGGAGGCGCTGGAGGTGGTGGAGAGTTGTACCGCACCCGCGGCCGTTCGGGCCAGGACACTCGTGCCGGTGGTGCCATACTGCCAGAGGGTGTCGTTGATGGCCGGGGCGGAGAAATCGTCGGACATCATGGTGAGGTCCCAGCGGTAATCCGTGATTCCCGCATCGTCCGTGGAGTCCGAGGCATCGAAATACACGGGCGGCCCGTTGGCTCCGCCCATGTAGGGTCCGCCCGGATCGGCCGTGGGGGTCAAGCCCGCCGCGATGGTCACATCGGCCGTGGCCGTGTCCCACTGCTCCATGTTGTCATACACCGTGAGGGTGGCGGTGTAGTTGCCCGGGGCACGGTAGAAATACTGGACCCCGGCTCCCTCGCCCTTGTGCCCGTCCCCGAAGTCCCATTCGAACCGGGCCGGGGCGTTATCGTCCGTGGTGGCGGCCGCGTTGAACCGCACCATGGAGTCCACTTCGCCCGTGTAGGGCCCGCCCGCGTCCGCCACGGGCGGGTTGCCCATGGTGAGGGTGAGCGCCGTGGCGTCCGAATGGCTCTGGAGGGCCTGGTCGGTCACGGTGAGGGTCACGGTGTACAGGCCCGGGTCAGCGTAGGCGTGGGTCACCCGGGCGCCGATGTTTTTCGGGTTCACCTCAAGATCGTCCATACGGACGGCGCTGCTCAACACGTCCATGCCCACCAGGAACCGGGTGGCCCGGGTGGCGTAGGTGGAGTCGTAGAGAACCGTCCAGTCCGCCGCGCCGGACGGGCGGATGTAGTAGGTGGCCCCCTGCCGGTCCTTCAGCACGATCTTCACGTCGTACCAGGTGTTCCGGGCAAAGCCTCCCTTGCTGCCCCGGCTGGTCGCGTCCTCGTAGATATAGACCGATGTGGTGTTGAAGTAGATGGCATAGGGCATCTGGTCGTAATGGTAGCGCGCCCGGTTGTTCTTGAGCCCCCACATGACCTGGCCGTTGCCGCCGGAGGCCACGTAGATCCGGGCCGTGTACTCCGTGCCCGTCTCGCGGAGGTACTCCTGCTTGCTGAAGATGTATCGCTGGCCCCAGCTTCCGGTGCCGGTGGCCGTCACGTTCCCGTCCTGGGTCACGCCGCCGGAGACGTAGTACTTGGCCGTGTTCAGGGTGGTCCCGGTGAAGTCGTCGTAATCCGAGTCCCCCAGGTCCCATTCGTACCTGTAGATGCCGAAGTCGTCCGTGGAGCCGGAGCCATCGAGGGTCACCAGGAACTCGCCCCGCTTGGCAACCTCCTCCCCCAGGTCGTAGGGTCCGCCCGCGTCGGCCACGGGGGGATCGTTGGCGCTCACCGTCACGAGCACGGTCTGGTCCGTGGCCTGGAGGGCGTTATCGATGACCCGCACCGTGGCCGTGTAGACGCCCGGCTGGGAGTAGGCGGCGGTCACGGCCGCGCCCGTGCCGTTGGGAGCGTTCCAGTCCACCCCGTTGGAATCGTCGAAATCCCAGAGGATCCGGTAAATGGCGAAATCATCCGTGGAGGCCCCGGCGTCCAGGGCCACGCTGTAGGTCCCCGCGCTGGCGTTGCTCTCATTGGCCGAGTACGGCCCGCCCGGAGCGGCAACCGGCGGATCGGAGTCGCCCACGGTCACCGTGGTGGAGGCCGAATCCGACTGGCCGGCCTGGTCGTATACCGTGAGGGTCAGGGTGTAGTCCCCCGTGGCGGCGTAGCGGTTCCGCACGTCGCCCGTGCCTCCCAGGTACGTGCCCAGGTCGTTGAAGGTGTTGGCCTCGCCCAGGGTCTGGATGATGACGGGTTTGTCGGCCGTGACGTGGTTCCACGATCCTCCGGCAAAGATCCGGTACTCGTCCGCGTTCAGGGTCTCCACCAGGCCGTCCACGTTCACCACGGTGGCGGCGTGGGGCGCAAAAAGGACAAAGCCGCTCTTCAGTCCGTGGAGGTGGAAATCCATGCCCTGACGGCCTGCGGCCACGGAAATGTCGTCCCCCATCTGCTCGATGGTGGTGCCGGATTCCGTGTCCCCGGCCCAGACGCCCATGTCTCCCGTGGACACGAACCGCATGCGGCGGGTGCCCACTCCGTTCTGGTACCAGTGCCCGCCAGCGGAGAGGTTCTGGGTATAGAGCTGGGCACCCGTGTCCAGGTCGTACACGGTCACGTCCGCGTCCTCGTAGGCGAACACCGCGAAACAGCCCGTGGTCCCCGCGTAGGTGGCCGCGTAGAAGAGCCGCCCGGCGCCGTCGCCCGTGACGGAGGGAACGGCCGTGTAGGAGTTGGAGCCCGTGGACTGCATGGCGATGCGGCCCGTGGAACGCACATGGTACACGTTGTCAGCAAGACCCTGGCTGTAATACTCGCCCGCGGCCAGGCCCCTCTCCTCCACCAGGGTGCCGCCGGTATTGTAGAACCGCACCACCGCGTCCTCCACGGCGTACACGTGGAACCCGCTGCCCTTGTACATCCGGAAGATGAACTCGTGCCCCACGGCCCCGGCGTCCAGGCTGGGGATGAAGGAGGCGTGGGCGGCCCCGTCGGTGAGCATGGCCACCACGGGCTTGTCCGCCTCCACCTTGAAGGGCGTGTTGTCCCCCGGGGACCCGGCGGTCCATTCCTGGTACTTGTTCAGGGTGGTGGAGCCCACCTCGGCCCCGGTTTCCAGGTTCACCACACGGATGAAGGTGGCGTTCTGGGTGGCCAGAACCCTCAGGCCCGCATCCACCACGTCGTAGCCGTACAGCTCGGTGCCCGCGCAGAAAAACTCGTTCCGGTCCTTGCCGTACCAGGTGGTGGCCGTTCCTCCGTCGCCGAAGTCCCACTCGTACCGGGCGATGCCCAGGTCGTCCGTGGACCCGGATCCGTCAAAGAAAGCGGTCCACATCCCGCCCACGGCGCTTTCCTCGTTCACCGAATAGGGCCCGCCCGGGTCAGCCACGGGTGCGCCGTCCCCGGAAAGATCAATGGTCACCACCAGGGAGGCCGAGGTGGCCTGGAGGGCGTTGTCCGTCACCGTCAGGGTCACGGTGTAGGAGGCCGGGAATCCGGCCGGGGTGAACACGTGGTAGGGCGTCGCGCCGGTGGCCGTGCCCCCGTCCCCGAAATCCCAGGCGTAGGAGATGATGCCCACGTCGTCCGAGGAGCCCGTGCCGTCAAAATGCACGCCCCAGGCCCCGGAAACGCCGTCCGCCTCGGCGAGGTTCACGTCCGCTCCGGGCACCGGAACAGGCAGCGCCCCGGGGTGCACGGTGACCGTGAAGGCGTCCGCGTCCGTCTGGCCCGCCGCATCGGTGACCGTGAGGGTCCCCGGGAAGCTCCTGGCCGAGCAGTCGAAGCTGGGCGTGGGTCCCGTGGCCCGGCGGGTGACCGTGAAGTTGTCGAACCGGGCGTGGGTCCGGTAGGTGGAAAGGCCCGCCTTGCCCCGGGGGAAGGTGGCGTCCGTCACCTCCCCCACCAGGTCGTCGTCCACCCACAGGCGGAAAACATTGCCGGAGACCTCCGCCTTCAGGTGATAGGCGGTTCCTGTGTTGATGGCATACGGCAGGTCGAATTCATATAGACTGGTGGCGCTTCCGTTCACCCGGCGATACAGGAGAACATCGTTCAATCCGCGCCCCCGGAAGATGAACTCATAGTTGTTGTTGATGTCCTGGGCCCGAAGGAGGACATGGGCCTCCCCTCCGGTGCCCGAGACCAGGGTGACGTCGGTTTCCACCACGCAGTCGTCCCAGTTGGCGTCGCCCGCCAGGTTCCGGCTCCGGTCGGCGCTCTCGTTGGTCTGGCGGTAGGCCCCGGCGTTCACCTCCCAGGTGCCCTCCGAGGGAACGAAGCCATCCGCAACGCCGTCCGCAAAGTCGTCGAACAGGCCGTCGCCCAGCACCCACTCCCAGGACGCCACGCCCCCGGCGTCCATGGAGCCCGTGCCGTCCAGGGAGAAGGTGTACACGCCATCGGCCGCCGCGTCCTCCCCCACGTCATAGGGTCCGCCCGCGTCAGCCGTGGGGCCGGCCCCCTTCACGGTGACGGCGGCGTACCCGTCGTCCTTGTTCCCGGAGTTGTCCGTCACCAGGAGCCTGACCGTATAAATACCCTCGGCCCCCTCGCCGGAGCTGTAAGCATGGCTGGCAGCCGCCCCGGAAGCCGTGCCGCCGTCCCCGAAGGTCCAGGCGTGGGACGTGATGGTCCCGAAGTCGTCCGAGTCCTCGGAACCCGAGCCGTCCAGGTTGGCCGTGCCCCCCAGGGCGATTTCCTGGGCCAAAGGCGCGATGATGGCGTAGGGCGCGCCGAACTGGCGGCTGGGCGGGGCCGAAACGGACAGGACATAGTTGGTCGCGGTTCCGATGGTGGTCTTGGCGCCGAAGGTGCCGTTGCCGTTGCCCGGGTAGTAGTAGAAGTGTTTGCCCGAGTAGTCGGAGGCCACGATGTCCACGGCGCCGTCGGCGTTCAGGTCGTAGGCGTCAAAGGAGCCGTGGTTGTTGTGGTCCAGGGAGGCCACGTAGCCCCCGGCGGTGAAGGTGCCGTTGCCGTTGCCCCAGTAGATATAGGTGTCGCCGTTGCTGCCGCGGTTCATGACGAAATCGAGCATGCCGTCGTTGTCGAAATCCGCCACGGCCAGGCCGTAGGGGTCGTCCGCGAAGTCTCCCAGGTTCACGGGAGCGGCGAAAGTGCCGTCGCCGTTGCCCAGCATCACGAACACGTAGCCGGGATTGGTCGCGCGCACCACGTCCAGGTTGCCGTCGTCGTCCAGGTCGCCGCAATCCAGGCCCCGGCCCGTGTTCGACAAGGCCAGCATGGTTGCAGTGAAGGTGCCGTCCGGGTTTTGCAGGAAGATGCCCGTGGTGGCGTTGTTGCCCTGGGCGATGAAGTCCGGTCGGCCGTCGTTGTTGAAATCCCCGGCCGTCATGTCCATGGCGTAGGAAGCCGCGCCCGGCAGCAGGCCCACCTGGCCCTTGTGATGGAAGGCGCCCGCGCCGTTGTTTTCGAACAGGAAGTAGGCGGAATCGCCGCTCGCGTTACGTCCCGCGATGATGTCCAGATCGCCGTCGGAGTCGAAGTCCTCCATGCAGACGCCCCGGGCATTGCCGCTCCCGATGTACCAGAGATACGTGAGCGCACCGAAGGTTCCGTCACCGTTGCTTTTGGCCGTGTAAAGCCGGCCGTTGTCATCCAGGCAGGCCACGAAGCTGTCCGCCCACTCAAAGGGCGGCCGGGCGCTCACGTACACCCCGCGACCGGCCGTGTTGTTGTTCTCCCGGATCTCGGCGATGGCATGGCCCGGGTCCGCCATGACCCAGATCTCCTTCAGGCCCGTTCCGGCGAACTGGAGAGTGGAGGTGATCTCCACGGAAGCGCCCCCGGCCAGGAGTGGGATGGTGGTCTGGGTGCCCATGGGGCTGCCCCCGGCCCCGGGGTCGCCGTCGTAGAAGCCCGCCACCACGGTGAGGGCGTCGCCGTCCCCCTGGTTGGTGACGGTGGCGAATGCCGTGAAATCCGTGGCCGGCAGGAGGAAGGTGGGGTCCGTGCGGATCTGCATGGCGGAGACGGAAAGGTCCGGCACCGGGCTGATGGTCACCAGACCCGTGGCCTCGTTGTTGTCCTCCCGGATTTCAGCCACCACATTGGCGGAGTCCGCCCGGGCATACGGCGTGTAGGTCCCGGCGCTGGCCAGGGCCAGGGGATAGGCCTCAAGGCTGATGGAATCCCCGGCGGCCAGGTGGGTCAGGGTCCACTCCACCCACAGGTCCGCCCCGGCGTCCGGGTCCCCGCCCCAGGCCGACACCTTGAAGGAGGGCGCGGTGGCCGCGCCCCGGTTGCGCACCGTCACCGTGATGGTGAAGGACGCCCCCTGGTCCGGCCCGGCCGGGGTGAACAGCACATCGCCCGCGCCGATCCAGAGGTCAGGCCTGGCCGTGACCGTCACCGGAGCCATGGCCTGATTGTTGTCCTCCCGGCTCTCGGCCAGGGCGTTGTCCGGGTCCACCCGCACATAGAGGTTCCGGGTTCCGGCCGTGGCGATGGAATAGGACACCGAGGCCGTGGCGGAGGCGTTCACGGCCAGGGCGGCCAGGGTATCCTCGCCGATGACCGTGCCTCCGGCCGAGGGATCGCCGTCATAGAACCGCACCAGGACATTGGCCGCGTCCAGGCGGCCCACGTTGGTCACCAGGGCGGAGAAGGTGAAGGCCTGTTCCTGGGAGGGGGAGGCCGGAGAGAAGGACAGGCCCGTGTTCAAGACCTCCGGGTCCGGGGCCGGCACCACCACATGGAGGGTGGCGGATGCCTGGTTGTCGATCTCCGAGGTCTCGTCCACCGCGTTGTCCGGGTCCACGACCACGTAGATGTCGTAGGTCCCGGTCAGGGCGAACTGGGTGGTGAGGGCCGCCTGGGCCGAACCACCGGCCGCGATGGTGGGGATGGTCTGGTCCGCGCCGATCTGGACGCCGGCCCCGGCCGGATCGCCGTTGTAGAACCGGACCTTCACATTGTCCACGGCCCCCAGGCCGATGTTGGCCACCGTGGCGGTGATGGCCACGGCCTCGTTGGCCAGGGGCATGTCCTCGGAAAACTCGATGTCCCCGGATTCAATGACCAGGTTGGACGTAAGAAGGATGGACAGGGCCCGGACGCCGATGGCGGTCTCGTAGGCATTGGCGTTCCAGGCTCCCCCGGCGTGGGCGCCCTCCAGATACTGGCGCACCGAGGTGTAGTCAAAGACGTGGGAGGCCAGGGCCAGGGCATGGCCCGCCAGGCCGGACTCGAACACCGTGCTGGCCGGGTCCCCCCAGCCGCCGTCGGGGTTCTGGAAGGTCACGAGCCAGTCCCCGGCGTCGGAGAGGGCGTTGGTCACCACGGCCAGGGATCCGTATTCAGCCTGCCAGGCCAATAGGGCGTCCATGGCCAGGGCCGTGTTGTAGGGCGCGGAATCATCGCCGGAAAGCAGGCCGAAGCCGCCATCCCCGTTCTGGCGGTTCAGGAGGTACAGCACCGCATTGTCCGCCAGGGCCTGGGCCGCTCCGGCCGCCGAAAGGGCGGCCAGGGCCAGGGAGGTGTCCAGGAGATCGCTGTCAAAACCCGCGTCCGCGCCCCATCCCCCGTCCGCGTTTTGGGCCGCGGCCAGGACCGCCACCAGGGCGGACAGGTCCGCGCCCGTGGGAGCCAGAGCGCGGATCTTGCGCGAAATGTAGTCCACTCCCGCGGGGTCCTGGGCCGTCATCCAGGCGATCCCCGCCGACCAGGCGGGCTCGGGCCGGGTGGCGGAAAGGGTTCGCAGGGCCTGGGAGGTGCTCTGGAACACGGTGGCCGGGCTGGCGATCTCGCCGCCGAAAGACCCGTCCGGGTTCTGGTTGGCGGCAAGCCAGGCGGTGCCGTTCACGATCATGGCCTGGTCGGCCGCCGCGGGCAGGGCTCCCAGGGCCATGGCCCCGACGAGGATAAGGACGAACGCGATCTTGGCTCTCATTGCAACCCCCCGTGCGGCTCGCAAGGCCGGTTCTGGGTCTGGTCAATGATTCGAAGCAATTTCTTTTCCGTGGCCATGGACCCGAAAAGAAGAAGGACCACGCAGAAAAGGAGAAACCCGATGGTGACAAAGGCCAGGGAACCCATGGCGGCCAGAAGGGAAAGCGTCGCTGGGTCCACGTCTCCGGCCCCCAGGCGCTCCACCAGATTGAACGGATTGAACATCAGGGGCGAAAACCTGGCCAGCCAAAGCCAGGCTCCGGCCACGAACACCAGGAGGAACGAACCCAACCAGGGCCAGGCCCGGTTCATGGAACGCCGCATCTTCAGGAACCGCTCTTCCTTTTCCGTCAGCATACCGACCCCCCTGCCCGAGAGAATTCGAACATCCAGGCCCCGGAGGGCCGGGGAACGGCCCATCTGGCCGCCCGGGCCATCCAGATCTTGATCCCCAACGTCAGGCTGGCCCCGTCGGTAAGGTCGTCAATCTGCTGCCTCCTCTTGGCCAGCATGGGCCCCAGGGTGGTGAGGATGCTGCACGCGATGATGGACAGGACCATATACAGCATGACGATGGCCACGAAGACCGTCACCCCGCCGAGGAAGATGCCCGCTATGGTTAGTATGGCTCCGATGGCCGCGAACATGATGAGGGCGCCCTTGATGATCTCCTTGGTGTCTTCCGGGATATCCGGATCGGAGAGCACGTCCGAGAGGGTGGTCAACAGGTCGTAGCAGGCCACCAGCATTCCGGCGATGGCCAGGCCGATGCCGGCCGTGAGGGTGGTGGCCAGCACGCCCGCTATGGCGAGCACCGCGCCGATGGTGAAGGTGATGAAGGGGTGCAGGGTGGGCCACTTCTTCTCGCCGCCCGCCGCCCCGCCGGAGATCATGTAGGCCCCGGCCCCGGTGTCCGGGTCCGCCACCACGTAGCCCGTCCCGGCCCACCAGCCGTCCAGGAGCACGGGGTCCCGGGGGATGACCACGGTCTTGCCCGCGTTCACCGCCGCGGTGATGGCGTTCTTGGCCGTGGCCGAGACCGTGAGCAGCGGAATGACGTCGGCCGCGTTCTCCGAGGTGATGGCGTAGATGGGCTTGCCTTCCTCGCTGGCCTTCATGATGGCGTGGGCCGTGGAGATGCCCGTGTTGGTGATGTCCTCCAGGGGGTAGATCATCTCGTCGTAGACCGCAGCCTCCATGCGGGAGCCGTTCATCCCGGCGGTGAGGAGGAAACCCTTGGTCTTTTCCGTGTCCCCGTCCCCGGGCGTCACGGTGGTGACATCCAGGTCCACGTCCGTGCCGAACCCCCCTGGGGTGGCCGTGGAGGGGGTGGTGTTGCCGAACCAGTCCGTGGTCCAGGTGATGTTGAGATCGTAGGAGAAAATTCCCTCGCTGGGGAGCCGCACCACCTGCACACCCTGGGTTTTGGCGGTGATGATGTCGTTGAAGTTGTTCTGGGCCCAATATTTCAGACCCGCCGCGAACAGGACCTCGCCGAAGAAATTGTCCCGGGTGACGCCGTCGGTGTTCCCGGCCGTGAGCTGGGCATGGACCGCCCGCATATGGGTTTCCCGGGCCGTGCAGAACTCCTTGGAGATGACCCCCAGGTTCAGGACCACGGCCTGATAGGTGCCGGCCGTGATCTCGTTTTGGATGGTGTCGTTGTTGTAGCCCCCGGGGCTGGTGATGATCATGGTGAAAACCTGGTCGTAGCCGAAATCCACGAAGGTTCCCGAGGCCTTGGTGACCCCGTCCACCTTGAGTTCGGGTTTCACACTCATCAGCGTGCAGTTCAGGGACGAAGGCCACCGGGCCAGGTATTCCTCGTCCGTTTCACCGGCCAGACGGGTGGGCACCAGGTTGGTGAGGTAGTTTTCCGTGGCCGGGGTGCCCTGGTAGGACAGGGTGATGGGCTTTCCGGCCAGCTCGGGGATGCTGGCCGTGTACGACCAGTCCTGAACCCACTCGGGCCAGCCGGGGATGATCTCGTCCTGGCGGTCCACCCGGAAGGTGATCTTGTGCCGCATGTTGTCCGGCACCTCGGCGTACTCGTTCAGGGAGGAAACCACCTCGTACATCCGGGTGCAGGGCAACAGGCCGTATTCCTTCTTGATGACCCTCTTGACGCCGATCAACTCCTCCATGGGGCCCACGGGGTGGGTGGTGAGGTAGTCGTTCAGCTCGCCCTTCACCTCGTTCACCTTGTTGTCCAGAATGCTGGTGGGGACCGAGGTGGCGAAATAGTCGCCCTGGGTGGCCCCGGCGTTCATCTGGTCCCAGACCGTCTGGGGGGCCATGTTGAACTGGTTGTTCCAGTCCACGCCCTGGTCGGCCTCATACTGCTTGAAGGAGGGGTCCAGGCTGACCCACCGGTCCCCGGCCTGGAACACGCCGCCCCGGGAGGGTGTGTAGTCAAGGTACGCCCGGACCCACACGTGCTCCAGCCGCACGGCCACCAGCTCGCCGCCGCTGGTGAGCCCCACGGCGGGGACGCCGCCCGACGAAAGCAGGGTGACGGCGGCCAGGGCGCTGGGAGCGCCCAGCCAGTTCATCACCTGGGCGATGGGGATCTCCACGGTGCCGTACTCGTAGCGGGCCGACACCCCGGAGGCCCGGAGCAGGGCGATCATGAGACTGGCCTGGTCAAAGTCGTTGCCCGACTTTTCCCACAGGCACTGGGCCGCGCCCTTGATGGATCCGTAGGTGGGCTCAAAGGCGATGTTGTTGCGCACGTATTCGTAAATCTTGACCGGATCGTTGTTCAGGCTGGCAGCCAGGGCCAGGATCTCGGGGGTGAACTTCACCTCCACGGTCTCGGCCAGGTCTCCGGCCACGGGCGGAGCGGCCACGATGGCCTGGGTGAACAGGGGGAGGAATCCCAGGTCCGCCACCAGGACGCCCTTCTTTTTGTCGTCGCCGGGCTTGTCCTTGCCCAGGCGGGGTTCCGGGGATTTGGCGGTGGCGGCCCGGTGGGGCAGGCGATCCGGGTTGAAGGGCAGCGGGCTTTCGGGCCTGGGGGACGGCTCCAGGGCCTTTTTCAACTCATCGAGGCCCTCGGCCAGGGCCGGGGGGTCCTGGGAGGCATCCGTTACGGCCTTCACCCTGGCGTAGAAGGCCTCCATCTTGGCCTCGTGGGCAGCCGAGGCCCTGGCGTTACGTTCGAAAAGCTCCGGGTGGGCGTCCTTTTTGGCAAGCCAGGACTCCATGTCCTCGAATCCCAGACGGATTTTTTCATCCACCTCCCGCACCCGGTCAGCCAGGCCGGAAAGGGCCTGAACAGCAGACGAGGCGCTCTGTTTTTTGTTCAACCGGTCCCGGGCCCCGGAAAGGGTTTCCCGGACCTGGTCCCCCAGGACAGCAAGCTCCTCCCAGTGGTTCTGCGGCTCCGGAACCGGGATGCCCCGGTCCATGGCCTGGACCAGGCTGAAGATCCCAAGCCCGCTCCAGCAGTAGAAAAAAACCACCAGGTACACTGCGGGCCGGCACCGCGAAACAAAACCGTTCATGGGAACCTCCTGTGGCTTCTCCGGTTGATGCGGCAAGGTCCTTGACAGGAGCCTTCACCGAATGAAAAGCGGAATGGTTTGGCAGTGCACCCCGTCTCCGGACAGTTCCGGAAGGATGGCTATCATGAAAAACAACGGCAAGAAGGGCCCGGCACCTGGATTCGTCAATGCTCGGTTCATCGGGCGAGAGAGGGGGGGATCGCCCGGTTTTCCACAGCGCAGGGAGGCTCCCCGTTTTCGGACGTCTTGCCGGGCAGGGCCCGGGGAGTGAACCCCGGATGGATTTCTCCGGCAGGCGGCCACCTTTTTTCGACCTTTACCAAATTTTCTATCACACCAGCCGAAGCCGGATCAAGAGGAGATAGGGGCCTAATACGGGGATTTCATGCTGGTCCTTGCGG
>Ga0180009_10003849_pt1 | contig 16844 bp, 22 predicted proteins | sample OS_PC_MetaG_FD_123537 | JGI IMG/M metagenome (GOLD analysis project Ga0180009, IMG submission 123537) | Groundwater microbial communities from the Aspo Hard Rock Laboratory (HRL) deep subsurface site, Sweden - OS_PC_MetaG | ecosystem: Environmental > Aquatic > Deep subsurface > Groundwater...
CTAATAGCAAGATTTATAAATTATATAAGGATAACTTGCTTTATGGCGGTAGTGGTGTAGCCTGGTAGCATAAGAGACTGTGGATCTCTTGGCCCGAGTTCAAATCTCGGCTATCGCCCTTTTCAGTAAGCTTTAAATATGACCTCTTGTTCCTTGTTTTAAAATAGCCCGAGTTCAATGAGCGCTTTTAGGGTTTCATAATTCTGGCTGTTTTATCAAAAATTGTTAGAATACTGCAAACTTCAGTTTGCAGATGAATGACAATCCCTCTGACAATTTTTTCAAATACTGTGAACTTCAGTCCACAGTATTTATTAAGGTGTTATTATGATAAATGAAGAATTCAAGCACATTGTAAGAATAGCAAACACAGACATAGATGGCAATAAAAAGATAGCAGATGCTATGAGAAAAATCAAGGGAATTAACTTTGCATTCTCTAACATGATATGCAACTTTGTTGGTGTTGACAAAACAAAAAAAACAGGAAACCTGCTTGATTCTGAAATAAAGAAACTTGATGAAGCTGTAAGAAACCCAAAAGAATATGGTGCTCCTTCATGGATGCTTAACAGAAGAAAGGATTATGAAACTGGTGAAGACAAGCATTTATTATCATCAGACCTTAGATTCACCCAGGATAATGACATAAAAATGATGAAGAAAACAAAGAGCTATAAGGGTATGAGGCATGCATTTGGACTTCCAGTCAGAGGCCAGAGAACAAGGTCAAACTTTAGAAGAAACAAAGGAAAAGTTACTGGAGTACAGAAGAAAAAGGCTAAGGCAGGAAGGGTATAAGAATGGGAGCTCCTAAAAAACAAAGAAAAAAATATTCAACTGCATTACATCCCTGGCAGAAGGCAAGAATAGGGGAAGAAGCAGTACTATTAAGAGAGTATGGCCTTAAAAACAAAACAGAAATTTACAAGATGAGATCTATTTTAAAGGGATTTGCTGACCAGGCAAAGAATCTTATTACATCAAAAACAAAACAGGCAGAAAAAGAAAGAATAGCCCTGCTTAATAAATTATCAAATTTAGGGCTTATCACAAAAACAGGAAATGTTGATGATATCCTTGATTTGAACATAAATGACATTATGGACAGAAGATTGCAAACTCTTGTTTATAAAAAAGCAATGGCTCGTTCAGTAAAACAGGCAAGACAGTTCATTGTTCATGAGCACATCACTGTTGGAAATAAGAAGATAACAAACCTCTCATATCTTGTTCCAGTTGAAGATGAACAATCAATTAGTTTTGTTGCAAACTCTAAGCTAGCTGATTCAGAGCATCCTGAGAGGGAAGTATTAGTAAAAAAAACAAAAAAACCAAGGAAAACATCAAAAAGGTTTGATAAAAAATGAAAGATGCCCCAACATTCCACAAAACAAGTCCAGATAGAAAAAAACCTGGAAGGACAGGAATTGCTCATATATATTCTTCATACAATAATACAATAATTCATATCACTGATATAACAGGAACAGAAACAATAGCAAAGACATCTGGCGGACAGATGGTAAAGTCAGACAGGCTTGAGAGTTCACCAACAGTTGCCATGATGGCAGCAAAAAAAGTTGCTGAGATGGCAATGGAAAAAGGAATAAATGCACTTGAGGTTAAGATCAAGGCTCCCGGTGGTCATAATGGACCCAACAGCCCTGGACCTGGAGCACAGGCTGCTGTAAGAACATTGTCAAGAATGGGGATAAGAATAGGAAATATTTCTGATGTTACACCTGTTCCTCACGATGGGTGCAGGAAGAAGGGTGGCAGGAGAGGAAGAAGGGTTTAAGAGGTGCATTATCATGATGAAAATAGAGCTTTTGGAAAAAGACAAAAAACAAAAAAAACTTTCATTTGTGCTAAAAAATACAAATGCTGCTTTTGCAAACGCCTTAAGAAGGAGTGCTATTGAGGAAGTTCCAACCATGGCTATAGAGAATATTGAGTTCAGAAACAACAGCTCTGTTCTTTATGATGAAATTATAGCACATAGGCTTGGTCTTATACCATTAAAAACAGACCTTAAGTCATACAACCTTCCTGATAAATGCAAATGTAATGGCAAGGGATGCGCCATGTGCCAGCTAAAGCTGACATTAAAAGTCAGGGGCCAGGGAATTGTTTATGCATCTGAACTAAAATCAACTGATCCAAAAGTCAAGCCAGTTTATCCAAAGACACCAATTACCAAGCTTCTTAAGGGCCAGAAGCTTGAGTTTGAGGCAACAGCTATTTTAGGCAAGGGAAAGGACCATGCAAAATGGTGCCCAGGACTTGTTTATTACAAACTAATGCCTATAATTGAAATAAAAAATAAATGCACAAATCCAGAGGTTGTTGTAGAGCAGTGCCCTCAAAATGTGTTTGAAATAAAAAATAACGAATTAGTTTTAAATAAGGACAATTTATTGAAATGCCATTTATGCAATGCCTGTGTTGACATATGCGAACCAAAGGGGGCAGTAACAGTTGATAAAAATGAGAATGAATTTATTTTTTATGTTGAATCATGGGGACAGCTTAAGTGCAAGGAAATAATAGATGAGGCATTGAAGACAATAAAGGATACTTCAAACGAATTCATTAAGGAAATTAAAAAGAAACCAGTCAAAAAAAAAGCATCAAAAAAATAAAATTCATGCGGGGGTGTCAGAGTCTGGTCAAATGAATACGGTTGAGGGCCGTATACCTTAGTGGTTGCGCGGGTTCAAATCCCGTCTCCCGCATAAAAAGAAAATGACAAAGAGAACAGGACCAACAAACACTCACTTGAAAGAGCTGATTATAGAGCTCAAAAAGAATTCAATTAGTCATAGCTCTAATCTATGGAAGAAGATTGCAGAAGAGCTTTCAAAGCCTACCCGTGAGAGACGGATTGTTAACCTTTCAAGAATAAACAGGCACACAAAAGAAAATGAAAACATAATTGTTCCTGGCAAGGTTTTGGCTTCTGGTGATTTAGACCATAAACTAACAATTGCAGCATGGCAGTTTTCAGAGCAGGCATTAGATAAAATTAAAAAATCCAATTCAAAGGCAATTTTAATCGGCGAGTTGGTTAAAGAGAATCCAAAAGGAAAGGGAATAAGAATAATAGGTTAAAATGATAATAGATGCTTCAGATATGATTTTGGGAAGATTAGCTACTTATGCAGCTAAAAAAGCCCTTTTAGGCGAGAAAGTTGATATTGTTAACTGCGAGAAAGCTGTTGTGACTGGCAATAAAAAATCAATCTTTGAAAAGTATAAAAAAAGGAATGAAATGGGTCCAAGGCCTACAAAAGGGCCTTTCATACCAAAAATGCCCGACAGATTTGTCAGAAGATGCATAAGGGGAATGCTTCCTTACAAGCAGGAAAAAGGCATTAAGGCATTTAAGAGGGTAATGTGTTATATTGGAGTACCTGATGAATTTAAAGATAAGAAAATAGAAATCATTCAGGAATATAATGTTTCAAAGGTTCCAAGCCTGAAGTATGCTTATGTTGATGAAATATGCAGGTTCATGAAAGAGAGAAAATGAAAATAATCCACATGTCAGGAAAAAGAAAAAGAGCTATAGCAAGAGCTACATTAAAAGATGGGAAGGGAAATATTAAGATTAATAATCAAATGCTTGACTTTTTTGAGCCAAAATTTGCAAGGATGAAGATAATGGAGCCATTGCTTCTTGCAGGAGACCTGGCAAAAAAAGTAGATATAGATATTAATGTTGCTGGCGGCGGAATAATAAGCCAGGCAGAAGCTGTAAGGCTTGCAATTGCCCGTGCTTTGGTTGAATACTCAAAGAGTAATGCATTAAAAGATAATTTTTTAAAATATGACAGGCATTTGCTTGTTGCTGATACGCGCAGGAAAGAAGCATCAAAGCCAAACAGGCACGGCCAGGCAAGGGCCAAAAGGCAGAAGAGTTATAGATAAAATTGGAGGAATAAAAATGATAATACCTATTCGTTGCTTTAGTTGTGGAAAACCAGTTGCACAACTCTGGGAAGAATACCAAGAAAGAATAAAAAAAGGCGAGGAGCCAAAAAAGGTTATGGATGATATTGACCTTGAAAGATACTGCTGCAGGGCTTTGTTTTTAGGTCATGTTGACTTGATAGACACAATTGCAAGGTTCAAGAAGCATTAGATATTAAACTTGGATATTGCTGTTTTCTAAATCATCTTTTATTTTTAGAATGTTCTTTTTCAACTCTGGTAAATCTTCCTTGATAACTTTCCAGACATTCTCTAAATTTACTCCAAAATAATGATGCATTAATTTATCTCTCATCCCTGCAATATCTATCCAAGGAATATCTGCATATTTTTTTCTAAAATTAGTTGGTATATTTTTAACGGCCTCTCCAATAATTTCTATCTCCCTGATAACAGCACTTTGTTTTTCTTTATTTCTGAGAAAACGGCTTTTAGATATATCTCTTATAAAATCTTCTATGTTTTTTATGCTCTCTAAAATATGTTTAATGAATATCAAAGGCTCTTTTTTCATATTATTCTTACCTCTTCTTTTAAGATTCTTTCTTTTAATAGTGGATGAATACCTTTGTATGTTAGCAGATCTACCTTTTTTCCTAGATTCTCTTTTAACTCTCTTTCTATTCTAACTAGTGTTAATAAACTATCATTGAATTCAATCAAAATATCAACATCACTATCTTTCTTTTGCTCTCCACAGGCATAAGAGCCGAATATTCCTGCTCTGACTACATGGTTTTTTTTCAATATAGGTATTATTTTCTTTTTCAATATATTTAGTTGTTTTTTGGCTGCCATTTTACATTACTAATAATATTAAGTCTGTTTAAGTTTATATAATTAACTGATTCAGCCCAATTTTAGGAGCTGGTTTGGATTCCAGAGAGCAGAACTTAATGCACTATGGACTGTGCCGGGATTGCCTGTTGAGTAATTGGATGGACTAATTGGGTGGTTGCCGAACGAAGTGAGCGCAACTAAGAAAATCTTTGATTTTCTGTGGAAGGGCGGGATTGTTATTCTCACTATACACACACCAAATGGAAAACCCATTGATACAGATTTTTTCATTGGTTTTTCCGGGATGATTGAATGGATTTCGGAAATTAGGGATATAGATATTACTGAAAGAATTAGTAGATACCTGACGAATATTGCTAAGGTTGTACCTGACGGATATTGCTAAGGTTGTACCTGACAGATATTGCTGAACTCATTGGATAAAACCTGACGGATATTGCTAAGCTGCTTTAGGGATGAATAAGTTTACCTGACAGATATTGCTAGCAGGATTTGGCAGGTGTTTATGTCGTGGAGATGAAGGGTTAGCAGGGGTCGTTGGAGAAGTGGGCGGTTTTCGGTTGTTAGTTATGGTCGTTGGAGTGATTGGGGGTTTGAGACTGTTAGCAAGGGTCGTTATTCATTATAAAAACAAAATATTTGAGAAATCATTTGAGATTTTGGTGTCTGAGGATAAGGTAGAAGTTAAACCTACTTTTAATACTAAATACATCCTGGTCTCATTATTAATTGTTTTGATTATAATTTCTGCTTTATTTTATCAAAAAAATAAAAAAAGCAGTTAATATCGTGTCTGAATTAAACATAAAGATTTAAATATAATCTTTATTTTTTCTATAAAATGCCTGATTTTAACAAGATTTCAAAGAAATGGAGGGCTCGCTGGGAAGAGAAAGACATCTTTAAGGTATTTGAAGACCCAAAAAAGAAGAAGTTCTACTGCCTTGAGATGTATCCGTATCCCTCTGAAAAACTGCATGTTGGCCACTTGAGAAACTATTCCATAGGTGATGCTCTTGCAAGATTCAAGAGAATGAATGGCTTTAATGTGCTTTACCCAATGGGCTATGATGCTTTTGGGCTTCCTGCTGAAAATGCTGCAATACAGCATAATGTTGACCCAGAAAAATGGACTCTAGCTAATATAAAGGCAATAAGCGAGCAGCAAAAAGCAATGGGAATGAGCTATGACTGGAGCAGGAAGATTCAAAGCTGTACTCCTGATTACTATAAATGGAACCAGTGGATGTTTCTTAAGTTTTTTGGGAAAGGCCTTGCATACAGAAAAAAGTCAGCTGTAAACTGGTGCCCTGGCTGCAAAACTGTATTGGCTAATGAGCAGGTTGAGCAGGGAAAATGCTGGCGATGCAAGTCAGTTGTTGAGGAAAAAGAGCTTGAGCAATGGTTCTTAAAAATAACAGATTATGCTGATGAATTGCTTGATGATATTGAATCATTAAAAGATTGGCCTGAAAGAGTAAAGACCATGCAAAAAAACTGGATAGGAAGAAGCCATGGAATTGATATATTATTCAAGATTAAAGACTCAGATGAAAAAATAAATACATTTACAACAAGACCAGACACTCTTTATGGCGTAACATATTTTGTAATTGCACCAGAGCATCCTATTGTGGAAAAACTTGTTAATAAAACAAAATGTGAACAGGATGTTAAAAAATTTATTGAGGAAGTAAAGAGGGAAGAGCTGTCAGAAAGAATAGACAGAACAAAAGACAAAAAAGGCATGTTTATTGGAAGATATGTTATAAACCCTGTTAATGGTGATCAATGCCCAATATATATAGCAGACTATGCTGTTATGGAATATGGAACAGGAGCTGTTATGGCTGTTCCATGCCATGACCAGAGGGATTTTGAGTTTGCAAAAAAATATAATCTTTCATTAAAGGTTGTTATAACACCAAAAAATAAGCAATTAAAAGAAGATGAGATGACAGAGGCATTTGTTGATGAAGGGATTTTAGTTAATTCAAACAAGTTTAATGATCTTGAAAACAAGAAAGCAATTGAAAAAATATCAGATTTTCTTGAGGAAAAGAAATTAGGAAAAAGAACAGTAAACTACAAGCTAAGGGATTGGCTTATCTCGAGGCAGCGTTACTGGGGAACACCAATACCAGTTGTTTATTGTGATAAATGCGGAATAGTTCCTGTTCCTGAAAATCAATTGCCAGTATTGCTTCCAAAGGATGTAAACTTTGGTTCAGGAGGAAACCCTCTTGAAACTTCTTCAAGCTTTGTTAACTGCAAATGCCCAAAATGCAAAGGAAAGGCAAGAAGGGAAACAGATACAATGGATACTTTTGTTGACTCATCATGGTATTTCCTCAGATATTGCAGCCCTAAATTTGATAAAGCAGTATTTGACAAAAAAGCTGTAAACTACTGGATGCCTGTTAACCAGTATATTGGGGGAATAGAGCATGCAATACTTCATTTGCTTTATGCAAGATTCTTTACAAAAGCATTAAGAGACCTTAAACTTTGCAATATTAATGAGCCATTTAAAAGGTTAATGACACAGGGAATGGTAATAAAAGATGGGGCTAAAATGTCAAAAAGCCTTGGAAATGTTGTTGACCCTGCTGATATTATAAAGGATTATGGCCCAGACACTGCACGCTTGTTTATTCTGTTTGCAGCACTCCCGGAAAAAGAGCTTGACTGGAGTGATGTTGGTGTTAAAGGAGCATTTAAGTTTCTTAACAGGTTTTATTCCTTGGTTGAAGATAACAGGGAAAAGATTTCTTTGGGCAAGATTGATTTTAAGCAGCTTAACAGCAAGGATAAGTATGTGTTAAGCATTATGAATCATTTGATTAAAGATGTGACTGAAAACATTGAGCAGCTTAAGTTCAGCCTTGCAATAAGCGGCATAATGCAGTACATAAATATAGTAGCTAAATACGCAGGAGAAAAGTCAATAAACAAAGAGGTATTTGGTGAACTTGTAAAAACATCAATAGTTGTCATGAGCCCTTTCACACCATTTATATGCGAGGAATTATGGAATATGATTAAATGCAAGGGCTTTGTTTCATTAGCTGAATGGCCAAAATATGACAAGACTATGATTGATGAAAAAGCAGAGAGCTCTGAGGAAATGCTTGATAATGTAAGAAAAGACATTGCTTACATACTTGACTTAATAAAAGTTGAAAAGCCAAAAAAACTGACTTTATTTGTTTCAGGGAAATGGAAATACAAGTTTTTCAGAGAGCTTAAGAAAGAGATTGAGAAAACAAGGGATGTTAGTGCTATTATGAAAGCAATAATTCCTCAATTCAGGGAAAACAGCAAAGATGTTTCAAAACTAGTTCCTTTAATAGTCAAGAATCCAGGCAGGATCCCATTAGTTATTCTTGATCAGGATATTGAGTTTAATGTATTGCAGAACTCAAAGAAATTATTTGAAGATGAATTTAAATCTATTGTTGAGATAATTAAGGCAGAGGATTCAAAACAGGCCAAAGCAAAAAATGCAATGCCAGGCAAGCCAGCAATAGTTGTTGAGTAGCTATTTTATAACATAAAAAAGATGTGATATTATGCTTAATATATTGATTGTTTATACTAAAAATGATAAAGCAATTGATGTTGTGAAAAATTCTTTAAGAAAGAGAGATATAAAGTTTAAATGCATAGAAAGATCAAGGCTTAACAAAAGTGCTTTCAGGAACAAGAATCTTATAATAGCTGTTGGAGGTGATGGAACATTTCTCAGAGCATCACACTTTGTTAAAAATGAACTTTTATTAGGTGTTAATTCTGACCCAAAAACCAAAGAAGGTTTTTTTATGAGCTCTTGTAAAAATGATTTTGATAAAAAACTGGAGTTATTCCTTAACCATAAATTTTTTGTTGAAAAACATACAAGGCTTAAGAGCAAGATTAACAAGAAAGAGATATGTCTTGCCTTGAATGAGGTCTTTATTGGAAATAAAATTCCATACAAAACATCTCTTTATAAGATTTTTTTTAATAATAAAACCGAAGAACAGAAAAGCAGCGGAATTATTGTTTCAACAGGTGCTGGCTCAAATGCATGGCTAAGGTCTGCGGGTGTTAAGCCATTTTCTTCATGCTCTAAGAAGTTTTATTTTATTGTAAGAGAGCCATATAAAGGAAAACTAACAAAACCCTTGCTCACAAAAGGATTTATTGGTCAAAATCAGGTTCTTAAGATTAAATCAAAGATGGATAATGGCATTGTTGCTGTTGATTCCAACAAAGAATATAGATTTAATAAAGGCTCTGTTATAGAAATAACTCTTTCTAAAAGTCCAGTAAGGCTTGTAAGATTTAAATAAAGCAGGAAGACATGCCTGAAAATGGATAATAGCCCTAACTATCAGCTACCTTGACTCTTCCTCAGACCCGCGACCCCGCAAGCACCAGTCTTAAAGGTTAATGCTGCTTCATTCCTGATCTGACATATTTCCCTAAAAAACCAATCCTGCAGGACAGGCCGTCAACGTCCGAACCAAGACCAATAATTAAGGCCAATACCTCTTCCCAGGCTTCAGCCCCACCATAAAGCCCGTTGATGGTAACAGGAGAGGGCTAACCCCCCGGCCTAGTCTTCCCAAAAGCCTGTAATATACTACATTTTTTAAGTCTTTCGCTAGGTTTATCTTTAAACTAGAAAGTTCCTTACTTTTGTTGAAGGAGATTTATCAAAAATTGTCAGATGAATAACAATTCACGAAGAAATGCTGAAAGGCATTTCTTGTGTCCCAGAAATTTGTTGCACAAATTTCTCAGGATTCTCAAATACTGTGGACTTTAGTCCGCAGTATTTATTTTCCAAACATCTTAGTCCCAGGCCTTATTGCTGCCAAGACAAAGATGATAGCATACCAATACCATTCAAGAGCAAGAATTCCTGGCCAGAACTTTGCTACCATTAGAATAAATGCAGCAACACCAAGCTTTATTAATGCAATATCTATCCAATCCATGTTTTTTATTTTTTTATTTACCCATTCAAAACAACTCATTTGGTTCACCTCTTTATATACTTTGGATTTTGGAATTTATATAATTTGTGTTTAGAATTTATTTATAACTTTATTCATACCTTGGTGTCTGTCACTTTGTTCCTTGACATTAGCGATACTCGTTTTACTCGTATCGTAATGCATCAACAGGCTTTAGCCTTGATGCTGCCCTTGCAGGGAAAAACCCAGAAGCAGCACCAACCATAAAAGAAAACACAAGACAGCCAACTGTCAGCCACCATGGAAAGTATGGTTTGAGAAATGAATACCCGGCAGCAGCAATAGCCATGGCCCCAAGCTTTGCTAACCCATAACCAAGCAGCATACCAATACTTCCTCCAATCAAACCCAAAAACCCTGACTCAAAAAAGAACATAAAAAGTATAGTGCTGTTCTTTGCGCCGATTGACTTCATTATGCCTATCTCTTTTGTCCTTTCTAAAACAGCAGTATACATTGTATTCATGATATTAACAGCAGCCACAACAACAGATATTCCAGCAATGATTACTAAAATAGAATTAAGCACCAAGAGTATAGTGCCAAATGTTTCCATAAGCTGCTCAAATGACATAATATAAAAGTCTTCTTCACCTTCTTTCTGCCCCTTTTTCTTCCTCAATTTTTCTTCAAGCCTATCTGCAAGCTCAGTTGGTTCTACACCTTTCTCTGCTCTGATATATATATAGGAATAATCATCCCCTACATCAAAAACTTCTTTCATGGCATCTTCTGTCAGGTAAACATTAGCATCATCACCGGGATTGCCTATCTCTTCATAAAATCCAACAATATCAAATGATTTATCATTAATAAAAATATTATCTCCTAGTTTGAGAGGTTTAGAAAAAATTTTGTCAGCAATCAGATAATTATAGCCCAAGGCAACCTTATTTCCATCCCCTTTTTTTAAAGTCCTTCCCTTGAAAATACCATAGCCTGCAAAAGCCTCTTCAACAAGCCTTCGTTCAGATGGCTCAGTAGGCATTCCCATAATAAAAACCCATTTTCCCAGCTTTCTTTTATCAATTTTCACTTCACTCTGCTTAAGTATCATTCCAGTAGCTTCAGAAACGCCTTTTTGCTTTTTTATAAAATCAAGGTCATCTTTTGTAAAATATATGTCCCCAGTGCCTGGAATCCCAAAGCCCTTTGGCTGAACAATAAGCTTGTCCACGCCCATTTCCTCGCTCATCTCGTTCATATAATATCTAAGCCCTTCACCAAAGCTGATTAAAACAAAAATAGCCATTATTCCGATTAGTATGGAAAGAATAGTAAGAAAACTTCTTGTAAATCTATTCCTTATATTAGTTACAATGTATTTAATTAAGTCTTCTATCATCTTATACCTTATCACTTAGTATGGCGTAATGCATCTACTGGATTAAGCTTTGAGGCTCTTATAGCAGGAATTACTCCAAATATGCTGCCAAGTAAAAATGAGCCGAATATTGAGCCAAGCACAAGCCAGATGCTTATATCTGCCCTGATAAGTTCGCTTCCAAGCGCCATTCTTCCAATAAAGGCAAGTCCCATTGCCATACTTATCCCAATAGCAGCACCTATTATCCCACCAATACTGCCTATTAGTCCGGATTCAATAAAAAACAATGAAAAAATTGTGCTGTTCTTTGCGCCAATTGACTTCATTATGCCTATCTCTTTTGTACGCTCAAGAACAGCTGTAAACATAGTGTTCATAATTCCAATGCCGCCAACAATTATGGATATAGCTGCGATAATATAAACAAAAAATTGTACAGCAAACAAAGTTGAATTAACCTGGGCAAGCACAGCCTGAGGTGTCTGGACAGTAAAATCCTCTTCACCTTTTTTCACTTTTCTTTCTTTTCTCATAACTTTTTCTATATTTTCCTCAACTGCTTTAATATCAGCATTTGGATGAACCTGCGCTACAATAATATCATATTCATCATCTGAAATATCCAATATTTTCCTTAAATCATCTTCCTCCATGAAAACAATGCCATCAACAGCAAAACTGCCTGTTTTTTCAAGTATGCCAACCACCTCAAATTTCTCATCCTGTATAAGAACATTTGAGCCAGCAGTTATCTGTTTTTCAAATCCTGCATTTTCATCTCCAAGATTATTTCCTAAAACTGTTTTTTTACTGTCACCATCCCTGAGCAACCTGCCTTTTTCAGCCTCAAGGTTCATAGCAGATTCAATAAGTTCTCTTCCATTGCCCTCAGCTATGCTTGCAGCCATGCTAAACTTTACATTGTCATTATACTCAAGTTTAATGCTTCTTGCAAGCCTTCCAGCAGCAACCTTAACTCCATTAACCTGCCCAATTTTTTGTACATTATCTTTTGTCAGCGGTGTTACAACACCAGTTCCAGGAGGTCCCATGCCGCCGGATGCCATTACAGCTAATTTATCAGTTCCAATGTCTCCAAACTGCGAGCTTATCGCTACCTTTAATCCCTGGCCTATTCCAATAAGAGAAACAACAGCAGTTATGCCTATGATTATGCCTATCATAGTAAGCCATGACCTAAGCTTACGGTTCTTTATTCCATTAATTGCAAATCTAGAATAATCTTTCAGCATTCTTAATCAAATAAAAAGCATCTTACTGATGCTTCTTCTTTCTCTTTTTCCACCATCTATATCCAAAGTAGCCGATTACAACAATTATGATTATTGCAAATATGCCTCCATAACCACCCTTACCCCCTGTTAAGCCATATTTCTTTGCTTCATTCTTGCTGTAAACATCAAGGTAAAGTGTTTCCTGTTTCTCATACTTATTATTGGTTGGGTCAAAATAATTGTAATTAATTATTAATGGTACTCTTGAATCATCCACATCCTTTACATAAACCTTGAATTCAGCAATCTCATAATCATCTGAGTCAATATTTCCTAAATAGACCTTTGGAGAGGATATTACCTTAACATAATCACTTTCCTTTAGTTCAACATCAAGAAGCTTTACATCTGTTGTTCCCTTGTTTACAAAAGAAATGTCTATTTCTCCAACCTGCCCTTTCATGTATATGCTTGTTGAATCAATTATTGGCTCAAGAATTGGCTCATCACCAACTATCACACTTATAATCTCTGATTTTGAGTAATTTGTTCCAAGCTCATCAGAATACTGGATTGTTATTGGAATCTTGTAAACATCTGCATCTGCATCTGGGTCTGGAATAAGTGTGAATTCAACTGTCTTTGTTTTCCCTGCTCCAATGTTTTTTATAACCTGCTGGTTTGTTGTTCCAAAACAAGAGAATGGAAGCTCATCATAACTTATAGAAGTTGCTGTTTGAAGTGTTTTTATTAAGACTAAGTTAACCTTAATATCCTTAAGCAATGAATCTGCCATATTCTCAAGCTCAATGCTCAGAACAGTTTTCTTTCCAGAAGGCATGGGGTCAGGAGTATAACTGACCTTTTTTACATTTAATATTGCATCATGAGTCCTTATGTTTATGTAAAACTTTCCTGGCTTCTGCCAGCTTATTCCATTGTCTAAGCTATACCTTATCTCAATCTCATTCTGGCCTTCAACAGCATTTTCATCAACCTTAAATCTATATGTTACTATAACTCCATAATCACCAATTTGCCTTCCCCAGATACTTCCTATTTTTTGTGTTGCACTTTCTCCTAAGTCAAGAGAAAAAGGAAATTTGGGCAGAACCTCAAAAATAACATTTTCAGCATTTGAAGAGCCAGCATTCTCCACTTTCCACTTTACCTCAACATATTTTCCTGGCTCAGCTGGATCTGGATCCTGATTAATGAGGCTTACATCAATGTTTACAGACTCTGAAACAGGAGCCAGACAAACAGCTGCACAAACTATTAGCATTACACATAATATTCCAATTGATTTTATTTCTTTTTTCATTTTCTAACCTCCATTGAAAATAAATCTTTCTTATTATTTTACTATTACACCATCTTTAAGATATGCTATTCTGTCTGCATGCTTTGCAAGACTAGCATCATGAGTGACCATTATGATTGTCTTTCCCTCTTTTTTGTTTAAATCTTTTAAAAAACCCATTACAACTCTTCCTGTTTTTGAATCAAGGTTTCCAGTTGGCTCATCAGCCAAAATCACATCAGGGTCATTTGCCAATGACCTTGCGATTGCAACACGCTGCTGCTCTCCGCCAGATAGTTCTGTTGGCCTGTGATTCATTCTGTCTTCGAGCTGAACAAGCCTTAGCAGTTTCTCAGCTCTTTTCTCTCTCTTATCTGCTGGAATGCCCTGGAATATCATTGGCAGAATTATATTTTCTTTTGCTGATAATGTTGGAATAAGATTAAATGTCTGAAATATAAATCCTATTTTTCTGCCCCTTATCTGGGCAAGTGTTGATTCAGGCAGATGGGCAATGTTCTTTCCGTCAAGGTAAACATCCCCTTTTGTAGGGATGTCCAGACAGCCAACCATGTTTACAGCTGTGCTTTTTCCAGAGCCGCTTGGACCCATTATGGAAACAAACTCATTCCTTTTGACCTTGAAATTCATTCCTCTGAGTGCATTTACATCAACATTTCCCATCTGGTAAATTTTCCATACATCCCTTAGCTCAATTATTGTATCAATCATTTTTTTAGATTCTTTTTTGCATTCTCAAGCATCTTGATTAGTTTTCTCATTATATCTTCAGATGCCAACACCTCTTTATAATAGTTTTCTATAATCTTAAGCTCCTGCTTTGAGTTTTCTGATTTCTCTCTTTTGTATCTTTTTATTATTGAGGGAAGCTCTTGTTTTGTTGGCAGAATCACCCTCTCATATTTTCTTCTTATTATATCAAGGGAAAACATAATCATGCCCTTTTCCATGTAAAAATAAACCTTTCTTGACTTTGGCTTCTTTAATCTTTTAACAAATCCTATTCTTTCTATGAATTTCATTGCTGTGCATATAGCAGACAAGCTATATCCTGTTCTTTTTGCAATATCATCAAGTGAAAGTTCATTTGGCTCTGCATAAAGCAGTGCAATTATCCTTGATGACAGTTCGTCAAGGCCATTAACCTTGCAGTTTTCAGTCATTAAATCTATAAATTCTTGCTTTGGGCTTTTTAATGCAGTCATCATCTTTTATTCACTATTTTCTGAATTTTCAGTATTTTATGAAAGTTATGAAAGCAAATATTTAAATGTTATGTTTTTCTGGATTTCAGAATAATCATAAAAAAAAGCTTACACAGGTTAATCAGCCAAAATCCTTTGCTAAACCAAAAGATTTATTAAATAAAAACTATATTAAGGTATTTATGATACCACAAATTATCTTTTTGGGTACAGGGGGGGACTGTTTTGTTGTCGGAAAGCAGTTGCGGGCCTCTGGAGGAATCATAATAAGAGCAGAGGGTATGCAGTTTCATATAGACCCTGGGCCAGGTGCTTTAGTAAGGGCTGAACAATATGATGTTAACCTAAGGGAAAACACCTGCATTCTTGTATCACATAATCACTTGAATCATGCTAATGACATTAATGCAGTTATAAGCGCAATGACTCATGCCGGCCTTGATAAGAAAGGGGTTCTTATATCAAACAGGACAGTTATTAGTGGTAATAATAATATAGATACAATTCTATTAAATTTCTACAAGAACTGCCTTGAAAGATATATTATTGTCAAGGAGAACCAGAAAATTGGTGTTGGTGACATTGAGATAAGGACAACACCAACAAAGCATGGCATAGAAAATATTGGCTTTAAGTTTATAACACCTGAGTTTAGTCTTTCATATGTTTCTGACACAAGCTATTTCACAGGGCTTGCCGAACCTCATAAGGATTCTGACATATTGATTTTAAATGTTGTAAATCCCTCTGGCGTTAATTCAAAAACAAACCTTAATTCAGACGATGCTGTCAAGATAATAAATATTGTAAAGCCAAAGCTTGCCATAATACAGCACCTTGGAATTAAGATGCTTGAGGCAGACCCAATGTATGAGGCAAGGGAAATACAGAAAAAAACATATACGCAGGTTATAGCTGCAAAAGACGGCATGGCAATTAACCCATTGTCATATTCTTCTTCTTTAAGGCAAAAGACACTTAAGAATTTTTAACTTTTGTAAGATCATATGCTTCTTTTAGCATATCTTTTCCATTTTTAATCCAGATATTCTCTTTGGCTTCTTCTATGCTCATCCATTTCCAATCAATATGTTCTGGCTCACCAAGCTTTATATTTCCATTTATATATTTACAAACAAAAACATGGGCTCTGATTCTTAGTTTTCCATTTTTCCAAGGTTTTTCTGCCCAGTAAACCTTTGGGATTTTACCTATAATCTTAACATTATTTAGTCCTGCTTCTTCTTTGATTTCCCTTAAAGCAGCTTCTTTATCAGTTTCATTGATATTGACTGCTCCTTTAATTGGTTCCCATCCCCTCTCCCATTCCTCTCCTTTCCTTAAGAACATCATAACCTTTTTTTCCTTATTAAATATAAAAGAAACCACAGCATGCAAAATTCCATTTATTATCTTCGGATTTTCCATTATTATCAAAATAAAATAGGATTTTATATAAACCTTTTCCTACTGTATAAATTTTATTCATTTACATAGATTTATTAAATATATGAGAAGCAATATTGTATAAAATTAAATAATTGTATTTAACAGGAGGATAAAACCATAACCAACTAAACAACCCATAGTTAGAAAAGGCATTGCAGGATAGAACCTATCTTTCTTGCTCTTGATTAGCAGGATAAGCAGTGCTGCTGAAACAAAAACAGGAATTATTAAGGATGTTAAAAAACCAACATTCTTCATCACAACACCTGCAAATATCAGTGGAAATGCAATATCCCCTCCTCCAAGAATTGCTGTCTTAATTTTTTCAACCCTGCCTGCTTTTTTCTTAGCTTCTTTTTTAGGCATTTTATATGGAATAGAAAGCCCTGCAAAAACCCTTGAACTTGTCTGGAATTTAGCTAACTTTATCATGTGCTTGCTCTTCCAGACAGCATAGATATCATAGGCAGATATCAGCAATAA
>Ga0180009_10003850_pt1 | contig 16843 bp, 13 predicted proteins | sample OS_PC_MetaG_FD_123537 | JGI IMG/M metagenome (GOLD analysis project Ga0180009, IMG submission 123537) | Groundwater microbial communities from the Aspo Hard Rock Laboratory (HRL) deep subsurface site, Sweden - OS_PC_MetaG | ecosystem: Environmental > Aquatic > Deep subsurface > Groundwater...
GCAATCCGGAGCTCCGCCGCGCGCTGACGAAGAAGGGCCGACTGGAGGCCCAACTCCAGCTGATACTCAACCCGCAGAGCAACGCCAAGGTGAGCCAGGCGCGCCAGGGGTTCGAGCGAGCAAGGGCACGCCTGCTGGCCCTGCGGCGCCAGTACACCGACCAGCACCCAGACGTGCAGCGCGCCCGCAACTACGCCCGCCAGATGCAGATGCAGATGAACGCGGTGGCGCAGGCCCAGCCGAGCAACGTCGGCGCGACCGCGCGCCTGCGTGACGAGATCGCCTCGTTGGACCAGACCATCAGCCGCCTCTCGCGGCGAAAGAGCACGCCGACCAAGACGACGCAGAGCGGTACGCAGATGAGCCGCAAGGCACAGCTCGAGATGAAGTTCTACCAGATCACCCGCGACCGCGAGGTGGCCAAGGCCAAGTACGACCAGCTCAACACCCAGCTGAACAAGTCCAGGGTGACCGCCAGCCTGGAGCGCAAGCAGGCGGAGACCCAGTTCGCCATCGTCGACAAGGCGAACCTGCCGCGCAAGCCGTCGCGTCCCAGCCGCACCAAGCTGGCGGCAGCCGGAACGGCGCTGGGCCTGATGCTCGGCCTGGGGCTGGCCGTGCTGCTGGTGATCTTCGATCCGCGGATCTACAGTGAAGACGATCTAAAGAAGGCCTGCGACCTGCCGGTCCTGGCCCAGATCCCCAGGGACGCGTGAGACCTCGAGCGACAGCCTCTCTTCTCGGACTGCTGCTCGGCCTGTCGCCGCTCGCGGCTAGGGCCCAGTTGCGCTATGTCGCGGTGGTAGACGTCAAGGAAGTCTACAACAGCAACGTCTTCGAGCTCGAGGGCGGCGCGGACAGCGGTGGGGAGTGGGACATGATCACCGAGCTGCGGCCGGGGATCCGCATGTACCTGGGCGCGCCGCGGGGCCTGCTGTCTCTGCGCTATGACTTCCTGGGCCAGGTCTTCATGCGCACGCCCGACCCCACCAGCAGCATGCCGCTGGTGGGCTACGGCAACAACCTGGCCCTGACCTACAGCTACCTGCTCGGCTACCGCACCGAGCTCGGCATTTCGAGCCGGTTCACACAGAGCACCGAGAACATCACCCAGCAGGCGCCGATGGGCAGCAACGGTACCGTGCGGCCGATGGCGCCACGGCTGGCCGTGGGTGCCCGCTACGTCTCCGAGGCCCTCTCCCTCGGCCTGATGCACCTGCTGGACCAGAACTGGAGCATCCGCCCGATGGTGGAAGGGGATGTGTACTACCCCTACGGCGGGCCCCCGCCGGCCCCGCCGGTCGAGGAGCAGCCGCCGCTGGGTCCGAGCCCGATCCTGGGCGCCACCTTCTCCACCCAGGTGATCCGGGCCTGGTCCACCAGCAGCCTGATCATGGGGGTCCAGGGCAACATCCTGGCCGACTACCTCGACGATCCGCACAAGACGGCGATCGGCATCGAGGCGAAGTACCACTCCCTGTTCCCCGACTACTGGATGACCTACATCCTGAGCGCCACCGTGGCCTGGCGCTGGCAGCTCAACGAGTTCCTCGACACGCTGCTCGGCGGAGGGTTCGCCTACCACCGCATCGACCGCTACAACGAAGGCACCATGACCGTGGTCCCGGCCAACTCGCCGGCTCCCCTGGGGGAGGCGGTCCTGCGCTACCGGCGGGGGCGCAACATCAGCGCGAGCGTGGGGTACGCCCACGGCTGGACGCGACAGCCCGAGCTGCAGTACGCCTCCACCGCGGAGACCGATACCGTGAGCCTCTACGGGTTCTACGGCCTGCAGAGCTGGACCTTCGAGGCGATCGCCTCCTTCCTCTACCTGCGCATCCAGTCCCACGACGACCAAGGCGGGACCGACGCCTACAAGACCATCTCGACCCAGGGCGTGGTCTCCTACCTGCTGCGACCGGGCTTCTCGATCGAGGCCAGCTACCAGTACGATTCCCTCTTCGACCGGGTGATCGCCACCGGCATGGTGACCGGGGCCCCGTCCACCGTCGACCGGCACACCGTGACGCTGGGGATCTCCCTGGCCTGGCCCCCGCCCCCACCCCAGGAGATCCGGCTCACACGCCGCGAGAGCGAGTACGAGCCGATGTTCATGCTGGGCCAGGGGGGCGGCGCGGAGGAGCAGCAGCGCCAGCGCATGATGCTGCGGTCGGTCCCGACGAGCACCACCCGCACGCCTCCTCCCTGGCAGCAGGGTCTGGTCCGACCCGAGCGGCAACCCGGTCCGGCCAGCCTCCTGCCCGAGCGCGAAGAGAACCCCCCGACTCCCGAGCGACAGGAGGACGAGCAGGACGACTCGGGCTACTACAGCTGGCCGCGTTAGCCTCCCTGTTCGTCGCGAAGGCTCTCGGGGTGCTCCTGCTGCTCGCTGGCGCCTACGCCTTCTTCTCGTCGGCGGGCGTCTCGGCGGCCTTCTTTTCGGCCGGCTTGTCGGGCTTCGTCTCCGCAGGCTTGGCCTCGGCCTTCTTCTCGGCGGGCGTCTCGGCGGCCTTCTCGGCGGGCTTGGCCTCCGCCTTCTTCTCGGCGGCTGGCTTGTCGGGCTTCGTCTCGGCGGGCTTCGCCTCGGCCTTCTCGGCCGGCTTGGCCTCCGCGGGCTTCTCGGCTGGCTTGGCCTCGGCCTTTTCGGCCGGCTTGTCGGGCTTCGTCTCCGCCTTCTTCTCGGCGACCTTCTCCGCCGGCTCGGCCTCGGCTGGCTTCTCCTCGGCAGCGGGCTGGTGCGCCCGTGGGCGGATCACGGGCAGGTCCTTGAGCGAGGAGAGCCGCTGGCGCTCCGCGTTGGCCCAGCTGGCGCTGGCGCGGGCCTCGTTCAGCCGGTCCAGCAGCACGACGAAGGGCGCGCTGACGAACATCGCCATCGCGATCAGCTTGGCCGACCCCTCCATGATCACCACCATCTGCCGCGACATCCCCAGCCCATCGAACAGCATGTCGAAGACCAGCATCAGCAGCAGGAACCAGAAACCGGCGATGAAGACCAGCACCATGCGGAAGTTGGCCAGCACGATGGCGCGGAAGAAGATCACCGCGACGATCGCTCCCACCGCGGCGATGATCTTGATCATCGCGTAGGTGCCGGATGGCATCTGCCCGCCCGCCAGCACCATCGTCAGCTGCTCGCGTAGCCGGAACAGCTGGTCCAGGGCCAGCAGGAAGAACCCGGCGGCGAAGACCAGCCAGCCGTAGGTATCTCCCTTCTTGACGTCCTCCATCGGGATCACGTTGCCGGCGAAGAAGCAGGCCACGAACAGCAAGGACGCACCGAACATCTGCGCGGCGAAGAACCAGGTGAGGAAGGAACCCTCGCGGAAGTAGTAGTCGCGTTCGCCCGGATTGGCCTCGTAGATGGCGTACAGGATGGCGAGCAGGTTGAGCAGGACCAGCGCTACCGTGATCACCCTGTGGTAGGACCTGGGGGCCGAGGCTTCGGTCATGGCCAACGACTCTAGCGCAGCATTCGGTCAGGGATCAACGAGTTTGCCGGCCGGGCCGAGATGGGGCCAGGCAGGTGACTCAGGTGCTCTTGGAGGAAGTGTGGTTTGGTGGGACGGGAGGAGCAGACAAATCGTGGTGGCTAGCCGCCAGCGGACTTGAGCACGAAGGGGTAGGAGACGATGACGATGCCGCCGCCCTTGGGCTTGGGGAAGAGCCAGCGGCGAACCGCCTGGGCGATGCAGGACTCCACCTTGGAGTTGTTGAGGGTGGAGGTCTGCACGCGCGAGACCACCACCTGCCCCGTGGCGGCGATGGTGAACTGGACCACCACGCGGCCGTACAGGTTGGGGTTGCCCTGCAGCTCGACCTGGTAGCAGTACTTCACCTCGTTGATGTGGCGCCGGATGATGCGGCGGATGATCTCCTTGTCCAGTGAGCCCCGCACCTCCGCGCGACCGGCCACGACCCGCGGTGCACGGGCCCGGCGGCCGCTCAGCCGACCAACACCACGACCGTAGCCGGCGCCGTCGCCGCCGCCACCGCCCTTGCCGATGGTGCCCAGGGTGCCGAGACCGATGGTGCCCTCGCCGGTGCCGCCGCCACCACGACCGGTTCCGACCAGACCCAGACCGCCGACACCATAGGCCTCGCCGATCTGGTTGCCGATCAGGCCGCCCAGGGCGTCCTCGGCGTCGGTCCCCAGCGCGGTGTCCCGGCCGAAGATCGAGGCGATGTGGCTGCCTGAGGCGGACTTGAGCAGGCCCAGCACGCCGGCGTCCTTGGCGGCGTCCTCGGCCAGTCTCTTGGCCAGATGCGGGTCAGGGTTGTCCTTGGGGCCCTTGAGACCGTAGAGGCCGGTCTTCTTCTTCGACTTCTTGGACCCCATCTTCCCTTCCTCGCCCTTGTGCTTCTGCCCCTTGCCGCCCTGCTCGTCCGGCCCCTTCTTCTTCAGCCACTCGGGGATCTCGTCCTGTTTCTGCTCCGGGGGCTTGATCAGGATCTTGACGAACTTGTTGTCAGTGTTGAACAGGTCCAGTGACAACGACTTGGCGTCGGGCGGGACCGAGAAGACGAGGAACAGGACCAGCGCGTGCACGGCGAAAGACATGCCGTTGAACACCTGGGCCGACCAGTCCACTCGGGCCAGGAATGGACTGATCACTCGACGGGCGGGCGCCACCGAGTTGATCAGGAACGTGCTCTCATCAACATCGAGCTTGAGGCGGGCATTCTGGGGCACCTGGTAGCAGTAGGTGCCCGGGAACTCGCCCGCCGGCCGCGCGCGCCCGGAGCTGGCCAGCTCGCGGATGTCCGTGCGGTCGGCCTCGATGGTGACATCGCCCTTCATCGCCTCGGTGAAGTTCACCACGTAGTCGTGACCGGTGGACTGCACCAGGGGGAAGAAGGGTGCGGGGATGGCGGGCGTCACCATGTGCAGGTTCGCCCGCTCGTCCTCTCCGATGGCGAAGTGGGGGGAGACCCGCTCCTCCCGGAACCGGATCGTGCCGTAGACTCCGAGCCCGAGCCCGAACAGCAGCAGCAGCGCACCAAGACCCGGCTGCCCGATGATGGCGGCGATCAGGCCGGCGGCACAGACCAGCCACCCCACACCCATCAAGGCATAGGACAGCGCGGAGACCTTGCCCGACTGCGGGTTGCTCAGATGGTGCACCTCGAGCACCGTGTCGCTGAGCATCGCGGTGACCTCGATGGCCCGCGAGCCGTCCTGGACGTCCAGCGTCGAGTCCACCGGCGGCGGCATGTACATCGGCTGCGGCGGCGGAGCCTCGGGCTGTGCCATCTGCATCCCCGGCGGGGGCATCACACCGGGAATCGGGGGTGCAAACCCGGGAGCGGCGAACGGGGGCATCGGCATACCCGGCATCGGTGGGGCCATCGGCTGAGGCGCAGCCGGCTGCGGTGCGGCCACCTGCTGCGGCTGACCCACGCCCACGACGATACGAGTGCCTCCGAGCAACAGCTCGTCACCATCCTGCACTGCGCACTTGTTGACCTTCTGGCCGTTCACGACGGTGCCACTGGAGCTCCCGAGGTCGATGATGTGGATCTCTCCCGGACCGGTGATCTCGATCACCGCATGCATCCTCGAGACGTTCTCGTCATCGATCCGGAGATGGGAGGACTCCAGCTTCCCGATCTTGATGATGTCCTGCGTGAGCGTCTCCTCACGGATCAGATCATCGCCCTTGTAGATTCGGAAAGTGAGTGGAATCATGACGTCCATTCTCTCCTCCAGGCGGCAGACCAACCAAACGATACACGGCAGATGTGGGCTCGCCCTGACAGGCGAAACCGATATCGTTCGCTCAGCTGCCGACCTAGCTCAGATGTCCTCGGCCGACTTCAGCATCTCCGGGATGAAGTTCTCCCGGATCTTGATCAATGTCGAATGCTTTGCCTTTTTCCGGGTGTCGATGAACTCGCCGTCGGGCCGCATCAGCTCGCCCTCAACCAGATCATCATCAAAGTCATACACCGTCTTCTTCTTGTAACTCACGTCCGGGGCCGCACCCCGCCCGTCTACCTGTGCCAGCGCCAGACCCGAGCCCAGCACGAACCCACAGACCATCAAGATGGCGATGAACCTTCGAAGCATGCTTCTCTCCGTGTTGCCTCCAGCTACAGCGCCGGAAGATTGGACACCTGACCACCGGCCAGGTTCCCACGATTCTAACAAATGGGTACTGGTGTGTAAATGTGAGGCAATGCTGTTTGATTCTCAAGCGATGTCGGCGCGTTCAGTAAGCCCGGCTACGTTTTTTTCCCTCCGCCTCCCATCTCCCTCATCATCTTCTGCTGTTCCCGTAGCATCGGGATCAGCTCATTGATGTTCTTGAGCCGCCGCTGTGCATCCTTGACCTTCTTCTTGTTCTTCCCCCCGCTGACATACTGCTGCAGGTAGTTGGCCGCGGTCTGCAGATCCTGGATCGCCTTCGCCGGATTTCCCGCGTCGAACAGGTAGTCCTGGACCAGGATCCCCTGGTTGTAGGCGATCTCCACGCTGGTCGGATCCAGCCTCAGCGCCTCCTTGTACCTCTGCATCGCCTCCTTGAACTGCCGCTGCCCGCGCAGCGCCACGCCGAGGCCGACGAGGGCCTCCAACTTGGTCTTCCTGGGAGGGTTGAGCGCCAGCACCCTGCTGAAGGAATCCTGTGCGGTCTTGTAGTCGCGGAAGCTGAGGGTGATGGCCCCGATGTTCATGTGCGCTTCCATGAAATCGTTGTTCAGCGCCACCGCCTGCTTGAACTCCGCCAGCGCCGGCGTGACCCTGCGCTGGCGTAGCAGGATCAGCCCCAGGATGTTGTAGATCGGGTAGTACTTGTCGTCCACCTTGGTCGCCTGGACGCAGATCAGGCGCGCCATCTCGAGCTGTGAGTCGTTCTGGGCGTGGTCGTAGAGCACCAGCGCCAGCGTGGCGTAGGCCTCGATGTTGAACGAGTCCACGGCCAGGGCGCGGTGCACGTTGTTGATCGCCTCCTTGACCATCTGCGGGTCGCCAGCAAGGGCCCGGTTACGCTGGAGCACCGCCATGTTGGCATAGGCCTCCGAGTTCTTCAGCGCGGACGCCTGCTGGAAGTAGGTCGAGGCCTGGCCGATGTTGCCGCGCTCGAAGTAGATCTGCCCCAGGTTGTTGATCGCCGCCCCGAAGTGGGGGTGCCGCTGCAGCAACGCCTTGTAGGCCCGCTCGGCCTTGTTCAGGTCGCCACACTCCTCCCATACCACGCCCTCGTTGAACTTGGCCTCGGCCAGCTTGGGGTGGCTCTGGTACACCTCGCCGAAGGACTGGGCCAGCTGACTGCAGTTCGACTTGTTGATCCCGCCGGACTTCAGCGCCTGCTCGTACTCCTTGACCACCTCCTTGAAGTCGGTCTTGGCCGCCTTGGAGACCACCCGCCTGGGTCCAGGCAGGGGGGCCACACCGCCCGGACCGCCTGGGCCTCCCGCCTTGCCCGGACCGGTCTCGGGCGGAGGAGTGGGACCGCAGGCAAGCAACAGCATGGCGAGCGCAGGCACAATCAGTCTTGTCGTGGTTCCCATGATCGCCTCCTCACTTGATCTCGGTGACAGCCCGAGCGCGGTCGGTACGGAAGGTGACGTAGCCCGGCTCGGCCCGGATCTCCGAGGCGATGGGATACTCTGCCGGCTTGATCTGGTTCAGCTCTCGCTCGCACAGCTTGGACCACTCGTTGTACCAGGAGAGCTCCGTGGACTTGCCCAGGCAGGTGGCGAGCCCCTGCACCGCCTTGTCCTCCAGCGGCGTCGCCTTGTCCTCCAGCGTGTCGCAGTAGGTGTCGGTGAAGGCCATGATGAAGTCCTCCTTGGACTCCTTGCTGACCAGCGCCTTGGGGATCGGGGCCTTGGGGATCGGCGCGGTGTAGAGCGCGTCGGCGAAGTTCTGAAACAGCTGGCCGATGCGGGCCGAGGCCGCGATGGCCCAGTGCGCCTGCCTGAGCAGGATCACGTCCTGGTACAGCTTGCGCGTCGTCTCGAGCCGCTTGCCCTTGGTCTCGAGGTACTTGCCGAACTCCTTCTTCGACTTCTCGGCCTTCTTCTTGTCCTTCGACGAGAAGTCCAGGCTCTTGGGGAACTCCACGTCGAGGAAGTCCTCGAACTTGTCCTCAGCCTGGAAGAACAGCGCCTCGGCGGACGCATACTTCATGTCATTGATCCGCTTGTCCCGCTCCTCCTTGCTGGCGCCCTTGATCCCGCGCCCGCCGGTCGCCCTCTTGAACAGGGTCAGCGCCTTGGCGAAGTGCTTCTGCGCGGCCCGGGACTTGGCCGGGTTGCGCTTGACCACCGTGACCTTCATCTTGGTCTCGGGACCGCACTGGGTGCGGACATCGATCCCGAGCCCCTTCTTCTTCTTGCGCCCCTTCTTCTTCTTCTTCAGCTTGCGCTTGGCGCGCACGCGCTTGACCTTGATGCAGGCGCCGTTGACCCCCTCGACGGGGCAGGACTGCTTCCAGAGCACGGTGGCGATCTTGACGTTTGCCCGCACCTGGCGGTCCAGACCGCCGTGGCGACCCCACTTCTTCAGGTAGGAGTTGTAGTGCCGCACCACGGCGTCCCGCTCCCCGCGCCCCTCATAGATCGCGCCGAGCGAGAACATGACGGCTGCCGTCCGGTTGGCGTACTTCTTGCGCGCGCCGTAGCTCTTGGCGAACAGCCTGGCGTTGTCGATCGCCTTGTCGTACTCGCCGCGTCCCATGCGGAAGACGATGGCGTTCTGCAGCGCCTCGGGCGCATCCTTCTCTCCCGGGAACTTCTTGGCGAACTGCTCGTAGTAGTCGGCCGCGCGGCTGTACCAGGCCAGCGCGTGGTAGTTGGCGCCGATCATGTACATCGCCTTGTGCGCCAGCGGATCGTTGGGCTTGATCTTGATCAGCGTGTTGCGGATCGAGATCGCCTGGCCGATCAGCTTGGCCGCCTCGAAGCATAGCGCGGCGTTGAACAGCACCTCGGACCAGCGCGGATCCTCCTGGTACTCGTTGGCGATGATGGTGTACTTCTCGCCGCACTCCTTGTAGTTGCCGGTCTTCTGCAGCTGCTCGGCCTCCTTGCGCTGCGCCCCGCGCTTCAGCGTGCGCAGCTGCTCGAGGAACTCGCCCTGAGCCAGCTTCGAGTCCTTCATCAAGCGATCGACCCACTGGTTGAGCTCGCCGAACCTCTTGAGCATGTTGAGCGAGTCGAGCAGCAGGTTCGCGGCATAGACCGCCAGCTCGTGCCCCGAGTGCTTGGTCGCGATCCTCGAGAACATCTCCACCGCCTTGTCGTAGTGGTTGTGCTCGTAGTAGATGCGCGCCTTGCGGTACATGATCGGGACCAGCTCGGGAGCGTCGGGGACATAGCGGATGTAGGTTTCGAAGGCCGCGATCATCTTCTGCTGATTCTCCGGGATCGGCTGGGGCTTGTGGTCGGGCTCCTCGACCTTCGCGCCCTTCTTGCCCCTGCGGGCGACCTTCTTGATCGATGTGTCGGACTTCTCCTCGGTGACGTTCAGCGCGTTCTTCCAGGCGATGACCGCGGCGTAGGCCGCCTCCTTGAGGTACTTGCCCTTGGGGTTCATCTTCACCACCTGGGTGTAGGCCTCGGCCGCGGGCTGCCACTTCTCCAGCTTGTACAGCAGCTCGGAGTAGTAGAAGGACATGGTGTATGCGTCCTTCTCCCTCGGGAAGTTGTCCAGGTACTCCTTGTACAGGTACTGGGCGAGGGCGTAGGTGTCCATGTTCATCGTCTTCTGCGCCTCGCGGTGCCACGTGGTCGCGAGCTCGCGCAGCACGCCCGAGGCGTTGCTGCGGCACTCGGCCAGCGCCGTCTTCTTGATGCCGCCATGGCCCTTCATCGCCGTGTAGACGGCGGCGAGCCGCTTGGCCTCGACGACCTGGTTGCGCTTGTTCTTGCCCGACAGGGTCGATTTCATGATCGAGTACTGCCAGTTGCACAGGTCCTTGCTCCTGGGGTTGAGGGCGATCAACTTGCGGAAGGTCTGGATCGACTCCAGGAACTTGCCCTGGTCGTAGTAGATGTTGGCCAGCCCCTCCTGCATCTTCATGGCGTAGGAGCCGCCGATGCGCTGGAAGAAGGGCCAGGCCTTCTCCGGCGTGCCGACGTGGCTGTAGGCCCTGACGGAGTCCTTCTTGGCCTCCTTGACCAGCACGATCTTGCTCTTCTTGGTGCCGCCCCACTTGCCGGCGTTCTTGATCACCTTGACGAACATCTCGAGCGCCCGCTGGGGGTCCTTGAGGTTGAGCCAGCACCACCCCTGCTTGTAGACCGCGTAGCCGTAGATCGGGGAGTTGGGGTACTTGCCCACCTGCTCGTAGAGCTTGAGCGCGCCCTCCACCTGTCCCTCGTTGAAGTAGAACTCGGCGAAGGAGAGGTAGGCGTCGGGGATGTACTTGCTCTGGGGGTAGTTGCGGATCAGCTTGCGGAAGAAGATGCGGGCCTTGTCCCGGCGGTTGGCCTGGTTGAGCATGTCCGCCACGTTGAATAGCACCTCGTCCATCCGCTTGAACTTCTCCCACTGCGACTTGGTCGCGATGTGCAGGTACATCTTGATCGCCTGGATCATCCACTGCTGCTCGGCCTTCTCGTATGACTTCTGCTGCGAGGCATAGCGCGCCTTCTCCCCGGCGGATCTGGCCCGGTAGATGTTCTCGTCCAGCTCACGCGCCCGGAACATGAACTGCACCTTCTTCTCCCGAAAGTGCTCGGCCAGGCGGAAGAAGAAGTCCGGCTTCTCGGGGTCGTTGTCGTCGGTGACCTTGATCAGGCGCTTGAGGGTGGAGATGGCCTGGTCGGTCAGCTGGGCCACCTTGGCGTGGGCCTTCAGGCGGAACTGCTCGGCCATCAGCGCCGGACGGGTCGGGGCCTCCGCCTCCTTCTGCTCCACCTTGGTGGCGTGCTTGGTGGCCGCCGTGACCTGGACCTCCGAGCCCTTCTGGTACCTGGGAGCGGCCGCGGCCTCTCCCAGCCCGAGGGAGACCAGGGCTGGCAACAGCAGCGTGCCGATCAAACACTGTGTTTGTCTCGTATCCATGGTTACCCCTTGCTGTTCTTATTTTGGCTGCACCGGTCTACCAGACCGGCGGCTGGTTTTCTCCACTTAACTATGTAGCCGATCCACCGCGACGATGTGTCATGCCTGTGCAAAAGATGGTCATCCCACTGTCATCCGAGTATCACGATTTTGTCATCGATGCGGTGTAAAGCTGACCGCGAGGGTGGTGCTGGTGACGGGAGGACTGTCTGCTCTTCGGTCTCAATCCAGCTTGTCGTATTCGATCGAGGAGGGCTACCGGGTACAGGCCGACCGGATCTTGAACCGGTAGTAGCCCAGCTCGTCCTTCCAGTACTGGCCATCAAAGGGCCAGAACAGGTGCTCGTCGTCCGGGACGATGTTGGTCTGGTCGGCCATGTTGGCCGGCACGACCTGCTCGTTGCGCAGCGAGGCCTCAAGCTTGTCCTTCTGGCCGTTGATCGTCTCATACTCGACCTTGATCGCCTGCTTGATCAGCTCCTGGATCTCCTTGGAGACACGGGTCATGCGGCTGCGCGCGAGCTGGCCCGCCTCGTTCTGGGCCATGGACTTCTGCAGCGTCAGATCCTGCAGCACGACACCGGCGATCGCCGTGGCCTTCCAGGCCGGATCGGCGGCCTGCACCTGCCTCAGCTCACGGTCGAGCTCGTCGACGTACTTGAAGGTCTTGACCAGGGTCTTGTCGCCCAGAGCGTTACGAGTCAGCCGTCCCACCTCATCGCTGAGGCCGGCCGTCTTGTTCCTGATCTTCAGCGCGTACTCGTAGAACTCGATCGGATCCTTGTACTGCGTCAAGATCCCATCGACCTGCCCCCTCAGCGGCGGGTACTTGGCGTTGAACTCCTTGATCGCCTCGGAGCTGCGGTCGTAGAGGCAGTTCTGGAAGTAGATCACGGCGCGCAGGATCAGCGACTCGGGGAAGAACTGGTCCTCGAAGTAGGGCGCGTTCAGGGTGTGGATGTTGCCCAGCGCCTTCGAGAAGTTGTTGCGCTGGAAATGGGCCCAGCTCGACTCGAACAGGCTGGCGAGCCAGTGTGACGACTCCTGCGGGATCTGGTCGTAGTACTTGACGCTGAGGTTGAACTGGTGCGTGGAGTAGAACACCCGCGCGAGCGAGACGATCGACAGCTCCTCGTACTTGCTGATGTCCTTGATCGCCGGGGCCTCGCGCGCCTGCCGCAGCAGCGACTTGAAGGCCTCCGCCGCCGGCTTCCCCTTGTACTCACGGACATGGGTGATGCCCTCGAGGAACTTGGCCCGGGCGTAGAAATCACTGGTGGTCGGAACGGCCGCGAAGAGGCCGATGGCGTCCTTGGAGTTGCCCTGGGAGTAGTGCCAGCGGCCGAGCAGATAGTACAGCTCGTCGCGGACCTTCTCGAGGGCGGGCTGCTCCAGCTGGGCCCGCGAGTACTGGCCGATCTTCTTGAGAATGCCGGCCGACTCGGGCAGCTGGCGGCTCAGGGACGCCAGCCACTTCAGCGTGGCGTTGTAGTAGCGATGGGTGTCGCCCTTCTGAACGATGCGGTCGAAGTAGGACAGGGCGGCCGAGTAGAACCCGAGGTGGTACAGGGTCTTCCCCATCCAGAACTCGGCGCGCTGACGGTTTGCGTCGCTGTCACCCGTCTCCCCCTCGATCACCTTGTGCAGCTCGATGCTCGCGCTGTAGTAGTCCCTGCTCTCGTAGAGCTTGAGCGCCTTCTGCAGCGTCTTCGACGGAGGGCCGCTCTTCTCGACGGTCTCCGGCTGGAAGACGAAGTCCGGGTTCTTCTGGGCCAGGGCGGCTGGGGCCAACAGAAGGAAGGAAACGAAGAAGGAGATGCACCGGTTCATCTGTTCCCTCGTGCTGGTTGTGACTGCGGCTGGCAGGGCCATCCGCGGGAGTGTCTGGCCCAACGGCGGCCAGACCAACAAACACTGCCAGCCCGGCTGCGGCCGGACCGACACGCGGAGAAAATTAGCACCCCTCGGCGGAAGGAGGCAAGGAAAATCACTCTGCTAGACAACACTGGATCCTCGCTCGCTACCATGATGGCGCTGGAGCTGAAGTGGTCCGGACGACGCAAGAGGGGTCAGGTTTCTGCACGGCGGACGGCTCGGCCGAAGCGGCATGCGGCCGACACGCCGCACGCCGGCGGATCCACTGGCTTGACTTGGCCGCCCCTCGATGTAAGATGCGGCCAGAGTTCGACTCGCAAGCCCAACTGCTTAGGAAACCAAACATGAAAAAGACGCTTGCGCCTGTTCTTCACCGGACTGCAATCGCCGTTGTGATGCTCGCGAGCCTGGCCTGTCTCACCGCCTGCGAGGAGGAGGACGTCGGCGTGCCGTGCCAGATGACCTCCGCGCTGGACGCCGGCAGCGGTAGCAGCGCCCAGATCAACCCGCAGGCGATGGACTGTCGCTCCCGCCTCTGCCTGCTCTACGGGGGTCTGGCGGAGTCACGGCCGCTGTGCACCAGGATCTGCAAGGACGACGGAGACTGCCCGGACGAGACGGAGACCTGCTCCGAGGGTTTCTCCTGCATCCCGGCCACGGAGACCACCAAGCTCTCGTGCTGCAAGATGTGCGTCTGCAAGCGCTTCATCGTGGAAGGATCGGGCGTCAGCGCATACTGCGAGCAGAATCCCAACCCCAGCTGCCCCAAGATGTAGCCCGCCAGCTGATCCGCCCGCCTACCAGGCCGAGCTTCCCTCGAACGCGTGTCTCACCAGCTGGATCTGCAGGCTGGGCTGATAGACGATCCCGACCACGTCGAAGCGTACCTGCCGGTGATGAGAGCGATGCACGGTGAGGTAGTGGCCCGCGGCCTGCAGGATCCGGCGCTGCTTGGCCTGGTTCACGGTCTCCAGAGGATCACCGAAGGCCCTGGTAGCCAGGCTGCGTACCTCGACGAAGCAGAGCACCCCACTCTCCTCGGCGACGATATCGATCTCACCCAGGCGGCAGCGGTAGTTGCGCGCGAGGATCCGGTAGCCCTGCTGCTGGAGGTGATCCACCGCGACCTGCTCGGAGCGATCACCCTTGGATTTCGTGGATGGGGAGTCGGAGGAGGAGCCTGCGCTCAAGGACGCGCCTTGTGGCGGCCCTTGTCCGAGCGGACGCGCTCCCGGATACGCGCCGCCTTTCCGGTGCGTTCACGCAGGTAGTAGAGGCGGTTGCGGCGGACGCGGCCCCTCGAGAGCACCTCCACCTTCTCCACCCGCGGGGAGCAACAGGGGAAGGTCCGCTCCACCCCCACGCCGTACGAGACCTTGCGAACGGTGAAGCTGCCGCGGTTGCCGCCCCGGCGCTTGCGGATCACGACCCCCTCGAAGGCCTGGACGCGCTCCTTGTCTCCCTCGACGATGCGGACGTGCACCCGGATCGTATCGCCCACCCTGAAGTCGGGCAGATCGGGGGCGACGGTGGCACTCTCCAGCTCCTGGATGATCGGCTTTGCATTGCTCATGACCGACTCCTGACGGCAGACTGCGGGCTGGTCCACGGTGGCGGTGCGGCTCCGCTTGCGGGCACCAGACCCGCGGCCAGAAGGGGTTCTAATCGCGCATACCAAACAGTCTGTCAAGCAGGATCGCCGCCGCGCTGCGAACTGACAGATGGTTGTAGTCAGACGGGCCGCGGAGAGCCGACAGCACCAGCCCGGCGGCATCCAGCACATCATCGGTCAGCCCCCACCCCGTTCCGAGCAGCAGCAGCAGGGGCCGCTCCCCGGCGGCCTGTGCCACCGAGGCCAGCCTCACCTGACCGGGACGGGTCGTGGCGGTCGTGGCCACCAACAGGGGTGCCTGTCCCTCACGCTGGACCACGCGCTCGACCGCCCGCTCCAGGTCCTCCACCACCTCGAGCAGGGCCAGCGCCTCGCCCCTCGAGGGGTTGTGGGTCGCCCCGTAGCCGGTCTGCCAGTGGCCCGCGATGCGCCGGGCCAGCTCTTGCTGGCTCGACAGCGGTGTCACGACGAAGTAGCCCGCCATGCCATAGGTCCGACAGGACCTGGCGATGTCGTGCAGATCCAGATTGGTGATGGCGGTGGTGATCACGTTGCCCTCCCGGTCGTGAACCGGGTGGTGCATGAGGGCAAGATAGCTCCGACCCGCCAGGTCCCGCAACGGCCCCTGGACGGCCTGCTCCAGCAGCAACCGATCCTCGTCGGTGGACACGAACCGGCGCCAGATGTCCGGGCGTCGCTCGGCGGTCCGCAGCAGCATCTGGAGTCGACGCCAGCGACGGATGGCCTCGTGGTCTCCACCAACCAGCACGTCGGGGACCTGCAATCCCCTCAGCTCCCTCGGCCTGGTGTACTGGGGATACTCCAGCAGCCCCTCGCTATGAGACTCCGTCTCCACCGAGGAGGCGTTGCCCAGCACGCCCGGGACCAGCCGGGTCACTCCGTCGATGACAGCCATCGCCGCCACCTCGCCTCCGTTGAGCACGAAGTCGCCAAGCGAGATCTCCCGATCCACGAAGTGGCGGATGCGCTCGTCGAACCCCTCGTATCGCCCGCAGACCAGCGCCAGCTCCCCCCGCTGCTGCAGCTCCTGCAGGATCCGCTGGCTCAGTGGGGTCCCCTGCGGCGTCAGCAGCACGCGATGACTGGCGCCTTCAATCGACTCCAGCGCGGCGATCACCGGCTCGGGCCTCATCACCATGCCGCCGCCACCGCCGAACGGCGTGTCATCAGTGCTGCGATGCCGGTCGGAGGTGAAGTCTCGCGGGTCGACGAAGCGGATCTGTACCTGCCCGCTCTCCACCGCCTTGCCCACCAGAGAGGTGGCGAGGAAGGAATCGAAGATCTCCGGGAATATGGTCACCAGGTGGATGCGCATCGATCCCTCGATCAGCTCACCGGCCAGCTGTCGAACTGATCAACGCCCCGGACCCGGATCCTGCGCTGCGCGAGATCCACCTGCTCCACCCAGTCCTCCACCAGCGGGATGTACCGCTCGACCCGGGCCTCCGAATGGACCACCAGCACATCCGACGCGCCCGCCTCGAAGACATCGTGGACCTGTCCCACCCTTTGCCCCTCCTCGTCCAGCACCTCGCAGCCTATGAGGTCGACGTAGTAGTACTCTCCCTCCTGCGGAGGCTCGAGCGCGTCGCGGGGCATCATGACCCGCGCACCGCGCAGGGACGCGGCCTGATCCCGGTCCTCGACGCCATCGATCCGAACAATGAGCGTGTCCTTGGCGACGCCAACCACCTCGAGATCGACCTGGCGGCTGCCGCGCTGCGGATCGTCGAGGCAGACCGTCTGGCTCCCGCCGCGGGCCAACGCTGTCGATGCTGGATTGTGCAGGCGCAGCTTGAGCAGACCGCGTATTCCGTGGGGCCTGGTCAGGATCCCGATCTCCATCAATGGGACCGGTGGAGAAGAACCAGGTGTGGCTTCGTCGTTCACGGCGGGCAGCGACGGTCGGATACCGCCCGTGCCTACTCGATGATCTCGAGCACCGAGCGCTTGCGGACCTTGGTGGAGGCTGCGCTCAGGATGGTTCGCATCGCCCGTGCGGTTCGTCCCTGCTTGCCGATCACCTTGCCGAGATCGTCCTTGGCCACCTTCAGCTCGATGACCGACGTCTGCTCCCCCTTTACCTCGGAGACCACCACCTCGTCAGGTTTGTCGACAAGCGCCTTGGCGATGAAGGAGATAAGGTCTTTCATGGACAATTCGCCGCTGTTCATGCTCAACCTCCGGTTGCGGTCTCAGCTAAGGGCTCGGGTCAGAATAACTTGATCACTCTGGGCGCCGATCCATCCCGTCTGGCTTCGTTGCTCGTCGGTTACATACCGACGGGTATGCGCCCTCCTCGCGCCTCGCCATACGGGCGC
>Ga0180009_10003851_pt1 | contig 16843 bp, 25 predicted proteins | sample OS_PC_MetaG_FD_123537 | JGI IMG/M metagenome (GOLD analysis project Ga0180009, IMG submission 123537) | Groundwater microbial communities from the Aspo Hard Rock Laboratory (HRL) deep subsurface site, Sweden - OS_PC_MetaG | ecosystem: Environmental > Aquatic > Deep subsurface > Groundwater...
AATTATTATCTCTTTTAAAACTTTATAAATCTTTCTATTTGGTAGGTTTTATCGGTTTTTTACCGATAAATAATGCTATATAGCAAGATTTATAGAAAGATTAATCCTTTTCTTCATTTACAAAAGGTGTGTTAGTTGGCCATAAATTGCCTGCAATAAAATAAGCAAACACACTAAATACTAACAAATAAACAATAAATATAAAATAATGCTCTGGTTTTGTTGGTTTCAGATTTCTTAACTGATTTTTAAATTTTTTTTTAATATCTAAGCTGATTTTTGGACTTGATTTTTGAATTATATCTTTTTTATGAGCTTTGTCTAAAATCTTAGAAACTTTTTCATAGACTTGTTCCTCTTTCTTGTCTTTTATAAAAGGAAGAAGTTTCTTTCTTTTCTTTACAAGATAAGCATAAAGCAAAACAAGTGCCAAAACTTCCACTATTATGCATTCTAGTAATATGAGCTGTATAGGTACCATAGTTATTACTTTCAAAGAATAAAACGCCTATTTAAAATTAATTGTAGGGGAGTTTTTTAGGATTTTTATCCAAAAAACTCTTTAATATTTTTTATAGCTTTTTTATATAATTTTAATCCAGCAATAAAAGGAGATATAATTTCTAGCCCAAATAAAATATAAGCAAGTATAATTAGTACATAACCCCAATTAGTAAAACTTAACATACTTTCACCTATGCCTTTTGAGATAATACCTGTTATTAAAAATTCTCCTGGAATTTTATATACTCATTAAAATTTCAGCTATTTCTTCTTTAGTATTTTCATTCATTTTTCTCTCAACAATCTTCAATCATTAACTATATTATTTAATCTCACTCTTTTCTATCCTTTAGAATAATATCAATTATATGTGCTATGTAAAATACAAACATAATTAGCAATAACCCAAATGCAAAAGCTCCGCCATAATAACATAAGCCTTTCGGTGCTCGAATATCTACCTGGATTTGATGTTTTATTTACAAATACCGGGATTCCCGGTAAATTAGAAGGATTTATAAAGACTATGCTAGCAATAACCCAAATGCAAAAGCTCCGCCATAATAACATAAGCCTTTCGGTGTCCGAATTTTTACTACATTAATCTAGTAATTTGGTATAGTAAAATGGTATAGTAAACTTTTAAATACTTATCACCATTAGATAAAATATGAATGGATTTTCTTTAGAAAAAGTTAAGAAAGATGGAATAAACCTTAATTCTTTTTTCAATAAAAAGTTATCTGAAATATCTAAGTCATTAAATTTAGAATCAATAAATATTACTTTTGTGAAGCATACTGAAGAAATGAAATCAAAAAATGTCCCACCCCAAGTACTTATAGCAAGTCATGAAAATGATAAAGAAATTAAAGAAAACTTAATACATATAAGTTGTTCAGATGAAAAATTATTAAAAGAATTTATTGAGAAATTATAAAATGGAAACAGGAATACAAATTTATGAGGAAGACGAAAATTTAGAACAAGAAGTAATCTTTGATAAACAAGTAATTACTCGTTATAGATATAAAGGTTCTGCTAAACCCTTAATAGATGAGATAAATTATTTAAAAGAAGAAATTCAGAAACTTAAACTAAATAAAACGCAAAAAATTTGTTTGGTTGATGATGAAGAAGCTGAAATGCAGATTGAAGATTTAATTAAAAGATTTAAGTCCCAGAGCATAAAGAATATAGATATAATTGATATAATTAGTAAGTTAAATCTTCCAATAGAACAAATTGAAAAGATTATGACAAAATTAGAAAAAGAGAAGAGAGTAATAGAGAATGGATGAAAGCACGAGTATACCTATCCCTGTCAAAATCATCGACGGAGATAAATGGTTGTCTTTTATAAATTTGACTCCGAAAGCGAAAGTTCGTTCTGATGGGATGGAGAATAAACCAAAAAGAATACAAGATACAGGAAAACACCATTGCTTTGAAATCAATGTGGAAGGGAATATTAAAATAAAACCCAAATCTTGGAAAATTCTTTGAAAGAAATTATTCTTTCTCAATAATAATCTTCCCTTTTTCTTCTCTTGCTATAATATTTTTTTCTAAAAGATTTGAATCTTCAACAACCTCTTTCGGCAAATTAATCCTATACTTATAATAGGTCTTATCACCAACTTTTTTATCAACTACTTTCATTATTTTCATAAAACAATTAGGAACCCGAAGTTTTTAAAATCTTCTTAACAACCTCAAACCTTCAGATCCTTTTCATCATATCTTAATGTTGCAGTTCTCTACAAATATGCATTCTAATAATAGGAGCTGTATCGGTACCATGGTTATTACTTTCAAAGAATAAAACGCCTATTTAAAATTAATTGTTGGGGAGTTTTTGAGTAAATTATATAACCTACTTTTAATTATAGATTATATTGGTGTATGTCCATAACAGACATAATCCTAAGAGGATGTGGCGGGTTCGCCTCTCACTTTTTTTCTTATTATGGCTATTTAAAAAATTTAAGATTAAAGTTTATCATTATTTTCCTTTTTTCTATCTACTTGTTCTTTTAAAAGTGAAAAGAATATATCTAATACTGATTTTGATATATCAAGTTTATGTGTGTATATTAATTTTTCAACTACATTCCCCATTTCCATAAAAGCAGTTTCTTTTCCTAAACTTACTTGAACTTTAATTTCTTTTATTATCATATCCCAATTTATAGGGGGATTATTTTTTACAATATTTACAATATCATCTTCATCTTTCATTCTTCTTGTTGCACATTTCATTATTATTATATCATGTTTATCTGCTATTTTTAATTTCAAATTTTTTCCAAACTGATGAATTTGAGTTGCTCTTTCCTGCATATTTTTAGAAAAAATAAAATCTATTACTTCTAAACTAAACAAATCAAAGTGAGAAGTTCCAAGAGTAATCATTTCTGGACAGTTATTTTTTACACCATAAACAATTGCAGGGTCCATCTCCTTATAACCAAGAGAAATTGCTACTTCTTTGAATAGTTTTCTTTCTTTTTTATCTGTAAAAACCAAATCAATATCTTTTGTAACATCTTTTAATCCCAAAAACATCATAGCAGTTCCACCAATTGCATAGATTGTTATCTCTTCTGGAAGTTTATTTCCAATTTGAATTAATAATTGATTTTGGTCTCCTATTGAAATCATTTGTGGTATCCTACCAAATCTTCATTGGAAAAGGGGATAAACACTTTCCATTTTTCTTCAATTGAAGAAAAATCTTTAGATTTAAGATTTTGAATTATATATCTATATTTATTTTCATTTTTTAATAAGGCATGATATTCAAAAAATTTGCTCATTTTTTTTACTCTAGGAATAATCATTCTTGATAAATAATATAATGCTCCAACTTCCCTAATTAAATCATTTTTTTTGGCCAGCCTATAAAGTTCCTTCCAATTATTTATCTTTTTATATAAACCAAGAGAAGCTAGAATATACCTAAATCTATGAGTTTTTAAGGCATAAACTATAGTTTCTTCAATAGATACATTTCTTCCATATATCTTATAAACTTCTGATGAAGATAACTTTATAGGAGAGTTTTCATTAATTATATCAATATAACTAGTCCCTCCTAATCTATTTTGTTTGGAGATAAAATAAATCCTAGAATTATTTGAATCCTGTTTTGTTATAACATAACCATTTTTTCTAAGTCTATAAATTAAGTAAATTGCTCTAGTTCTGTCTACATTTAATGCATTTTTTATAGATTCAATTGTTTGTATTCCATTAACTTTTTCAATTAATTCATTAACTTTCATATCTAAATGTGCTAAGCTTTATTTATAAATCTTTCCATATTTTATAAATAAATATCTAAATGTGCTAAGCTTTATTTATAAACTATCCTATCATCCTAAAAGGGTATAACAATCATCCACACTTTGCATCTTCAAAATTATAAGCATAAAGCAGAATAAGTGCCAAAACTTCCACTATTATGCTTTCTAAAAATATGAGCTGTATCTGTACTGGTTATTATTTCCAAAGAATAAAACGCCTATTTAAAATTAATTGTTGGGGAGTTTTTAGAGAAAGATATATAAAATATCTTAATTATATTTATATATTAAATAAAAAGGATTACTGCCTATTGTAAAATGTCAAAAGAAAATTTCAAAAAGATATTTGAACGTCTTCCTGTAGCTGAAAGAAAAATGCCTGCAGTAATTGTTGATGGACAGGTGTTTACATGGGAACAAGCTTGGATAGAAATTAAAGATGATAAACCTTTAGCTAAAAAAGTTCAAGAAAAATTTGAGGAGGTAAATAGAGATGACTGAAATTAATATAAATGGAAAAAAAATATCAAAAGAATTATTAGAATTAATAATTAAAAGAATAGAAGCTATGCCCAAAGGAGTGAAACTTGCAGTATTAGGTGAAATTTTAAATAGAGAGGAAATAATAAAACAGATTCGTGGAAATACTGAAATTGGTAGAGAAATATTAATGATAGAGGTTGGATACTATAAAGATTTAAGTAGAGATTATAATGCCAAATAAGAATGTTATCTTAATTGCTAGAACTATAAAAGAAGAAAAAGATTATGCAACGAAATATATTTTTCATTGGGCAGAATTAATCAAAGAAGAAGCAGAATTATTAGGATTAAAGGTAATTGATTTGCAAGATGAACACTTTACCGAAGAGAATATGGAAAAAATGATCGAGAAATTTGACCCATATATTATTTTTTTAAATGGGCATGGAACAGAATATTCTATTAAAGGGAGAGATGGAGAAACAGATGTTGTAATTAGATGTAAGAATGACCATTTATTTAAGGGAAGAATTGTTTATGCCTTATCTTGTAATACTGCAAACATTTTAGGGAAATCTGCACTTAATAAAGGTTGTAAATGTTATATTGGTTATACTAAAAAAGTTATCTTTCCAACTCAAGAATTTGATAATCCTATTAAAGATTATCTTTCTGAACCATTTATGATGGTGAGTAATGAGATTGTTTTAACTTTAATAAAAGGTGGGACTACTGAAGATGCAATTACAAATTTTAATAATCTATCTGATGAGTTAATAGAATATTGGGGGAAAAGTCATAATCAATTTGCCACAATAATAAAAAGATATTTAGAATCTTTTAAAAAGATGATATACGCTCCCCTTTAATCTCTTTATTCTTTTTATTTACAAAACATCTTCATCTGAATAGTAATATTTAAATAGTATTAAATAGATACTAAATAGTATTAAAAATGGACTACAATCAAATAAATAAAAATTCAATTAGAATAATTGAAGTGTTGATAGAAGGCAAAGCTTATTTTAGTGAGATCTATGAAAAAACTAACATCAAGAGCAAAAACAATCTTTTAAAAAATCTTAATTTGCTTGCTTCAAGCAACATCCTGATTAAAGAAGAAAAGAAATCAAATACATTTTATTCAATAAACTACTCAAATGATGTTTCAATAGCTATCTTAAACTTGATAAACAAGACTAAATTTGAAAAACTCCTATTTAAAATTAAAAAAAGCATCTTAGAAATCATCTTTGCCTTAAAACCCCAAATGGTTATTTTATTTGGCTCTTATGCAAAAGGAAATTACAAATCAAATAGTGATGTTGACTTGCTTTTTATTTCTATTAATGAAGATAAAAAGACAATAAAAGAAATTTCTTCAAGATATGGAATAAAAATAAGCCCAATTTTTATCGGTTTCAAGGAATTTGATTCAAGAAATGAGCAGATAGCGCATATTTTAAAAACAGGATATCCTATAATCGGGGAGGAGTATTTTTATGATGAATTCAGAAAAATTTGACTGGGAAATTTGGATAAAAGATAAAAGAGAAACAGCTTCTTATGGAATAAGTAACGAGTTCAGCAGAAAAGAGGCAGAAGAATTAAGGACAAAAACAATATTATTTGTAAACAAATGCAAGGAAATTTTGGAATTAAAATGAATCTTATTTCATAATCTATTTTCTATATTTTATTATATTTTTATCTTCCTACAAACCCAAACCTTCAATGTCTCATCTTCATATGCAATTTTCTATTATTATGCTTTCTAAAAATATGAGCTGTATCTGTACTGGTTATTATTTCCAAAGAATAAAACGCCTATTTAAAATTAATTGTTGGGGAGTTTTTGGAGATAATAATAGCAATATTTATATATCATATATATTTAATATATTAAAGGATACTTAAGGTCTGGCTCGAGCGAAAGCGATAGAGCCTTGCTTAAGCTTTCGGGGGCTCTGCCCCAATCCTTAACTATATTATTTTGCTTATTATTTCAATAATTTTTTCTATATCTTCTTTTTGTAGTATTTTGGTTGGTTTTATCTTTCCTTGATATACTTTTCTAACATATTTTCCAGCCAAAGATTTTGGTAATTTTTCATCAGTTTCAAATTCTATTCTTTTTCTGAATTTAATTTTTCTATTCATAGTTTCATGATTATTAAAAAAATTGGCTATTTTTCTTATATAACTTATAATTAATCTCTCTGGTCTTACATCTCTGCATAAAAGTAATGGTTTTGCTTCATTAAAATCACATAAAGCTTTGTATAATAAATATGAATAAATTAATGCAACAACTCTTTTATTATGTTTTTTATTAGATTCTGAATCATTATTTATTATAAATCTCTTTTTTAGAATTAGTTTATCTTTTGCTTTTATTCTAATAGAATATTTCTTTGAATCTTTGACAATTCTTAAGATTGTATCTGTTTTCCATTTATTTTCTATTTGAGTTGAGATATCCACATGGTAAAATTTATTGTAATCATCAATATTCATTTATTAGTTAAAAATTAAGTATATTTAAATTTGTGTTAACACTATTAACACCATTAACAAAGTTACAAACAACCTCAAACCTTCAAGGTTTAATCATCATATCTTAATGTTGCAGTTCTCTACAAATATGCTTTCTAAAAATATGAGCTGTATCTGTACTGGTTATTATTTCCAAAGAATAAAACCTCTATTTAAGATTAATTGTAGGGGAGTTTTATGTATAAGACCATGACATATGTCGATAGATAAACCGAAAATTAGTTCGCAACAAGTTGCTCAATAATATTCCATCCAAATCCTGCTTCGCTTGGATTTTCCGAAGACAAAATAAATTAATAAGAAATTTTTCTCTATTAATTAAATTCTCAGGGTGAAAAACTTGGCAGAGCCAGTTTTGAACTAATTTAATTGTGAGCGAAGTGAACCAAATTTATGTGTAAAAAGGGTAGGACATATGTCATGAGCTAGCACATTGTAGGGGAGTTTTTGAGGTATTTTAATGTGTTTCAGATAGAAACAAAATAGAAAAATTTATATATATTAAATATCTATTAAATATGTACCAATTGCTAGGGCGTTCGTCTGATAGGCTTCGGCTGATTCCAGAGGGGCAATCTAGGGAAGCGACACTCTTGTAGTGCCCCTTGGTACAACTTTATTTTAACCATTTTTCTATATCTTCCAGAGAGATTTTAACATAATTATTTTTCATTAAATTTTTCTTATCCTGCCTCATCAATGAAGCATATTTGTGGGCATTTGATTCTTTGTCTAATCTGATAAATTTAATCTTATCATTTACTCCCAAATTAAGAATTCTATCTAAAAAGAATTTAAGATTTTCTTTAATATCATTTTCTCTGCCATCAAAATCTTTACAGATTGTTAAAGATAATTCTCCTTTGAATTTTATTGATTTAAATAGATAATAAATAATTATTGAATAAATTCTAACTTTAAACAGGGCTTTTTCTTTTCTGGATTTTTTATATCTATAAAATTCTTGTCCATATTTTGAGCACAATATTCTAATTAACTCTTCATTAAATTTAAAACCTTTAATAATACTATCTTGATTAGCAATACAAACAACATAATTCTTACTTAACAAATCTTCTCCACTAACATCTATCTCAAATTCCATTTTATAATCAAAAATTAAGTATATTTAAATTTAATTTATATAAATTATATAATTATTCACACCCCCAAACCTTCAATATTTCATCTTTGTAAGAATAAGTGCCAAAACTTCCACTATTATACTTTCTAAAAATATAAGCTGTATAGGTACCATAGTTATTACTTTCAAAGAATAAAACGCCTATTTAAAATTAATTGTAGGGGAGTTTTTGGAGCATAAGATATATAAATAACCTTAACAATATTTATATATCTTAAAAGAGGGATAAAAGGGATGAGGACTAAAAAGGATTCTAAAAAAGATTTGAATAAAATAATCTGTAAAAATAAAGAATTATTAAATATAAGTGGAGCACATATAATTTCAATAGAAAAAGAAATGAAAGAAATTATGAGAGATATAGTTGAATTAGATAAAAAGATTTCTTTTCTTCTTTAAACAGACCTTTCTTCTAATAATTCAATTAATAATTTATTTTGTTTTTCAAGCTCTTTGTTATTTCTAATTAAAATTTCATTTTTATTAAAAATATTCTGATATTTTTCTTTTATACTATAATATAATTTACCTCTTCTTCTATCTTTACTATCCATACTCATCTTTTGTATAGATGCAGTTGTTACTACCAAAAGTCCAAATAAACCAATCCAGAGGTCAATTTGTATAGGTTTAAACTTTAATAATAATATTAAAACTACTTGTTCTAAGAAATAAGCCATTATAAAAGAAAAATCAAAATAAGAATAATTTCTATGAAAAAAATCTCTAAATAAATACCACCTATTACTTATAATTGACCAAATAGTTAAAGAGATTAAGAAACAGAAAAAAACATTAATCCAAAATAAGATATCCATTTTTTATTCAATTTTATCTTATTTAAAACTATTTTTATCTTATAAAAGATATACTATAAACAACCCCAAACCTTCAAAGTTTCATCTTCATATCTCAACTCGCAACCATCAATCAACATATCAAAATTGGCTTTTTGCTCTGGTTTTAACTTACGACATATGTCTATGGATAACACAGTTTTGCGCGGTTATTTTTAAGGAGAAAAAGGCTATTTTTAATATAGATACTATTTTTGCGCGGTTATAGTTAGATAAAATTATCTTTTTGCGCGGTTATCTACTTAACTATTAACACTTCCAAACCTTCAATATTTCATCTTCGTAAGAATAAGTGCCAAAACTTCCACTATTATACTTTCTAAAAATATGAGCTGTATAGTTACCATGGTTATTCCTCCAAAAGAATAAAACGCCTATTTAAAATCAATTGTAGGGGAGTTTTTAAAGATAAACAGAAAGAATTTTAAGGATTATACATTTACTAAAAAGATGACAAAAGAAGATAAAATAAATCCAAAAGACATCAGAATTGAAATTTTAAGTTCTTCACATAGAGAGAAAATAAAAAATTTAAAATCCTATGAAAAAGATTTGGTAGATTTTCTTTTAGAAGATGCTTTAGATAATCAAGAGAAAAAAATATCAAAAACATATCTATGGTTTTTAAAAACTACTGATGAATTAATTGGATATATCACTTTATTAGCAGATACTATAAATTTAGATGCTTCTTTAAAAGATGAATTTAGAAAAAAAGGAATTCCCTATAAATCTCTTCCAGCATTAAAAATTGGAAGGCTTTGTGTTGACGATAGATTTCAAAGAAAAGGTATTGGTTCTTTAATGGTTCAATTTGCAGTTTATAACGTAAAAAAGATTAATGAATCTTGTGGGTGTAGATTTATCACCTTGGATGCAAAGAGAAATCCAGAACCTTCTAAAGATTCTATGCATTTTTATAAAGCAATTGGATTTAAGGAAATTAGAACAAGACAGAAAGGGACTGCACCTATGTATAAAGATGTTTTTAAGATATTATAAGATAGTTTGACAAACCTCAAAAAACTTAGAGTTTAATTCTATTTGTTGAGCAAGTTCTTTATCTATTCTATTGATTTTAGAATTCTCTATGAAAATCATATTCTTAAGAAATTCTTCAGATTCTTCTTTATTCAATTTTGGTGTAGCTCTTATTGGTTTAGCCATTTTTATTTATCAAAATTTAATCTATTTAATTCGTATAATCTAATCCTAAGAATAACTACTTTTAAGCTTTTCTCTCCTCTTTCACCCATAATCTTAAATAATTCTCTTTTATTTATAAACCTATCTTTATTGTTCTTGGTTTTGTTATATCGTAGGAAATTAATTAGGGATTGCTTAAGGAACCTGCACTTTAGGTGTAGACGAACTTAAGGTTCGCTTCTAGCCCCTTCTGGGGTTTAGCCTCCCCTTTTGTTCCTACTCTATTAATTTTAATTTTTTAAAGTGACTTTTATCTAATTTTAATGAAGGAGTTATAATTTTTTGTTTTACTTTTAACGCTAAATTATGTGCTATATTTTTCTTCCCAAAAATTTTTTTTAAAGACCTCATTATATTAATTTTATTATTATCAAACTTATTATTCAAAAATCTTTGTAAATAATGTTTTAATTTACCTCTGTCCAATCCATCTGCACAAATATAAATTGCTGGAATTGTATCAATTATACTATTCAAGGCATAAAATAATTTTACTGATTGTATTATTTCAGGTATATTTGGTTTTAATTTCTTGTTTTTTTCCAAGAGTTTAGAAATCTCTTCTTTTTTTGAGGCTTCAATCATAATTGTAATATTAATTCCTTTTTTTGAAGCCACACCTAATATGCTCTTTTCATCAAAATTTTTTGTTTGATTGCTTGTATCCGCTAATACACACCCTTTTTTTAAAAGATATTCTCCTTTCCTTTTATCTTTATTGCTCATAAAATTATATAAAAATTATTGATTTATAATTTTTTGTATATCTAAAATTCCATTTAATTAACAGAATATTGTAGGTTATTTTTTGATTAATCACATCCCAAAACCTTCAGTGTCTCATCTTCATACTTTAACTCGCAACCATCTATTAACATATCAAAATTAGCTTTTTGCTCTGGCTTTAGCTTAACAGCTGAAAAATAATCCTCTAACACATAATATGGTTTTGCTGGTAGGGAGTTATAATCCAGAATTAATGCACCAGAATATCTGTCTACAATTTGGTTTTGAGAATTGTTCCTTGAAATCTGATCCTCTCCCAAACCATTCATTGAAAAAGGAATCACAAAATCAGGTTTTCTTAAATACCATTCAACATTTGAAGAAAACAGGCAAATCAATTTAGCATCTCCATGTTTCAAATCCAAAATCAAATCAATAGGAATATTTCTGTAATTTGTTTCAGGAGCAGAAATATCATTGAAATTATAATCAATAGGAACAACTACATTTGTATATGTATAAGGAAAAAACAAATTAGAAGGAATCAATAAAAGAACAACCAATGCAACCAGCATAATCTTGCCAAATTTCTCATACAAAAACGAAATCAAAAGAGAAGAATACAAAAGCAAAGGAAATACAAAAAAATAAGAATATCTCAATGCAAAAGTCTGCAGGGAAAATATTCCAATCAAGGTTATTAAAGAAGGTAAAATAATCAAAGTTGTTAATCTTTTATTCCTAATAAAACTCCAAATTACACCAGGAATAAATAATATCAAAATATAAAGCATATTTGATGCTTTAGAAAAATATTCACTGGCATAACTTGCAACAACTTCTGTGCTCTTTGTAGACAATCCCAAAACAGGCATAAATTTCTTAATAATAATCGCCAAAGGAAAAATACTAATCCATTTCTGCTTGTTATATATTAAAATATGCAAAAGAAAAAAAGGAGCCAAAACCCAGCCCTCTATCTGCGTATCTATTGTCAAGAAAAATGCAATCAAACTCAAATAAATCCACTTGGGATTTTCTTTGGATTTATACAATAGATAAAGTGAAAGAAAAAACAACAGCTGAAACAACTGATAAAATCTTGCCTGCCTTGAATAAAACACTTCTAGATAAAAAACAGCAAAAAACAAAGCACTAATCAAACCTCCTGTTTTAGAATATTCTTTTCCAATAAAATAAGCTAAAACAATAGTCAATAATCCAAATATAACAGAAGCAAATCTTGCACTAAATTCATTTGCTCCAAAAATCATAAAAAAAGCAGAAACATAATGAAAAACATAGGCTCTATTATACAAAAGTCCTGAATCAAATATTGGAACACCTTTCTCAATAATTTGTTTAGAAGCCATTGCAGAAGTTGATTCATCTATCCAAAAAACAGAACTCCCCAAAGAATAAACTCTTAGAAAAAATGCAAATATCAATATTCCAATCAAAATCCACATTTCTGTCTTTTTGTTCATGTTTTTTAAAGAAATCTTCTATTTTAATATCTTTAGTTATTCTTTATTACAAAACCAAAAAACACCAAAACTAATCTTTCCCAAACCAAGGTGGTGTTGGAATATATCTGCCACACTTAACATAATAACCCTTACAAACTTCACAATCAGGATTATTGTAATAACTAGCACCTATTCTTTTATTTGCTTCAGATTTTGATTTTTCATAACATATTACTATCTCCTCATTTTCTGCACTTGTCTCAAGATTTTCTGCCATTATTTCTTTATTGTATTTTTATTTTTAAACATATTGTTTTTTAATTATTTTAATATCTTTAGGGATTTTATCAATAAAAAGAAAAAAAAATCTTTACTTTACACCAAAATAAAGTTTATAAATGGATAATTTTTATTTAATCTCATGGAAAGAACCTTGGATAGTGCTATAGAGTCTGTTAAAGAGATATACAGGATAAAAAAAGAACTAAAAACAAATTTGGTAAAAGAAGACTCTCAATATAATATTCAGGGAGAAGCACCTTATAATTTGGGATATTATAACAATGAGAGGGGCATTGCTTTCTTTAGAGTAGGTGATTTGCTTTTCTTAGATAGTTGTATTAAGAGAGATCTACAAAATAATAATTCATTTTGTGAAATTCTTGAGGATATTAAAGAGCAAGTAATCTACCTTAGCAGGTTGCAAAATAGCAAAATAGCTAGGAACACTCACCATTTTTATAGCATTGTAACTTCCTATGCACTTACAAATGCAGGGCTTGAGAACAGTGTTGTACTTGATTTGGGTGCAGCAGAGGGTGTTCAAAGTCTTGTCGCATGTAGAATGGGTGCAAAATATTTAATTGGAGTAGATATTATTGAAACAGATGAAGATGAACAGCAAAAGAAAATATTGTTCTGGAGTAATATAGAAGTTAATGAGATGGATAAAGAAAGATTTAGTTATATTAACGCAGACATTAATAAAAAGACCATATTTTCTAAAAAACCATCACTCATAAGGCGGTTAGATACTGATGACATAGATGTAGTGATAGCAACCATTGGCCCATATTATGGTAAAACAGACCTCTCAGCAATTGATCTTGTTCCATATTTCAAAAATTTAAAGAAGTATATACTTGGAGGATATGTTTATCCAAAAGGCCATACATCTAAAGATGAACAAGAGTTTAATCAACTTTTTCCAGCTAAAGCCCTTGCACAACTTCAATCTTATGGATTTGAAGTCACTTCACAGTTTTGGGATAGAAAGCGTAAATCAATGAGTTTGATTACTGAACACATCTAAAATAAAAATAATTACTAAAATATAAATCACAAAAGATATAATTAATTATTAAAATACTTTTATATTTCTTCAATTTTATCTTAATTATTTTAACATCTTTAGGAATTTTGTATTGGAAGAATAAAAGATTAAAATCCAGATAATCCAATTAATATTATTCACTCACCAATTCTCATTTTAAATCATCACCTAAAATAACATAATAAATTATATCTTAATTAATGATTAACTATTTTTAAATCCAATATCTTTAAAGAATTCTTAATCCTTTTCTCTGTACAGATTAAGCAAATATGTAAAACCTTTATAATCATGTTCAATTGGTTGAACTATATTTTACTCTTAATACTATAAAGGAAAATCTAAAAGACTTTGGATTTATTGATATGGGCACATAATATAATTAAAAGAAAGTGTGCCCAATTGACAAATATTATACTTCATCCAGCCATTTTATTAAAATAAAATTTTATCTTCGCTTCTTTTTTTTATTTTTAGAGAAAACAATAACCAATATAATAATAACAATACCAATTAATGCAAATATTAATATCTTGTTTGAAGAACTTGCTATATTTTTTATCCCACCTATTATTCCTCCAACTTCTTCTTCAGACATTTTTTCATGTATGCTCATAATTGTTACATTTGCTTTATTATTATCAATTCCATTTAGTTTAACATAAACATCATAATAATTATCCTCTGTAACCTCAAATTTCTTCTCATCACCTATATTGAAAACAGCTTGTTGCGGAACAGAAGAAACATTTATTGTTGCAGTATTTTTTGTTAAATCAATTATTCCTATATGGTGCTCTATCCCATCAATACTAATTTTTACTCTTTGTCTCTGAGCAAGTTCTGTTGAATAGCCTTTTTTAAATTGACTTTCAGTAACTTCAATAGTTCCTTTTGTCCAAAAAGAAGGTGTCCCAGGAGTGCTACTGCTTGATGATGGGGAGGTAACAGCTGCTGCAGTTACTGCACTTATTAAATTACCAACCACATTTGGCTTTGTTCCTGAGAAATGAGGAAGTCTTATCCAAATTCTGTTATTTGTAGTATCTATATAACAAGGATTAGTTAAATTTAATCCTGATTGATTTTTAGTACATATATTTTGTCCCATTAAAGTTTCCCATTGTGATGAATATGTAGAATAGTGAGAATAATTTCCTGCTAATGTAGTTCCACTTGTTCCATTAGAACTTGAATTCCAGATAATATTCCAATCCTCATCATATAATAGCGGAATAGACATATTAACATCTGCAGTTTCATTCAAACCAGTAATTGAAGTGCTACCTTCTGTATAAGGCATAGATATTAAAACATAATCATAAATATTTGGTCCATTGCTCCCAAATCTCATTGCAGAATCAAAACCATCAGAAGTACTTGTTGTAGCAGAATCATCAAACAATGCATCTGGAGGACCAGAAGCCAACATATCCACATTAATATATTCTACAATAATACCACTAGATAATAAACCCATTCTAAAGCTTAGTTTTCCTCCTCCGATTATAGAAGATAATGGATTAAACTTATCTTCTGCATCAGGATCCATGCTAGCAGAATCTGCTATTATACAAGAACTATCTGGAGAAGGAACATCACAAGTTGAATTTGATTTATACAAGGCAATCTGTATATTTGCCTTAGAAACAGTTCCACTAATATCACTTGGATTAAATGTAGTCATTGTGGTATTTGGATTAGCCAAGATTTCAGCAGCAGTTTTTGTTCCAACTCTTTTAGGAGAATAGCTCTGTGAAAAAATATTCATCTCTTTAACAGAAGCATTTAATAAAGGAAGATAAAAACTTGCATTTCCAGAAGATATATCTGTCATAAAAGTAAACTCTTTTGCACCATAGTCAGTATAATCCACTTTTATTTCTAAATGAAAATTTACATTTGAAATAATCGCATTAGAAGAATTAATAAAATTAAACTGCTGTTTTGCTGAAGAGATATTTACTTTACTCCATGCAACAGCATCATTTAAACTAATATTACTATTTACAGAACCCCAGTTTGAGGACATCAAAGAATACATTGTAAAATTTAACCATGTAGGAGAACTTGAATAAGTTAATGTGATATTTTTATATCCTCCATAATATTTAGTCCCGTTTCTTGCTGTTGCAAATAAAATATAAGTTGCTGACTCTGCAGGACCTGGTAGTGTTATATTATAAAATCCAGAGGTTAAATTATAAAAATCAGAATATAATCTGTTGGCTCCACTGGCATTTGTTTGCCATGCACTCATATTATAAGGCATTCCTGCATTGTCTCCTAAATAAATCATATTTCCAGGTTCTAATAAATAAGGAACAATCTTAAATTCATCCCAGCCAGTAATATTTCCTGCAATTGTGCTTGTATTAATATATCCTGTCAGCCTAATTAAATTATCAGTGCAATTAAATTGTTTTTGAACAGTATGGGTTGTTATATTATATGTTGATAAACCTTCTACAATTGTATAAGAAGAATTTGAAGTAAAATTATTCCAATCAAGACTAACAGGAAGAGATTGGTCTGGATAAATCATAATTGAATAATTTCTATCTCTGGCAATAGAAATAACAGACTCTAAAACAACAGTATTAAATTGTTCTGCAATAGGATAACCCAACTTTGTATCTTTAATTTGGTATCTAAAAAAAATCCTGCTTCCATTGCTTCCAAGAGCTGTAATATTAATTTTACCAGCAGGTTTTAAATAAAAATTAATACCTGTTGTATTTACAAATTCCATATACGGAAATGCAGGCAGTGATTGTCCTATATAATCTGTTGCATTTGTTGTTATATTTGTATTTGTTATAACTGGTTTATACATCCAACTTACATTTTCAGAAACATTTAGACTAAACCATCCAGATGCATTTGAAAATGTTGAATTAGAACCAACTGCACTTAATCCTGTTGGACCACCCATTGTCCAGAAAGTGATATTAACTAATGTGTTATTTATAAAATTTCCATCAACATTACGTATTGTTCCATTAAAAGTCCAGGCAGAAGCAAAACCCATAAGAATTATAACAATTAAAAATGCTAAAACTATTTTTAATTTCATCTTCCTCTTTTTACCCATGCTCTCAAATATAAAGTTCTTTATAAACTTTTCTTTTAAAACAGTATCTCCGAATAAATCAGCAGGCAATATATTTCATACTAAATAAAACCCTTCAAATAAAGAGGCATTGCATTTTCCTACAGAACGTTATCTCCATATGAAAACTCTTTATTCTTGGGCA
>Ga0180009_10003852_pt1 | contig 16842 bp, 17 predicted proteins | sample OS_PC_MetaG_FD_123537 | JGI IMG/M metagenome (GOLD analysis project Ga0180009, IMG submission 123537) | Groundwater microbial communities from the Aspo Hard Rock Laboratory (HRL) deep subsurface site, Sweden - OS_PC_MetaG | ecosystem: Environmental > Aquatic > Deep subsurface > Groundwater...
AGCCTGATCCTTTTTTCGATTACAGCCGTTGGGCTTCAAATTTTGATATCAGACAGAAAAGCGGATATTTAAAATATCTCCATCCTCTACCACATAATCTTTGCCTTCCACATAAATTTTGCCGACCTTTTTTAAGTCTGCTTCACTGCCGGCTTCCATGAGGTCGGCATATTTAAATACCTCTGCACGAATAAAGCCCCTTTCAAGATCAGAATGAATTACCCCTGCTGCCCTGGGTGCTCTTGCGCCCTTTCTTACCAGCCACTGCCGGACTTCATCTTTTCCAACTGTAAAAAAGGAAATCAGGTCCAAAGATTTCAGGCACAGTTTTGTCAAGCTTTCAAGGGCAGTCTCTTTGATGCCAAGGTCTTCTAAAAATTCATCTTTTTCTTCCTGGGTATCCAGCAGGGCAATTTCCGCCTCAACTTTTGCAGATACCAGCATAACCTCCATATCCTGTGTTTCGCAACTTTGTTGAAAAGATGACAAAAGGGTCTTATTGTCAAGATCCTCTTCAGCCACATTAACGGCAATGACCAGCTTTTTCCTTGTAATAAAGGGATAGCTTCTGATCATCTTTTCTTCATCATCCGTCAACTGGGTCAGCCTTAACGGTTTTTCCTCTTCAAGAATGCCTTTGAGCTTTTGCATCAACACAAGTTCTTTTTGCTGATCCTCGTCCTTTATCTTTTTGACCATGGCTTCAAGGCGTTCGATCCGTTTTTCAACAAATATCTGGTCATGCATGATCAGCTCGGAATTAACCATATCAAAGTCTCTCATGGCATCCACAGACCCTTGAGCATGATAAATGGCATCATCTTCAAAAGCCCGGACCACATGGCAGATGGCATCCATATCTGCAATATCCCGAAAGATTTCACCTTTGGAGATGGTTTCAGCCTCCATCTTGGGAAGCAGCACAAGATCAATTCTTGCCCGGACATTTTTTTTGGGGTCATACATGTCTACTAGCTGATTGAATCTTGAATCAAGAATATCTGCAGCGCCGGGAACAGGTTTAGATGCCTTGGACGCTTCTTTAATCTCATTTCCCGTTAAAATCTGAAACAATGTTTTTTTGCCTGTCTGGGGCAGGCCGATAATTCCAACCTTCATGGGTTAAGCGGTATCCTTATTTTAAATTAAATTTTACATCACAGGAAAAATAATATATCAAACTTATCAACAATTAAACAGTACAAATAAGGAGCCTTTTAGTGCCGGATAATATTTATGCGCCACCCTTTCTTTTTGGAAACGGCCACATCCAGACTATTTTCCCCGTGATTTTCAGAAAAGTTGAAGCCGTCTGGTATGAAAGAGAAAGAATTACCACTTTTGATAATGATTTTCTTGACCTTGACTGGTCCACCCATGGCCACAAAAGACTTGCCATTGTCTCCCACGGGCTTGAAGGCAATTCAAGCCGTGCCTATGTCAAAGGGATGGTAAAAGCCATTAACCATGGCGGCTGGGACGCTCTGGCATGGAATTACAGATCCTGCAGCGGCGAACCCAACCGCCGACTTCGGTCCTATCACAACGGGGTGACCGATGATCTTGCCCGGGTGATTGATCATGCCAAAAACCGTTTTGATTATCAAGAGATTGCCCTTGTCGGCTTCAGCCTCGGCGGCAACCTGACCCTTTTGCATCTGGGCAGAGAAACCCCTGACCCCATCGTAAAAAAAGCAGTCGTGTTTTCCGTGCCCTGTGATTTAAAAGAAAGTGCCGCATCTTTGGCAAAACCTGTGAACAAACTATACATGAAACGATTTTTAGTCCTGCTGCATGAAAAAATAAAAGCAAAAATGAAACTTCTGCCCGGACAAATCGATGATAAAGGATATGAAAAAATAAAAGATTTTAAAGCATTTGACGACCGATATACAGCGCCTATCCACGGATTCAAAAATGCTGACGACTATTGGAAAAAATGTTCCAGCAAACCTTATATTCCCGATATAACTGTCCCCACCCTCATTGTCAATGCAGTCAATGACCCGTTTTTACCCCAGGCGTGTTTCCCGGAAAAAGAAGCCGGGTCCAACAGGCATGTAACGCTTTTAATGCCCAAATCCGGCGGGCATGTGGGATTTATCTCTTTTAACAAACAAAACCGTTACTGGTCTGAGAAACAGACAATGGAATTTTTAAATTAAAGGGGAATATTAAAGCTATCTCACGGTTTAAAGATGATCCAGGTCTTTGATTAAATCAACCGGTTGAAATCTTTTTAATGTTTCATCAAATAAGAGTTTAGAAGCAGCATAAATATTATCATGGGTATAAAAAATCCACGCGTCATCTTTAAAAACGCGAAGGAATACCTGTTTTTTTTCATCAATCAGGCCTTCGGGAAATCTGTCATACCCCATGGTGATCGGAAGATTTATCCAGGCATGTCCAGGAGCAATGTCTCCTGCAAAAAGCATTTTCCGGCCCTGGGTTTGAATGTAAGACAGAATCATTCCCGGTGTGTGCCCCTGGCTTTCAATAAATTCAATTTGAAGGTCATCAAGATTCAAAACAGCTTTATCCGTTAAAAGCGTCAAACGGTTGCTCTTTTCAAGAAGAGTGGCCAGTCCCGGAATAAATGAGGCTTTGTCTCTCATATGAGGGGTGCGCGATCTCTCAAAATTTGCTTTTCCCACAAAAAATTTTGCATTGGGAAAAAGAAGTTCTAACTTTTTCTGGCCCTCCTGCCATTCTCTTAAAAGGCCGCCGGCATGATCAAAATGAAGATGGGAAAGAATCACATGGGTGATATCTTCATGGGTAAGCCCCTTTTTGCTTAATGATTCCAACAGCACATGGTGGCTTTCAACAATCTGAAACCGTTTTTTCATGTCAGGGGATAAATAAGCACCCGTGCCGGTTTCAAACAGGATGACGTCCTCTTTTGTTTCAATCAAAAGGGCTCTTGACCCGATATGGATCATATTGTGATCATCCGGCTGCATCCAGCGGCGCCAAAGGGCTTTGGGGGCATTGCCAAACATGGCGCCCCCATCCAGCTTCATACTGTTTCCCATAAGGGCTGAAAACCGAACTGCTGTGTTTTTTATCATCAGGGTAATTTAATCTGCTGTTTTTCCACATCACCATTTTGCCGGTATAAAATCACCACATGCCCGATCATTCCGGCGATATGGGATCGGGTGTCTTTTGAAATCTGTTCTGCCAACGCATTTTTCTGATCCTTTTCTTTAAAGTCATTGAATTTGACTTTGATCAGCTCAGTGGCCTCAAGGGCCTGGTCAATCTCTGCAACCAGGGTCGGGGTAACGCCTTTCTGACCAATAAAAGCAGCCGGATTCAGGCTATGGGCAAGCCCTCTTAAATATTTCTTCTGGGATCCTTTTAATTCTTTCAAGTTCTGTATCCTTTAAATTTTATTTATAAGGCGGTCATCATATCATATATATATAAAATTTGTATTATCATATTTTTTGATATATAGAGTTTTTATCAGATTAATCCATTTGATCCATGTCATAAAATATGAATACGACTTAAATAATTCAACCTTTTTTATGGAGAATTTCAATGAATTCAAAATGGTTATTGGCAGTCTTAATTTTATGGGTTTCCTCAAGTGTGGTTTTTGCTGCCGGGTTTCCTGAACTTGTGATCATGACTGAGGAATATGCACCATACAATTTTAAAAAAGATGGCAAGGTACAGGGTATTGCCGTTGACATGATGGTTGAAATGCTAAAAAAAGTTGGATCCAGCCAAACCCTGGACGACATTCAACTTCTTCCCTGGGCCAGAGGATATCGTAATGTTCAGGAAATGCCGAATGCCGTTCTTTTTTCAACTACCAGAACAAAGGAAAGAGAAAATATCTTCAAATGGGTGTGCCCGATCAACACGCTCAGGACTGAGGTGATTGCATTGAAATCCAGAAACATTAAAATCAACTCTGTACAAGAATTATTAAAATATAGAATCGGCTGCGTGAGGGATGATGTAGGTGAACAGCTCATTGTGGCTGCCGGAGTTCCCATAGAAACTCTGGATTGAACCTCAAGTTATGAAACCAATGTTAAAAAATTAAATGCCGGAAGAATAGATCTATACTCATCCAGCTTGAGCAGCGCAAGGGAATATGCAAAAATTAATAGGGCTTGATCCGGATATTCTTGAAAGTGTTTATCTCCTGGATGAATCACACTTATGCTATGCCTTTAATCAAGGTGTATCAGACGATATCATTCAAAAACTTCAAACAGCATATGATGAACTGTTGACAGACGGCACATTTGATAGAATTTCTAAAAAATACAGAGAATAGTTCATTATAAAGTGATTTATAGGGTGTTAAACACTTTCAAGAATACCAGGTGCAGACAACCGGGCGTTCAACCCGTTCAAGTGCGCATCCTTGTTCGGAAAAATGACAGCAGTTTTTTTTGTCTTGCCTATTCCGGTTTTAATTATTTGTTTTTCTGGAAACCTTCTCAGTCCAAAATAAATATAGAGGAGGTCTTTAAAATCAAACCATATTTATCTGTGGCATCTTTTCCTTTATAAATCTAACTCACGGTATTCTGCTCTTACTGTTGACGAATCTTTTTTGATCATTATTGTACTTCATTAGGGCATGATTCAACTGATATGACGAATTGTTTTTAAAAAAGGATGAAGCGCATGGCATCACAGAAAGTAACGCTGAGGGTAGACGGCATGAGTTGCGGGCATTGTTCCGGAATGGTCCAGAGAACTCTTGAAGAGATAGACGGCATTTCCAAGGTATCTGTGGATCTTGATGGAAAAAAGGCCTCTTTTGAAGCAGATGATAAAGGCCTTATTGAAAAAGCGATTAAAGAGATAAATGAGGCTGGATACAAAGCATCAAATAATTAATCCTATCTCTAAATCAGGTCTGACGACCGCTTTTAAATAATAAATCATTTTGTCAGGTCTGATTTTTTTCTATAGCAACTCTGATAAATGAAAGCTTTCAGACTGATTGATGGTATAGATAAACCGTTTTAAAACTTGTTTATCAAAGCAATGGGCCATGCCCTTATCTCTTAGTTTTATTCTGGCTTCAACCCGTTTTTTTGCTTCTTGTTCAATCATTTCTTTTTCTCTTAACCGTCGAAGCTTCATATCGTAATCATCTCTGACAATAGCTGTCACAGGTGTCTTTTGGTTTTCCCTGACCTCTCTTTCAAATTTTTTAAGGGTGTCAAGATAGGGATTTTCACCGGTCATGATCTTTAACGCCTCAAAAGGAGTTTTGGATTCCTTATAATGCCGTTTTGACGTCAGTGCATCAAACACATCGGCAATATGACAGATTTTTGCGATCAGGGGAATGTTGTCCTGATTCAATCCGCTTGGATATCCACTGCCGTCTTCATTTTCATGATGATAGAGAATTGCCTGCATTGACTGTTTTGAAAGGCCTGTATCAAAAAGGATGCTAGCTGAATAGGCTGTATGGGATTGAATGACAATATATTCTATATTCTCAAGTTTCCCTTTTTTATTGAGGATATTTTTTGGAATTTTTACCTTGCCGATATCATGAAGCAGACCTGCAACAGCGGCCTGTACCAGTAACTTTTTTAATCCAGGACCGCTTTGAACCTCAAATAAGTCCTTGTTAGCGTTGATAAAGGTTGCCATCAGCCATCCCACCTTTATGGAATGGATATGGGTATCGTAGTCATGGCCGATCAAATTTGCAAGTCCATTCAATGAATTGATATCAGATATAAATCCAATGGCCTGGGAAATAAGCTGCTGAACATTATCCAGGGACTTTTCCCAGTTTTCAGCGGTTGCAAAATGAGTTTCAAAAGTTTCTTTTACGACCTTTGTTGATAAATCAATCAGGGTAGTGGTTTTTTTTGAAATATCAATCTCATCATGGTTAAGGAAGTATGCCAGGTTTTTTTTCAGGTATTCATTATAATTTATGACCTGCTTTTCATGAATATATACTTTTTGCCAGGATCTTAATAATGTCATAAGCTTTTCTTTTGGCATGGAAGAAGCATCCACTAAAAGACATCGAAATTTAAACTGGTGGTCTTGATAGCGTTGTTTTTCATAAATGGAAAAATCAGTCAAATATTCCGGGTTAATGAACAAAGGATCAATCTCATGAAATGCAGTTCCGTCGTTGAAATACTCAATTTGTAGATCCAATTTCACTTACTCCTTTTAAAAAAAGGCATTAAAATCAGGGCGTTCAAAAATGGTTTTCACCATATCAAGACCGAACAAGATAGTAAAGAGAACTTTTGTTAAAAAAATAGGCTTGACAACACAAAAATAATTAATTATCGTTAATAGCCGATAAACGATAATAAAAAAGGAAAAAGCTGGTGATTGTCACTATTGATACCAAAAAATGCCGGTGCAAAGAAACCAAGTTGTGCGCATCCGTCTGCCCCTATGGTTTTATCTGGGATCTGGATGAAAATAATTATCCCCGGGTAAAACAAGCCCTGGAAAATTATTGTATTGCCTGTGGCCATTGTGAGAGCATCTGCCCGACAGATGCCATAAAAGTAGGAACGCTTGCCACGCCTCCTTTTAGATATGATAAAAAAATAAAGATTCCGGCTGAGCACGTTGAACTGCTGCTCAAAACCAGGCGTTCCGTCAGGACCTTTAAAAACACTCCCCTTCCAAGAGTTGAACTGGAAGATCTGCTGGACATTGTCCGGTGGATTCCCACGGCCAGCAATAAGCAGCAGGTAAAATGGATGGTAATTGATTCCAAAGAAAAAGTGCAGCAGATCTCACAACTTACCATTGATTTTATTAAACAATCCAATATGGCCAAAGAAATTGTGGAATACTACGAACTAGGAGATGATATTATACTGAGGAATGCCCCCCATTTAATCATTGCCCTGGGAGAAAAAGAGTATTTCTGGGGGAGTGCTGAAGCTGGAATTGCGTTGACCTATCTTGAGCTTTATGCCCATGCCAAAGGTCTTGGAACCTGCTGGGCAGGTTTTTTCACAAGGGCTGCAACCCTTTATCAGCCCCTGATTGAGTATCTTGATCTGCCCCATAACCATTCTGTCTGCGGCGCAATCATGCTCGGCCATCCTGTCTTCAAACTCCACTCGATTCCGTTCAGAAAAGAGCTTGATGTAATCTGGCGCTAACCTGTAATGATAAAAAGCATATTCAAATGACAACAGAACAACTTGCAAAAATTTTTAAGGCATTGGGGCATCCGACGCGGATGAAAATTGTTGAACATCTTATTGCCATCAATACCTGTGTCTGCGGAGAAATTGTCAATATTTTTCCCTATTCCCAATCCACCATCAGCCAGCATCTGAAACTGCTGAAAGACTCTGGAATTGTCTGTGGTGAAGTCGAAGGTCCAAAAACCTATTTCTGCGTGGATAAAAATGTTTTAAATCAATTCAAGCACTATATCCAAAATTTATAAAACAAGGAGAACCAGATGGATAAAAGTAAAGACTGCGGATGCAATGAACACCCTTCCCCCAAAGGGTTAAACATATCAACCTCCAACGTTAATATCCTGTCTTCCATGGATAAGATAATTTCTCCCTGCTCAACCCAAACCTTCGATGCAACGGCAGGTCATGAAAAACCCGGATTTAAGCTGTGTTCTTATGTTGACAGCTTTATTCAAACCCATGCAGGGGACATCCCCATCATCAAATCCAGGCTTGAAAAAAATGATCTTTTTTCAACATTCTACGTCCGATGCGGCATCAACCGGTATCAATATACTGTCGCGCCGGGGCTTTACGGTATTGGGAATCCGGACAAGAGTTGCGAGGTGCTGGTGACGGCCAACTTTAAATTAACCTTTGATCATTTAAGGAAACAACTTTCCAAGACCAATGCATGGATTCTGGTTCTGGATACAAAGGGCATCAATGTCTGGTGTGCGGCAGGAAAAGGGACGTTTTCAACCGGGGAACTTGTAAAAAGGATTAAAGAAGCCTGCCTTGAAAAAATTGTGGATCACAAGCGGGTCATTGTTCCTCAGTTGGGAGCCACAGGCGTATCGGCAAAAGATGTTAAGAAACAGTCCGGATTCAGGGTGGTATACGGCCCCATCCGAGCCAGTGATATCCCGGCTTTTTTAAAGAACAATAAAAAGGCTGATAAAAAAATGCGACAGGTCACCTTTAATCTGTATGACCGATTCATCCTGACACCTGTGGAGATTCAAATCGTACTCAAACCCGCCCTGATTGCAGCTCTTATTCTATTTATCATTTCAGGTTTCGGACCGGGTATTTTTTCTTTTTCAGGCGCCTGGGAAAGAGGCGTTGTTTCTTTTTGTGCCCTTGTGGCAGGAATTGTTACAGGAGCTTTCATTACCCCTGTACTGCTTCCCTTTATCCCTTTCCGGGCGTTTGCTCTCAAAGGCATCATAGCCGGAAGTGTTTTGGCCGTACTCAGTTTAGCCGCAATGGCATCTGCTGTTAACGGGGCAGCAGGATTTCTGGCGCTTTTTTTATTCAGTGTGACCATCAGTTCTTTTCTGGCCATGAATTTTACAGGCACAACCCCATTTACCTCACCATCCGGGGTTGAAAAAGAAATGAAACAATACATCCCTGTACAGATCTGCGCCCTGGTTCTTTCGTCAGGGCTTTGGATTTATTCTGCGTTTTAATTTTAGAGGAGTGAGTCATGAAAGAGTTAAGATATTTAGAGGATGTGTCAACGCTGGTGCTGGATGAAGAAAAATGTATCGGCTGTACCCTGTGCACCGAGGTCTGTCCCCAGGCTGTGTTTGAGATGAGACAGGGCAAAGCCTGCATCGTTGATTTCAATGCCTGCATGGAATGTGGTGCCTGTGTTAACAATTGTCCGTCAGAGGCCATTGCCGTCAGTCCGGGTGTAGGCTGAGCCGCCTATATTATCCAGGTCTGGATAAAGGGAAAAGAAAAGGCTTCCTGCGGCGACGGCGGCTGCTGTTGACCGATGTTTTAAAGACTGTGTTAAGTGTTTGGTTTAAAAAAAATGTTTCACAACCCATCTACCGTTTAGCTGATGGGATGTACAGTCAACCCGGTAAATATCGGATATTGGAAAGCATCTTGGCATTACCAAAGGCGCCGTCTCTCAAAGTTTAAAAAAGCTGGAAACAAAAGGGTTTTCAACAAAAAAGACAGACCCTGAAAACCTGTCACGGACCATTGTCATGTTGACATCCAAAGGACAAGCTGCTTACTGGGCCCATAAACACTGGCACGAAACCATGGATGGCGGATTTGCCGAATATATGGACGCTCTTGGAGAAAAGGATCTGGAGATAATTGTCTGTTTTTTAGAAAGAGTTGAGGATTTTTTGAAACGCAGAATCTGTTCTGACGAGTAATATTTTTTTAATTTAAGCGTATAGCAAATAAACACATTTATAGGAGATACCATCATGTACAACAAAGAATACAAAGGCGATGTCTGCAGTCACAGCCATTCTTTTTTTCTGGATAATTTTTTCAGAAGGCTTATTCAAAATCCCAAAAAAATCGTTGGCAACCACATTAATGAAGGCGACATAGTTGTCGATCTTGGATGCGGCCCTGGATATTTTTCAATTGATATGGCAAAAATGGTGGGTCCTTCAGGAAAAGTTTTTGCAGCTGATCTTCAAAAAGAGATGCTTGAAAAAGTAGCTAAAAAAGCAAAAAAGTTTCACCTTGACGACCGGATCATCCTCCACAACTGCCCCCAGGATCAAATCGGACTCAGTCAGGATATTAAGGCTGACTTTATCCTGGCCTTTTATATGGTCCATGAAACACCGGATCATATAAAATTTTTAAAAGAGGTTAAAACCTTGCTGAAAAAGGGAGGGAAATTTCTTCTTGCAGAACCCCGGTTTCATGTCAGTGAAAATCATTTTCAAAAAATAACCCGGGATATTAAAGATATCGGGTTTATCGTTCTTAATACCGATTCTGGAATAGGGAGCCGAAGCTTGCTGCTATCTGTTTAGGTTTTTTTTGACAAACTTTTAACACACTTTACAACCCAAACATCCTGGATCATATGGGATCTTTTGTTATGGAAAGCGGGTCTTCTTGATTTGTTTTAAGCTGTTTCTCAAAGGTCAGTTCAATCCTTGACGGGCTGATATTTACAATATCAATCCTGTCATTGGGAAGAATTAAATTGCCTGTATTAATCGTGTAAAAGAAAGTGCCCTGCTTTGCTGAAAACACATCAACCGAAGACTGGATATTATTTTTATTTAACAGACTGACATCTTTTCTTAACCCCCGGCAGGTAATGGTTATTTTTTGAACAACCGGTTGAGATACCATGAGCCCTGCCGGTATGTTTTTAAGGTTCAATGACAGATCGATTTTCTTTTCAAAATTCTGTTGGCCTGCAAAAATCAGCCACAATATAAAAACCAAACCAAGAACGATTGCCTTTGTTTGATATCGTTTTGTAAACCAGGATTTAATTTTTTCTTTAATTCCCACATCCGGGTCCTTGAACTCAAAGAGGACGTCCTCTATAAGAGTGGACAATTCTTTTTGATCAGTTACCTTTTGAATTTCCTGGTCAACAGCAAATGAAACTTCTCCTCTTTCTTCTGAAACAATCATGACCCAGGCATCACATTGTTCTGTCAGCCCCAGTGCTGCCCTGTGACGTGTGCCCCATTCCTGGGGCAGGTCTTCCCTTGTTGATAACGGCAGGTAGCAGGATGTTTTTAAAATTTTCCCATTGGAAATAAGAATGGCGCCATCATGCAAAGGAGACTGTTTATAAAAAATAGAGTTCAATATTTCCGGTTGCGGATCACATTCCATGGCAATCCCTTTGGTGATTAAATCAAACACCAGATCTGTTCTTTCAAAAACAATGACTGCCCCGATTCTTTTTTTTGCCGCATCAAAGGCCCAGTTGGCAAAAGCCGGAACCCAGCCATTTGCATCTGATCTGTGTTTAAATCCAATGGTTTTCAGGGGATTAAACCGCTCAAGCATCTGCCTGATTTCTTTTTGAAACAGAATAATCAAAAGGATGACAAAAACCTGCCATAAAATCTGGAACACCCAGGTGGTTAAAAAAAGCCCCCAGGATTTGGCCACAATGAAAATACCGCTTAAAACAACGATACCCACCAGGGCTTTGAAGGCTTTTGTTCCCCAGAACCAGATATAAAGCTGGTAGGAAACAATAGAAATAAACAGGATATCAAGAATATCCGGTAACCCGATATTTGATAATATGGCAAACAGATTCATGGGCTATCCTTCTTCGGTTTGATTTTTAAAAGCTTTGGATCACATGGCTTCTCGTCCCATATTAATGCCAATGGATTCAGCACAGCGAATCAGCTGTGAATTTACAGACACGGTCCTTACTTTCCCTGCAAGATCCTTTAAGTTCACAAGTACTATATCAGGCGTCTTCAAGGCCACCATGGTTCCAAATTTCCCCTGAGCCGCCGCATCCACAGCAAAACTTCCCAGGCGGGTGCCCAGAACCCTGTCAAAGGAATTGGGAGATCCCCCTCTCTGGATATGCCCCAGAACAGTTGTGCGCACTTCAAGGTCGATCTGTTTTTCAATTAATTTTGCAAGATAAAAACCTACGCCGCCCAGTTTTTCAACACCCTGGAGCCTGGTTTTGGCCTCCTGAGTTCTGATGGTGCCCCCCCCTTTTTCTTTTGCCCCTTCTGCAATCATGATAATACTGTAAGGGCTGCCGCCTTTTTTGCGAAACTGGATTTTTCTAATGACATTTTCAATTTTATACTCAATCTCAGGGATCAGTATAATATGGGCTCCGCCGGCAATACCGGCCTCAAGGGCAATCCATCCGGCATTCCTGCCCATGACCTCTAAAATCATTACCCGGTGATGGCTCCGGCCCGTGGTCTGCAAACGGTCCATGGCATCACAGGCCACCTGGACAGCTGTCTGAAATCCAAAGGTATAATCTGTTTTTTCAAGATCATTATCAATGGTTTTGGGAATGCCCACAACAGGGATGCCTTTTTTGAAAAATTCATACCCGATTTCAAGGGTTCCTTCACCGCCCACGACAAAGAGGCAGTCCAGGTTTAATGCATTAAAGGTTTCAACTGCTTTATCGGAATAGTCACTGGTTTTGATGCTGCCGTCTTCCTCCATCTCCCGGTATTCAAACGGATTGCCCTTATTGGTTGTTCCAAGGATGGTGCCGCCCAGCGTCAATATATCCTTTGTGCGCCGTACCGTAAGTTCCTGGGTCTGTCCCGAGATGAGGCCTTCAAAACCGCCTTCAATTCCAACGACTTTAGCGCCATACTGAATAATTGCCGCACGGGTAACCGCACGGATTACGGCATTCAGCCCTGAACAGTCCCCGCCCCCGGTTAATATTCCCACTTTCTTAAGTGCCATAAACACCTCTCTTTAAAAGAACATCATTTTTATTGAAAATGGCATATCTGTTGAAATTAACTAGTTTATTTGTAAAACAAAAAACCTGATTTGTATAGCCAAATTCTTTACAGACCTTGTATCATTTCTTATCATCATATGATATTTACTATTCAATATTATCATATGGAATAAACCTATAATAACCTGAGATCAAAATCTTATGGATCAACCCTCAAAAAAAATACGGTTTGAATAAAATATGTACGGGTGGACCGGAAAAATACTGCAGATTGACCTGACAAAAAAAAAGGTTGAAACACAGACACAAAACCTTGATGTCTATAACCGCTGTGTCGGCGGCAAAGGATTTGGCGGCAACTATTTAAGGCAGTGTGCAACCCTGCCCTGGGATCACAGTGACATGGTGATCTGTATCTTTACCGGACCTTTGGTCGGCACCATCTCCCCGACATCAGGGCGGACACATATTGTTTCAAAATCACCGCTGACAGGTCTTGTGGCAGATTCCTCGGTTGGCGGCCGGCTTGCCACCCGACTCAAACGGGCTGGCTGGGACGGCATTGTCATCAAGGGAAAAAGCCGTACACCTGTCGGCATTACCATAAAGGATCGCCAGGTAGAGATTAAAGATGCCGGGACATTATGGGGGCTTGACACAGCTTTGGCCCACAAACAGATCAATCCCGGTAAAGCTGCCTTAGCCGTCATCGGACCTGCGGCTGAAAATGGTGTGAGGTTTGCATCCATTGCTGTGGATCGCCATTTCACTGCTGGCAGAAGCGGGCTTGGGCTATGCCTTGCCCAAAAAAAAATAAAGTATATCCTTGTGGACGGCACAGGTCATTGCAAGGTAAAAGATCCCAAAACACTAAAACAGGCAAGAGAAGACATTTTAAGGCTTACTGCCGCCTCCCCTGCATTGATGGGTCAGTTCGGATTTACCTGTCTTGGCACGGGAGCGGTATATGATCTGATGGACAACCGCCGGATGATGCCCACGGATAATTTTCGCCGCACCCGGTTTGAGCATGCATCACGACTCAATGCTGCCGCCTACACCCAGGCCTATTCCCCAAAAAAACACGGGTGCCTTGGCTGTCACATCCTTTGCAAAAAAATCGGAACAAAAAACGGGCAGCAACTTACCCTGCCTGAATTTGAAACCATGTCCCATTTTACAGCCCTGATCGGCTGCATGGATATTGATCTTGTCATGCAAGCCAATGACCTGTGCAATCGGTACGGCATGGACACCATCTCTGCCGCATCAACTCTGGCATGCCGCAGAGAAATAACCGGCTGTGATTACACGTCGCAAAAGGTCTTGTCACTCCTAAAAGATATGGCTTTTGGAAAAGGTGAAGGAAAAGACTTAGGGCTTGGTGCACAACACTATGCACAAAAAATGGGGGCACCTCAGACTGCCATGGCGGTTAAAGGGATGGAGCTTCCGGCCTACGATCCCCGGGGAGCCTATGGCATGGCCCTGGGATATGCGTTGTCCACCCGGGGCGGATGCCATTTGAGAGCCTATCCCATCAGCCATGAAATATTCAGAAAACCTGTGGCCACTGATCGTTTCAGTTTCAGCGGCAAAGCCAGGATTATAAAGATAGCCGAAGACATGAATTCAATCGTGGATTCACTTACTGCCTGCAAATTTACTTTTTTTGCAGCCAGCCTTGAGGAATATGCAATGGCTTACCAGGCTGTCACAGGGATTGACACCAGCGCCCAGGATCTCTTGAAAAAAGGGGAAAGCATTTATTATAATGAACGGATTATCAATGCATTAAACGGATTTGACGCCAAAGACGATGATCTCCCGGATCGGTTTTTCACAGAACCGGGATCCGGCGGAAATCGTATCCATATCCCTCCTGTTAACAGGGAGGCTTTTTTAAAGGCCAGAAAAAAGTATTATGACATTCGAGGCCTCAGTACAGATGGTCTTCCCAGAGAAGAGACAGCAAAGGCGCTTGGACTTTTATGGAACAACTTGTAAACAAATTTGCCAACAAACTGGTTCAAGCCAGACTGGGGCAATCTTCCGGCCCAGGGCAACCCCTGGTCGGCGGGTTGGATGACACCCTTGTCTGGAATCGCAAGGCAGATGAAACAGTGGTACTCGAAGAGGTGTTTAAAGGACTGAGCATCAACTCTCTGGTTTTTTTAAGGCCTGCGGAACCCTATGGGAGCCTCATTACCTTCTTGGCCCGGAACGCCCTTAACGCCAATGGACTGATTCAACCAAAAGATTGTGAAACAAGAACTTTTCTCCATGATCTTCCCGTGATCAGTGAATTTTGTGCCGACAAGATCATTGCAGTTTTAAAAAAAAGAAAATGTGTAATCATTGCCCCTGGAAAGATCAATGACCCGGCACAAGGCCCTGCAATTATTGCCCATGGTACGGTCAGCCCGGAACAGGGCTTTGTCACCATCAGTTCTGTCTGTTTTGCAAGCTTTATCAAATTTTTCACCGACTATCTGGAAGCACTTGAAAAAGGACTTGCTCCTTTTGCAGCCCACCATCTGTTTGACGCAATCTGGCCCTATGCAACCCCAATAAAAAAGGCATTACCCAAATTTACTCCATACCCTTTTTCAAATGAAGAAACCGTTTATTCCGCCATTATTGAGGCAGGTCTTAAAACAGTTGAATATGGGCTGGTAGACTCTTTTTTCGGCAATGTTTCTTATTGCTGGAACCATACCCTTTACATAAGTCAGACAGGAAGCTCCCTGGATGAACTTTCAGGCTGCATTGATCCTGTTCCCCTGGACAGCTCCACCAGTGCCGGGCTTACCGCCTCAAGCGAACTTTCTGCCCACCTGGAAACCATTTCCTGCACCGGCAGCAAAGCCATCCTTCACGGCCATCCCAAATTTTGTGTCATCTTATCCATGGCGTGTGATCCTGTTGAAAAAGCGGCCTGTCATTTTAAAGAACACTGCCATACCCAATGTCCCAAAAAACGATTTATAGGATTAACTCCCATTGTACCGGGTGAAGTCGGCACAGGCCCTACCGGCCTTTGCAACACCCTGCCCCCGGCGCTTTCTCAGTCCAACAGCGCCATTGTCTATGGTCATGGTCTGTTTACAACCGGAAAAAATAATTTTTTGGACGCTTTTCAAACCATGGTGGAAGTTGAAGATCTTTGCCGGAAAAGATATATTGATAAAGTCTCTGAGTTAAGAAAAAACTTATAGAAACCGATTCAGCAGATGATTCATGCTTGAGTCTCCTTGTCAATGGCGTTTCGGACAGCCATGGCCAGCTCTGCTTTTGCAATCGGCTTTTTACAAATACTGTGAATACCTTTTTTCATCACATCCTTGCCGGACAGGGATTGATGATAGCCTGTGCACAGAATGATCGGAATATCAGGTCTTATTTTTTTCAATGCTTCCGCCAGTATGTCGCCGGTCATATCAGGCATTGTCATATCGGTTACAACAACGTCAAAATCATCCGGCCTTGAACTGAAAAAATTTAAGGCTTCAAGGCTGCTGTTCAATGTTGTCACCTTGTAATTGAGCTTTCCAAGCATTCGCTTGGCAACTTTTGTTATGGAAATTTCATCATCTATAAACAGAATATGCTCTTGCTTTCCCAAAGGCAATTGTTCCTCTTCATCATACCCAAGTTCAGATACCTGATTTTTAACAACGGGTAAATATAAGGTGAACGTTGTGCCGCAGCCCTTCTCGCTTTCTACAAAAATTTCTCCGCCCATGCTTTTTACGGCACCATGAACAACCGCAAGCCCAAGACCTGTCCCCTGCCCGATCTGTTTTGTCGTAAAATAGGGTTCAAAGATCATAGGGATCTGCTCTCTGGCAATACCCACCCCGGTATCTTCTATCGTTACCCTAATATATCGGCCGGGCGCAATTAATTCATGGATTTTTTCCACCTCCTCCTCTATTAGATCCACTTTCAGCTTCCCACCGTCTTTCTCCATTGCCTGGGCGGCATTGGTGAAAAGATTTAGAAAAACCTGATATACCTGGGTCGGATTTGCAAGCACTTTGGATGAACTCTTGATATTCTGCTCAATGGTGATGGTTGATGGAATGGATGACCGTATAAATTTTAATACCTCTTTGGCAATGATGCTCACCTTAATGGCATTCACCTGTTCGTCAGATTGTCTTGCAAATGTAAGGATCTGCTGGACCAGGTCCTTGGCCCTCAGGCTTGCCGTATAGATTTCGGTAAGATCCTCTTCTAAAACACTGCCTTTTTTTGCATCGCTCTGGGCAATCTGTGTAAACCCCATAATGGCGGATAATATATTGTTAAAATCATGGGCAATGCCGCCTGCCAGTGTTCCGATGGATTCCATTCGCTGGGATTGATGAAGCCTTACTTCCATTTCCTTTCTTTCTTTTTCAAGTGCAATCCGCTTTTCAAATTCCTGACTCTGGCTCTCGAAAAGTTTTGCAT
>Ga0180009_10003853_pt1 | contig 16842 bp, 16 predicted proteins | sample OS_PC_MetaG_FD_123537 | JGI IMG/M metagenome (GOLD analysis project Ga0180009, IMG submission 123537) | Groundwater microbial communities from the Aspo Hard Rock Laboratory (HRL) deep subsurface site, Sweden - OS_PC_MetaG | ecosystem: Environmental > Aquatic > Deep subsurface > Groundwater...
GCAGTGGTGGGTCCTGAATCTGGACGACGGGTTCAAAGAAGAGGTGGAGGGCAGGTATGTGCGGCTGGAGAACATCGTCTCCATCCCCATGCTGGCCATGTGGGAGGGGATCACCGCTTACCCCTGGGAGGGCCCGCCCCCCATTGATGGGAAAGGGTTTATGTCGGTTATGTTTGAGGCAACAAGGAATACGTCTTTAGTCCCTGGTGTACGTTCCCGTTATGCCAACCGGAACTATTTTATGATCTCTAAGCATTATTGCAGCTTAAATTCCAGGCTTGGCTTTCATTTTTCCATGGTGGAGACTTTAGTCAGTGATAGATCGAGTGAGAATTATATCAGTTTCCAGTTTAAGGGCGGGGCTGCTGACGATCATAGACGACAAAGAAGAATCCTTTTTATCACGGACATATTAGAGGAACATGGTTTCAGGGTGGAGGTGAAGGAAGATCACTTGATCGCCCGCATGGAAGACCGTGAAAAGGATTTCATGCGTCAATGTCTTAGGATATTGGGTTATCTGACCATCCATACCAGGCAACTGGATATGATCATGTTAAACAACGCCTCGGTCAACTATTACGGGTCAAAGATGAGAAAGGACATTCATGAGCTAATCCAGGATTGATGAACTCGTAAAAAGCCGTCACTCCGGTGAAAATCGGAGTCCAGAGCCTTCGTAAATCCCTGAATAGACTGGATTCCGGCCGTTCGGCGGGCTCACGGTCCTGAGCCTGTCGAAGGACTTTCGCCGGAATGACAGAAAGAGGGGTTTTCGACTTTTTACGAAACTATCGAGATTAAAAATCCCACTTAAATTTAAGACATTGGTTAAAGAAGACTGATTCTTTTTACAGTGTGTAAAAAACTTTGACATAACAATTTTTCAAGGACTACCTCAGCAATTAATAAATTTATTGTTATATAAGATAGTTATATCGATTTTCAGGCCATTGTCTTACTGGCATGAAAGTTGCCTGTCATATTTAAATTGTCATAATAATGCCCTGTCCTCTGGACTGAGAGCTTTACTTCAGATGAGTATACATAAAAACGAGATTGGGATGGAAAGATTTGAGGTCTTATTGGCCTGCGACAATCCTCGCATGCTTAAAAACATTGTTTGTATCCTTGAGGAAAAAGGGTGTGAGGTCAAAAGACAGAAATACTATATTAAAAAGAGCGAAAGAAATCAATCCTGAGACCATAGTTATTCTCTTAGGGAGAGGTGAAGACATTCAATACGACCATGACACCCTATCTTTAGTACAATTTTCCCAGACCATGAGTTTTATGGGATATATATGATTACTTTCATGTGGAAATGGAAAAGGGAGTTTTATGCGGCTCATTTAGACGCGTTCAAAGGGGCTTATCAAAAGCTAAATGAGATCTTAAGTGTCAGAAGGAGAGAACATGTTCTTAAAAACTAAGGGGTTTCAGCTCTGCTTAGCATTTGCACTTGGTATTGTGGTTCTGATTTTACCCAGACCTGAAGGAACTAAATTCCAGATAACCGGTGATGATAGTCAGAAATTTTTTTCGCACATCAGTCAGCACTTCACAATTGTTTCTACCGAAAAGAAGCCCGGTCAAGGATATATTGTTGAGGCAAAAAAACCCGGCAGTCCGGGTGCTACGGCAGCATTCATAAACAACAAAGCTGCCGAAATGAAAAAAACAGAAATCAAAGTCGATTACGTCAACGGTCTCTCACCAAAGGCAAAGAGGTTTCTGGCGGTCCTTGCGGTGCTGGTTTTCCTCTTTGTGGTTGAGCCCATTCCCCTTGAAATTACGGCCATCTGTATTGGCGTCTTTTTGGTTATCATGGGCATCTCGGATGTCAAGGATGCCTGGGCTCCCTATATGCACCCGGTGGTTGTCTTTATCATGTGCTGCCTGATCTTTGCCATCTCTTTAGACAAGGCAGGGATTACAAAGCGACTTGGATATTTTATCGCCAGGAAGGCGGGCACCAGCGTCACCAAATTTACGTTTATCATTACGATGAGTTTAGGTTTAGCTTCAGCCTTCATGCACGATGCTGCGGCCTGTGCCATAGGCATTGTGACCATGCTCCCCTTAATGAGGGCTGCGGGTATTGACCCGCACACAAAGACAGCAAAGTTTATGATGATCTCACTCGCCTTTGCCTGTTCCTGCGGGGGCATGGGATCCCTGGTGGGTGGCGGTCGCTGCATGGTGGCGGCTGCCTTCCTTAAGGAGTTCACAGGCCTGGAGATCACCTTTTTTGACTGGATAAAATACTGTATGCCGGCAGCCATTCTTTGTGTGCCTGCCGCTGTTTTCGTTGTTTATCTGGTGTTCCGGCCTGATCCGAAATACCAACTGCCCCAATTCGAAGATGATCTCGGACCGTGGAGCCCTTTGGAAAAAAAGACCCTTTTTATCATTGGTTTGACATTTATCCTGTGGTTAACAAAAGAGTTTCATGGGATAGATTATTCGGTAACCGGAATGTTAGGCGTTGGTGCCCTGATCCTTTTCGGCATCCTGAAATGGGAGGACGTTCATAACGATCTAGAGTGGGGTACGGCTCTGTTTATTTTCGGAGGCGGCATCTCCCTCGGCCTCGCCATGGGTTACTCAGGGGCTGCCACTTATTTCGCCAACCTCTTTTTTCCTTTAGTTCAGGGGGGTGGCTGGCTATTGCTGTTTGCCGGTGTAGGCATTTTCGGGGCCCTTGTGACAAATGCCATGGCCAATGTGGCTGCGGCAGCCCTCATATTGCCCATCGTGATTCCCATGGCACAGTTGGAAGGAATAGATCCCACCGTGCTTGCCCTTTGTCTCGGAACCGCCACCTCCTTTGCCATGCTTTTGGTAATCGGTTGTCCGCCCAATGCCATCGCTTACAGCTATCGGTATTTTAAGGCGTCTGACCTCACGAAAGTGGGGGTTGTTGCCACGCCTATCTTATTGGGAATCCTGATCTTAGTGGCAGCCATCTGGTGGAAAATACTGGGACTGGTATAGGTCCGATTTTGGAATGGGAATTGCGGATTGTGGAACTCCTAACCCGGAACAGGCAACTTGATCGTATAAAAATATCTTTTTAAAGTTCCGCCTGTAGTGGGATTTTATAACATGAGCAACTTTCAACACACGGATAAAATTCGCATTCTTCTCGTTGACGACGAAGACGAATTTCGGCAAACCATTGCCAAACGTATGGAGAAAAGGGGTATTGTCCCTGAACAGGCAAGAAACGGAGAAGAGTGCTTAGCCATTCTGGAGAAAAAGCCCATGGATGTGGTGGTTCTGGACGTTAAAATGCCCGGCATGAACGGGATCGAGGTTCTTTATCATATCAAGGAAAGGCACCCAAAAACGGAGGTGATACTCCTGACCGGCCATGCGACGACCGAGGATGGCGTTGAAGGAATAAAATCTGGGGCCTTTGATTATCTTTTTAAACCTGTAAAGCTGGAACATCTGTTGAGCAAAATCAAGCAGGCCGAAGAAAAGATCCGGCGAGAGGAAGAAAGGCTCAAAGAGGCCGAATTTAGGGCCACGATGGAGCAGCAGATGATCGCGTGTGAAAGACTGGCCTCATTAGGAACCCTTGCCGCTGGTGTAGCTCACGAAATCAACAACCCCTTAGCCATTATGAATGAATCGGTAGGCTGGATGAAGCTCCTCCTGAAAAAGGAAGAATTGGCAGAGATGCCCCGGAAGCAGGATTTTGAATTGGCCCTGAATAAAATAGAGAAGGGCATTGACAGGACCAAGCGAATCACGCACCAGCTTTTGGGGTATGCAAGAAAAAGCGATTCCGTTGTGTCAGAGGTGAATCTCAGGGAACTGGTAGATGAGGCTGTTCAATTGGTCAATGTGGAGGCAAAAAACAAGGACATTGAAATTATCCGGGAAATGAATTCTTCCATAGGCACCATCTGGAGTGATCCCTCTCAATTGAGGCAAGTATTGATCAATCTGTTAACCAATGCAATCCATGCCACCGGGCCCGGAGGCAGAATTACTATCATTTTTGATGGTACCAGCGATGTGGTGAGCCTTACGGTGAAGGATACGGGGATAGGCATCCCAAAGGAAAACCTGGAAAGGATTTTCGAACCGTTTTTCAGCACCAAACCGCCTGGTGAAGGGACAGGTCTTGGATTATTCGTCACTCGCGGTATTGTTGAAAAGATCGGGATATCAATGGAGGTAGAAAGCCAAGTAGGAAAAGGCTCCAGCTTTTGTATCAAACTTCCAAAAAATCTTGAAATAAAATAGAGATTGGGAGAAAATATTATAAAAGGAGATGAACCATCATGCTAAAAATACCAACCAGAGTACTTCTGGTGGATGATGAAAAAGATTTTGTTGAAATGCTCTCTTTGAGATTGAATGAGTCGGGTGAAAAAGTTATTGCAGCCCATAGTGGAAAAGAATGTCTCGAAAAATTAGAAAAAACGGATGTTGATGTGGTTATTTTAGATATCAAGATGCCAGGGATGGACGGTATCGAAACTTTAAAGGAGATAAAGAAACGATTTCCCCTTGTGGAAGTCATCATGTTGACCGGACATGGGACGACCGAAACCGCTGTGGAAGGAATGAAATTGGGTGCAATTGATTATCTTCTAAAACCTGCCGACTTCAATGACCTGACAACTAAATTAGTGGCAGCCGGAAAGAGGAAGGACGAGCAGGAGGAAAGGATCAGAAAGGCGGAGGAGAGGTTACTCTTAAGAAAAAGCGGGAATATCTAACTAAAAATATTCAAGAACACTTTGGGCTGGAGCGATTTTTTTATTCAGCCTGTGTAAGGACGTTATATCAGTAGTGAAGCAATTTTATAACCATGAAAGAACCCATCTATAAAAACCTTCGAAGAAAGATCATTTTCATCACTTTACTGGTCTCTTTTACTCCGCTTATCGTTCTTGGAGCGGCCATCTATTATCAATTCGCACAAATATACAAAGATAAAATTCAGGAACAGATAAAATATCGGGCCAGTGCCCAAGCAGAATCGGTGGATCTATTCTTGAAGGAACGGGTAGCCGTTCTGAGTGCTGCGGCCCATGCCCACAGTTCTTATGATCTGAGGGATGAAAAAAACCTCTCCCACCTATTTTCGGTCATGAATCTAAGGGGAGGGGCTTTTGTTGATCTTGGGGTTATTGACGAAGAAGGACAGCATCTGGCCTATGTGGGACCCTATAATCTCAAAGGTCTAAACTACTATCGGGAGAAGTGGTTTGCCGAAGTGATGAACAAGGGCATATTCATCAGTGATATGTATTTCGGCTACCGGCAGTTACCCCATTTTATCATGCCATTCGACGGCAGGAAAGTCAGAATATTTGGATACTGAGGGCGAGCATTAATCCTGACATCTTTGAAAGCATAGTCCGCGCGGCCCAATTGGGAAAGTCAGGGGATGCTTACCTTATCAATGAGGAAAGAGTTTTTCAAACGAGTCCGCGCTTTTTTGGCAAATTATTATCTCAATCGGATGTGGATTCAACCCTTTTCGGAAGAGGGACCACGGTTATCGAGCACAGAAATGATGACGGCAAGAAAGTGCTTTATGCCGGCGCCTGGTTGAAAAACAAAAAATGGCTATTAATCATCACCCAGGAAGCGTCCGAAGAAATGACAGGTTTGTTGGTGGCTCGAAATGTGGAAATCTTGATCATTGGCTTTGGTTTTTTGGCTATCATCCTGACAACTGTCTTTACGACCCGTGTTTTCGTCCACCGTTTAAGAGAGTCTGATACTAAGATGAATGAACTCAATGCCCAACTTGTTCAGTCGGATAAGTTGGCGGCATTGGGCAAAATGAGCGCAAGCGTGGCTCATGAGATCAATAACCCCCTGGTCATCGCCATCCAAAAAATCGGGTGGATAGAAGACCTTTTAATGGAGGAAGAGTTTCAGCAAAGTAAAAATATTGAAGAATTCAAAACCTCTCTTAAGAAAATAAACCACCACCTGGACCGGATCCGAAAGGTTGTCCACAACATGTTAGGGTATGCCCGAAGAATGGAACCTCGCTTGGAAGACGTTGATATTAACGAAATCTTAAACCAGACCATCGATCTCTTGGAAAATTACGCTCGAATTAACAACATTGACATCCAGGCAGACCTGTCATCTGATCTTCCGATAATTGCCAGTGATCAGGCCCAACTCCAGCAGGTTTTCTTAAATCTGATATCCAATGCCATCGATGCCGTTGGTGAGGACGGGTTAGTCGGGGTAAAGAGTGAAAAAATGAATTCACACATAGTCGTCAACGTATCGGATAGCGGCCCAGGTATACCCAAAGATAAACAGAAGAAGATTTTTGATCCCTTTTTTACGACCAAGCAGAATGGCAAAGGAACTGGACTTGGACTGTGGGTCAGTTATAATATCATAGAAAAAATGGGTGGGACCATTACTTTTAAAAGTGAGGTGGGAAAAGGGACTACTTTCAGTGTGCGGATTCCTATTGTTGTTCCGGAAAGGGAATAGACATACAACCCTCAACCCTTTATTAAGGAGGTCATATGGATTATTTCAACGTTTTAGTGGTGGATGACGAGGAAGATTTTATAGAGACCATGGTGAATCGGTTAAAGAAAAGGAAAATAGATGCATCGGGCGTTTTGAGTGGCGAGGAAGCCTTAGGATTGATGAAGAAAAAAGAGTTCGATGTGGTCCTCTTGGATATCAAAATGCCTGGTGGAATGGATGGCATTGAAACACTCAAGGAGATGAAAAAAATCCAGCCTTTAGCCGAGATTATTTTGTTTACTGGGCACGCATCTGTGGAAACCAGCATTGAAGGGATGAAATTAGGGGCCTTCGATTACCTTTTAAAGCCCATTACATTGGAAGATCTTCTCCCGAAGTTGGTCCAAGCCTTTGAAAGGAAAAACGCTCAGGATCAAAAGATCCGAAGCGCCAAAATCAAAGAGTCGCTGCGATATTGGTAGTGTCAATTTTTAGCTGAACTGACCTCTAGTTCTGTTCGTTACTTAACGTATTTTGACATAAGTGTCGGTTCGCCATTTTTCCATCGCTTTATAAGCCCTTATTGAGACGTTATCATCTATTCATAGATCTCAACTAACGGAGATGAGAATCAAGCCGCTTATAAAGGCATATCCAACCTTTACAATCTGTAAAAAATACTGACAGATGATCCCCCTTGGTGAATAACACAAAAACGCTCGTCTAAGAAAAATACCTTCTATTTTAGAATAGTTAGCCACTATTTCCCCAATCCCCTGTTTTGGCACAATCATTGCCTCCCTAATTTATGTCTATTCATAAATATCATTCTACTCTTCTTAAAACCCTCTTTTAGAAGTAGCCCAGTGGGATTTCATTGATCCTTAATTCAAATGCTTTGGGGCCAAGAGGAGGGGGGAGTGGGAAGATTAATGCATGCGTACTAGGTGATCCAGTATAAGGAGGGGAATATGGTACATCGTCTGACAGTTGATAGCGGGTCTTCATCGAGTATATGGGCAAGCAAACCAGGCTATAAGCCCGTTTTATTGCTAATCGCTGCAATTGTGTTCGTGGGTTTAGTGGTCGTTCCACCGCCCCAGAGCATGATCGATCTGGTGAGTAAGGCAAAAACTCCCGGGTACAAACTGGCATCGGGATGCAACACCATTACCGATACGGTGAACAAAAAACTTCGTTCTGCGTCCTTTGAAGGAAAACAAGAATCCAGCCATGGGGAAGAAGTGGCGGAAAAGGCAAAACCCCTCCTCACCCCCCGTGAAGTGGCCCAACTGGCCAAGATTATGCTGGCTATCTTTGGATTGGCTGTTTTTTTCTGGGGGACAGAATCGCTTCCACTGGGCGGCACGGATATTCTGGTGGGGGTGATGCTCTATCTATTTGCCATCCTCCCCATTGAAGAAATATCTAAGGCCTACATGCAGGATGCCGTCTTTTTTATCTTCGGTATCCTGGCGGTGGCCGTGGGAGTCGGCAAGACAGGTCTGGACAAACGGATAGGATTAATACTCCTGAGCCGAATCAAGAATGCCAGGGCCTTTGCCTTTATCTTTTTACCTATGCTTGGCATGTCCGCAAGCTTCTTGTCTGAGCATGCCCTGGTGGCTCTCCTTATTCCTGTCCTTATGGGCATCTACAAGGTGACCTGTAAGATGTATGGTGTGGAAAAAGACAGGGCTCTGGCAGTCTTTCTCTTGCTGGGCATCTGTTTTGCCGCAAACCATGGGGGCCCCGGATCTCCTGCCGCAGGGGGTAGGAATGCCATTATGGTAGGCTACCTGATGGGGTATGGGCAGTCCATCTCTTTTCTCGAATGGATGAAATACGGCATGCCCTTCGTGCCTCTCATGGGTGTGGTTATCGGGGCTTACATGTATATACGGTTGAAACCAAAGTTCCAGGTTAAAGACATGAACCCCAGCGAGGTCGTTAAGGCAGAAGTGGCCAGGATGCCGAAATTTGGTGGAAAAGAGGCCATGATGGCGGTTATCCTGGTTGTCCTGGTTGCTGCCTGGATCATTTTAGGGGAACATTCGGGGTTAGGGGGACCGACTCTCTATGCCGTAATGGCCATGTTCCTCTGTCGTATCATTACATGGGACGATATCCAGGACGGGGTCGCCCTGGATGTGGTGGGTCTTTATGCTGCGGCTTGTGCCATGGGGGTGGGGCTGAAATTCACGGGCGGTGCTCTCTGGATGGCTAACGCATTCGTCAATGCCTTGCCCGATTTTATGACCAAAGGTGATATGCTAGCTGTAGGCGTGAGTCTCCTTACAGGAATCATGACCAACTTCATGAGCGATGGGGCCACGGTTGCGGCCTTAGGACCCATCGTGCTGCCCATGGCCGCTCTGGCGGATGTTCACGTCTGGAAATTGGGTCTCGCCTGTGCCTTTTCTTCTTCCTTTGCCAACTTTCTGGTGGTGGGGACGCCCAATAATGCCATAGCCTTCGGCATGGGCAGGGATCCGGAAACAGGTGAAAGATTATTGAATGTGTTGGATTTTGTGAAATATGGTCTGCCTGTGACCATTCTGGCATGGCTTGTTCTCTTGTTCTGGACAATATTGGGCTACTGGAGGATCATGAGCTGGCCCGGATAGGATTTTATGTGAACAGAAGGGTAAGGGGGACGGAATCTTTATGAAATATGCTGGCTTTCAAAAAAATATCACTTTGCTCACCTTGCTGGTCTCCCTTGCCCCGCTGATCATTCTCGGTGCAACGATCTATTATCAGTTTACCCAGATGTACAAGGAAAAGATAGAGGAACAGATCAAATACAGGGCCAGGTCCCAGGCAGAAGCCGTGGATCTGTTTCTAAAGGAACGTACCGCCATTCTTTCGGCCATAGCAGATACCCACAGCTTCAGTCATATATACGATGAAAAAAATCTTTCCCACATATTAAAGGTCATGAATCTCCGGGCCGGCGCCTTTGTTGATCTTGGAGTTATTGACAGCACGGGCATGCATTGCACATACGTAGGCCCCTATAACCTCAAAGGTCTCAATTACTATGATCAGCCCTGGTTTGCCGAAGTGATGAGCAAAGGCATATACGTCAGCGATGTCTATATGGGATACCGAAGGTTACCCCATTTTATAATTGCGGTTCGTCGCCAGGAAAACCAACAAAATTGGATACTGAGAGCCACCATTGATCCCGATATCTTTGGGAACATTGTGCGTGCAGCTAAGGTGGGAAAAACAGGTGATGCTTATATCATTAACAAAGATGGTTTTTATCAGACACGTCCCCGCTTTGATGGTGAGATACTGTGGAAATCGAGTCTGGACACAAACCTTTTTGGGGGAGAGACCACAGTTCTTGAGCATAGAAACAATCACGGCAGGAAAGTACTCTATGCAGGGAGTTGGTTAAAAAACGACAAATGGCTTCTCATCATCAGCCAGGAGGCATCCGAGGAGTTGAGCGGTTTTTTTGCAACCCGGAAGGTGGGAATTACGATCATCATCTGCGGCATTTTAGCAATCATCCTGACAACGGTTTTTACTACCCGTTTGGCTGTTAGCCGATTAAGGGAGATAGACTCGAAGATGAATGAACTCAATGCCCAACTCGTCCAGTCAGACAAATTGGCCGCATTGGGTAAAATGGCTGCAGGAGTGGCTCACGAGATCAATAATCCGTTGGCCGTTATTCTACAAAAAACCGGCTGGATGGAAGACCTACTTGCCGAAGAAGAATTTCAGAAAACCAAGAATCTTGAAGAATACCTGGCCTCCCTTTCAAGCATAGACGAAATGGTGGAACGTGCAAGAAAGGTTGTCCACAATATGTTAAACTATGCTCGGAAAATGGAGCCCCGTTTAGAAGATGTTGATATTAATAAGACCCTAAATCAGACCATCGACTTCTTGGAGAATTACGCTCGAATTAACAACATTGACATCCAGACAGACCTGGCATCTGATCTCCCTATCATTGCCAGCGATGAGGCTCAGCTCCAGCAGGTTTTCATGAATGTCATATCCAATGCTATTGACGCAATAGGCAAAGATGGTTTAATTGAAGTGAAAAGTGAACAGGCTCATTCCCACATAGCCGTCAGCATAACAGATGACGGCCCAGGCATACCCAAAGATCAGCAGAGGAAGGTCTTTGACCCCTTTTTTACGACCAAGCAGGCAGAGAAGGGAACGGGTCTTGGACTGTGGATAAGCTATAGTATCGTGGAAAAAATGGGGGGGACCATCACGTTAAACAGTGATATTGGAAAAGGCTGCACTTTCACAGTTGAGATCCCCATTGTTATTCCGGAAAAGAAATAAAAGGAAGTATTTGACAGGATAACAGGATAGACAAGATATGAGTCCAGTTAATCACAAAAACCTATTACAGGCCACTATGAAAACGAGATTGTAGAAGAATTCATAACCGACATTATAGTTGATGACATAATTATTTTGGAACTGAAATCAGCTATCCGAATTATTAAAGCTTATGAAGCACAATCAAATTAGTACGCTTCGCTCATCCCGCAGCGGGAGAATTTGGAATAATGGGTTTAGGAAAAATAGGGTAGTGGTTTATCGGTAAAATTCTTCTTGACACTGGAAAACCCATAGTCCTAATTCTTAATTTTGTAGAGAGAAAAGTTGAAATAAAATGTAAGATCAAAAATTTAAGACAAAAGATCAACAGGATTTAAAAATTATCTCGTCAATCCTGTTATCCTGTCAAAAAAAGGAGGTTCTATATGGATTCTTTCAGAGTTTTGGTGGTGGATGACGAGAAAGCTTTTGTAGAAACTTTAGTCAATAGGTTGAATAAAAGAGATATAGATTCAACGGGTGTTTTGAGTGGTGAGGAAGCTTTAGAAGTGATGAAGAAAAAACTCTTTGATGTGATCATTCTGGATATCAAAATGCCCGGTGGTATGGACGGTATTGAAGCCCTGAGGGAGATGAAGAAGATCCAACCCTTAGCAGAGGTGATTTTGCTTACCGGACATGCTTCTGTAGAGACCAGTATTGAAGGGATGAAACTGGGCGCTTTTGATTACCTTTTAAAACCTATAAAACTCGAGGATCTCATGGTCAAGATGGCGGAGGCCTTTGAGAAAAAGGACATCCATGATCAAAAAATTAGAAAGGCCAAGATCAAAGAGCTGCTCAGGTTTCCGGGAAGGGTGTTTGAACAGGAAAAGGAAGAGCAAAAGTAGAGTTATCCGTGCTGTGGAAAGACTTCACCTTTGGCATGAAGTTTGCTCTTTAAACAGGCGTACTTCTATAATGGAGAGGATATATGCCCATGAAGCAGGGTCAATATGCTCCTAAGAGCCCCATGAGAAGGATCATTTTGGCGAGTATGATCCTGGTGCCGCTCATCACGTTTGTCCTGATCTTAGGCATCGGCTACTACTATTTCGCGACATCCATAGAGACCAGCACCCTCGCCAGTATGAAACGAATTGTTGAAGACCACCGCCAGATGATCGATTCCTTTCTCAGTGAGCGGAGAGCCAATCTTGAATTTGTCCTTCAATCTTACAGCTATGACTTTCTCGCCGATCCTGTAAACCTTTCAAACGTCTTTGAACGCCTGGAAAAAGAATCCAACGCCTTTCTGGATCTGGGTATTTTTGATGAGGAAGGACTCCATGTGGCATACCAGGGCCCTTATAAACTCGTGGGCAAGCATTATGGCAAAGAAGAATGGTTCAAGGAGGTCATGAAGAAAGGTTATTTTATCAGCGATGTTTTTTTAGGCTATCGTCGAATACCTCACTTTATCATCGCCCTTGCAAGGGAAGAGAAAGGGAAAAAATGGGTGCTTCGGGCAACCATTGATACGTATATGTTTAATGAACTTGTTAAAAAACTTCGGCTTGGAAGGACCGGAGAATCTTATATCCTCAGCACGGCGGGCGTCTTCCAGACAGAACGTCGATCCGGGGGAAACCTGATGGATAAGGAACCTGAGAATATCAATTATCCCAGCCCCCAGGAAGGGATAAAAACCTTTATCAAAGAGGATATAAGAGGTGACGCATATGTCTACACGACCACCTGGCTGAAGAACAAGAAATGGCTCCTTGTTGTGCGACAGCAAAAAAAGGACATATTCAAAGCACTCAGTTCGGCTGTTTATTGGATCGTCATGATTACCATGATCGGGAGTGGCGCCATTATCGGCATCGCTTTTTATCTGACCGATCGGATTGTAAGGCGGATGGAGCGTATGGATACGGAAAAGGACCGCTTGGGAGACCAACTCATAAGGGCCAGCCGATTAGCTGAACTTGGCGAGATGGCCGCTGGTTTCGCTCACGAGATCAACAACCCCCTCCAGATCATCAAATCCGAGCAGACCCTTATAGACACCATCTTAGGGGAGTTGAAAGAGAGAGGAGAGATAAAAGAATCGGAAGATCTTACTGAACTGGAAGATTCTGTTGATCAAATAAAACTCCAAGTGGACCGTTGTGCTCAGATCACTCAATCCATCCTCAAGTTTGGCAGACAAGACGAGATTCAATCCAAAGATATCGACCTCCTGAGTTTCATCCCCGAAGTGACCAAAATGGTGGCTAATAAAGTCAGGGTCAACGGGATTAGCCTGAGGGAGGAAATTTCTGAAGATACCCCACCCATTCACGGGGATCCCGGACAATTACAGCAGGTTTTGTTAAATCTTTTCAACAACGCCATTGATGCCATTTTGGCCAAACACGGCTCCAAGGGGGGACAACTTTCTATTGAAACAAAACCCAATGTCAATGGAAAGGTGGCAATTATTATCAGGGACAATGGGTGCGGAATCAGCCCTGAAAATCAGAAAAAGATTTTCAGCCCTTTTTTTACCACCAAACCAGTAGGGCAGGGAACGGGATTGGGCCTTTCTGTCTGTTACGGCATCATAGAGAGCATGGGCGGTGTCATGGAGGTGGAGAGCGAAGAGGGCGTTGGTACAACATTCACCATAACTCTACCAGTTTCGGCTTAGAATTTAGCCAATTGATTAATTGGTTTAGTCGCCAACCACTCAACGGTTTAACCATTCAACCATTTGACAAACTCAAGGGGGAAAACATGGAAAAGATGAAAATGATGCTGGTGGATGATGAGGAAAGATTCCTCTCCACCACCCAAAAATTGCTTGCAAAAAAAGGGATTGAGGCCTTGACGGCAACGAGCGGGTCTGAGGCCCTTGAAAACCTCAGAACCCAGAACATCCATGTGGTGATCCTGGACGTTAAAATGCCAGGCATGGATGGCATTGAAACTCTGAAACAGATCAAAAGGCAGTTTCCTCTTGTGGAAGTCATCATGTTAACGGGACATGCCACAGTGGAATCGGCCGTAGAAGGACTAAAGTCCGGGGCTACTGACTATTTAATGAAGCCCACTGATTTTCAAGATCTTATCGAAAAAGCCGAAGAAGCCTTTGAGAAAAGGAAAAGACTGGAAGAGAAGATTCGTGTGGCCCGGACACGGACCTTCATGAAGTCACCAAGGGAAATTCTAAGAGAAACGGAAAAGATGTAACAGGAAGTTCAAAGAGTTTTTAGGGAGAGATATCATGGAAAGAGAGAAGAATGATCATCCTAAAAGAGGCATAACAAAATATACAAGAGAGGCAGAAAGATCCTTTTTCTTCTATGCCACCATCGCTATGTTTATTCTCTATGTCTATCTAAGACTATTCGGGGATTAGTTAGATAGCTCTTGGCATAAGTCTGTGGGGCACCGAGTTTTATCCTCTTGTTCATGTTTAGAATTCATCTTTTAAAAAGTGGGGTAAAAATGACAGATCAACAACAAAGCAAGAAGGCTTCAGGGTATGACAGGTACATTAACTGGAAGCTCTTTATCATTCCCTTAGGACTGCTCATCCTGTTGCTCATCATGCCGACGCCCAAAAGCATGATGGATGTGGGCGTGGAATATGCATTTGGGCCTAAATATGTCAAAGAATTTTTTGCCAAGGAACTCTTCGATAACAAGACGACCGAACTATCCCAGTGGCAGATCCAGATGGTCAGAATGATGGAGGCAAGCCTCCAGCAGGCCTCGTTCGGCCACGCCTCTTTTCTAAAGAGGAATGATAAGTGGTGTAAAGAAAATGATATCCCAACTTCAAATGCCCACCTGGAAAAGGTCATGGACTTTGCCAAAACCATACCTCAAGAGCAATTTAAGAAGATTATGAGTGATGCACATGAACTGAGGACTGAGAAGCTCTCTTTTAACAGTTTGAAGGAGGATGAGAAAGCAAAGGCACGCAACGCGGGATTCCATGTCAAGGCCGCTGTAGGGATTGTTCTGTTCGTGGTCCTATGTTTCATGACCGAGGCCATGCCCCTGCCCATGGTGGCTTTCTGTATTGGCATCATTGCCATGTGCACCGGCATCGTGAACAGGCATACCGTTGCAGGCCTTTACTGGTCTGATGCCACATGGTTCATCATGGGAAGCCTGATGTTTGCCACCGCATTTGTAAAAACAGGGGTGGATAAGCGCCTTGCCATGTTGATGTTCGGGAGGCTTAAAAACCCAGATATTAAACGGGTGACGCTTGTCCTTTTCCTCGTCGTTTCTCCTTTGACCATGTTCATGTCAGACCATGCCCTGGCAGCCATGTTTCTGCCCATCGGTATCCTACTCTATACCGCCACCACCGCAGCAACAGGTGATGAAGATCCTGAACTGGCAAAGATGCTCATGATTACCATCGCCATGGCCGCCAATCTGGGGGGGTCACTAGTCCCTTCAGGCGCAGCACGCAATATCATCATGATGAGCTACACGGAGCAGATGTTCGGGATTTCCATAAGCTTTGTGCAATGGTCTATCTACTGTGTTCCCTTCCTGGCCTTTATGATTCCCATTACCTGGTTTATGATCAACCTGAGGTTCAAGCCCGCCACCAAGAATCTGGGTGGCGCCTTTTCCTTAGTCAAAGAGGAGATCAACAGGGTGGGCGGAAAGTGGACCCGCCAGCAGATCGTCTCCATCATCATTTTTGCGTTGATGCTCTTCTGCTGGGTCACGGAAAACAATATAATTTATCAAATCACGGGCATACGCTTCGGTATCGGTGTTTTTGCTGTAATGGGGGCCATTGCCTATGTTTTTGCCGGTGTGGTGAACTGGCGGGATTATCAGACAAGGGTGGACTGGGGCGTCGTCTGGCTCTATGCGGGTGCCATTATTTTCGGCCATGTCCTCGTGAAGACAGGTGGGGCCTACTGGTTAGCCCGAACTCTCTTGGAGATATCTTCTCCTTTAGGCTTAGACAAGGGATTGGGTCTTCTCCTGTCGGGAAATGTTATTGTAGGGGTGGTGACACAGCTCATGGCGGACGGTCCGGCCTGCGCGGCAGTGGGCCCCGTAACACTGGCCATGGCAGGCATTGTTCATCCTATGACAACCATGATTCCCTTTATGGCCATGGGGACCGCAATCGCCTCATCTTTTGCTTACTGCCTGGTCATAGGGACACCGCCCAATGCCATTATGTATGCAAGCGGTTACTTGGAAGCAAAGGACTTTTTGAGAGTGGGCGCCATTCTCTGGTTTACCAACATGGCAGGTCTCCTGTTAATGGCCGCGACATACTGGAGATGGATGGGATGGACCGGTTTAGCCCCATTTTAGAAAACAATAGCAAGGACTTTAAAAACCATATTCAGAATAGCAAAAAAAGGAACCATATATCAGCAACAGAAACCATGAACAAAAACAATGAAAACTTGCACAAGGAAAAATCAGTTTTTCAGGGTTATTATAAAATTGATCCTACATCCAGGGGACTTTTATAAACAGCTCCCTAGAGAGATCGATTACACCTCTGCTCTTATCTTCCTTTTTGCATGCAGTATTCTTTTCAGTATCTTGGGAAGCCTATATATCACGCAACAGAAGATATTTTTCGCGTTAATATATCTTATTAATGCATTTTTCATGCCCTTTATCATGGCTTTCTTTCTGTACCTTGTGACGTTCCTTCTTTGTAAGGATGTATTTACTTATAGAACGCTGTTTGGAATCACAGCCTATGCCAATGTAACGCTTCTCTTTTCCTGGATTCCTGTCCTGTCATGGATAGCGGGTATATGGAAATTCTATCTGATCGGCCTTGGCATGGTTAAAGTGGGCAACATCAAGGGTTCGAGGGCCTTTATGGCCATTTTGGCAGCAGCAGCAATGCTGCTCATATTGCTTCAGTTATCACAACCCATTATAAGAAACTTGTAACTGCTCAGGTAGATAGGCTGTAGGCGTTTAGGCTGTAGGAGAGAAGCATGCGTGATCATACGAAGCTCAGAGCGTTTGAATTGGCTGACGAAGTGGTGCTTCTGATCTATCGAGCAA
>Ga0180009_10003854_pt1 | contig 16840 bp, 11 predicted proteins | sample OS_PC_MetaG_FD_123537 | JGI IMG/M metagenome (GOLD analysis project Ga0180009, IMG submission 123537) | Groundwater microbial communities from the Aspo Hard Rock Laboratory (HRL) deep subsurface site, Sweden - OS_PC_MetaG | ecosystem: Environmental > Aquatic > Deep subsurface > Groundwater...
ATAATAAGGTAAGTCCAGCGGCTCTATTGATGTAGAATAACTCACAGCATAAGAGGCGACTTCATTTCCCGTGTCAACGTCTAACAGAACTTTTGTTCCTTCTAATTCCGGCTTATCAGGACATTTCACCAGAATAAGATACCCCGTCGTACCAAACGGTCCGATGTCGGTCGCTTTGTAGTCAATGTCCAGCATGTCCTGTGTGGCTATAAATGTCTCGCCGCCAACCGGCGAAGAAATTTTTATTTCAGGCGGGTCGTTATCCGCCACAACAACCGTTGATTTGATTATTTCCGTGTTTCCGACGACATCCGTGCTGTAATAATATATCGTGTGCTCACCTTTGGCTGAAATTGTGAATGTGCCTTTCTGGACGATAAATGTATCTGTGCTGTCAATTGCCATAAAAGTTTCTTTGACGCCAAGCCCGGCACAGTCCCCGGGAGTCGTTAAATCATCAACCGCCGGGAAAAACAGCGGGGTATGCGAAGTAATGTACACCTGTGACGGCATTTCGTATTTAGGGGATGAAATGTAAATTTCTGTCCTTGGCGGTTGCGTGTCATGGATTATTTCAAATGGACCAATGGTTTCAGATGATGTATTCCCTACCCAATCAGTGGCTACAACACTTATTGACCAGCTTCCAGGAGTAACATCAAATGGGTTAAGATTTTGCCCATTATGTACATCAATAGAGAGTTCCTTTTCTATATTGAAAATATAAGATTTTACTGTTGGGTTTAAATCTAAACTATCATGAACACTAAATTTAACAGGAATAAAACTTCGTCCTGCCACGTACCTCATGTTAGCATTCGGCGAATATACACTAATTGATGGTGGATGGTTGTCAACAATTACATCTACTTGGTCGCAACTAAAATTGTCAACGTTGTCTACTACAGAGACTGAAATATTTCTTTTGCCATCAGTAACCAATCGCGTATCTATATTTTCTATATAAGGAACAAAAGTTGTACCTGTTTGTAAATTTCCATCAAGATAAAAATCAACTCTTTTTGTCACACCCATTGCGCCCTCTGATCTTTTTACTTCTGCGAAGTATTTAATTACATTGTCAATTAGTTGTCGGTTACTGTAATTTTCAGAAGAAGTAAATTCAGGTTGTAAGTGAAACCAATAACCCTTGCCTGGCTCATGTAAATATACAGCTACTGGATAAGTGGGTTCTCCTATTCCATAATAAGGGAACTGATAATAGTAATGCTCAGTCAGTGTTCTGGCTAATACAATCGCAGATGGATGGACTTCAGTCGGAACATTTGCAAAGTCCGAACTACCAAATAAATTGTTACTGCATTTTTCAATCAAGAAATGTTGCAGATCCTGCACAACTTTGCCCTTGAGAGAAAAACTAACTCGCTTATAATAATATCCATATGGATATCCTCCCATATAGACCCAATACCAATTTTGTTTATATCTTGTAATAGGCCTAATGTCATTAACTGTATCATTCCCCTGTGTTATAATACAGTATCCAGCATCATATAATTCATTGAAAAGGTCTGCTTTTGTAATTCCTTCAGTGTCACGCTCACCCATAACTATGTTATAATCCAAACATTCAGTGACTGAATATATTTCATTATCAAAAATAAGTTTATATCCTTTGCTAGCCAGATAATCTGACATAGGAACATAATTACCGTAATCCAAGTTCAGAATTTTCGGGTTAACATGTTCTTTGACTTCAGTAGTTACAGTAACTGTTCCACCAATAACCGCTCCAGCAGATGGACTGCTTATCTTAATAAATGGGGGCTCTGTGTAACTCAAACGGGCATATATTTTATTGTCTACCACCCAAGTTTGAACATTTGGATTATCGTCGGTAACATACCATTTTGTATCTAATCTTGGTGCAACCAAAGTAGAAGTAGCAATAAACAATTCACCATCAGATGCTGTGATAGTTGCAGAACCAGTTTCTTCCCCTTCCCAATGCTCGCCTGTTTTAATGTGATAAGTAGCTGAGTAACCACCTGGTCTCTTAGACCAACCATACCAACCATAATACCATCCATAAGATGTATAAGTTTTAATAACTAATCTATTATTATGGTAATCTATATATGTTCCATTATCTTTTCCACCATTTGTACTTACAACATCAGTTACATACCAATCTACTACTTTATAACCCCCCGGGGGATAAAGATGCTCTGTAAAATACTGGTCAATCCCACTATGAGAGACAGACATACTATATTCAGGGCCTTCACTTGTCCCTTTAGCTGTAATTTTATAGTTGAATTCTATTCCTTCTTTCTTTACAGTAGAATATTCAAGAATAGAGGGATTATCAAACATGTCATATGCCCTTACACCTATTTTATGAATACTTCCAGCAGCATATTCTGTTGTGTCCCAATCATATGTATACGGCGGTTCGTAATCAATGAAATTAGGAACACTGTTATCAACAGCATCAATATAAAATTCTACACGAGATATCCTATAATTATCTGCGGCACTTGCTATTACTTTGACTGTATCTCTGACTTTTGATTCATGCGGTGGGTTGACAATTCTTACTGTCGGGGGCACCGTATCAATTATTTTTATTTCCACTATTCCGATACATATTGAAAAATTTCCCGCTCTATCAATCACAGTTATCTTGAATTTATAGATACCATTTGGCGCTACAACGTTATTATCATCAAATCCATTCCATGAAACGCTCGTTTTTCCCGCTGATCTGTATTTACCTTGCTCGTCACAAATAGTCCTTATTGTTGTTCCTTTAGAATCAAATATTTCCATCTTTATGTTTGATTCCTCTAAAAGTAAAAATTCTATCGCTGTAAAATCGTCTATTCCATCGCCATCGGGTGTGAATATCTCAGGTGTGGCAGTCACTTCTTTTATTTCAGGCGGGGTGGTGTCAAGAACTATTTCAAGCACATCACAAAATTCGCTCATGTGTTCTCTGTCATTGAACCATCTTACCGTCCTTGCCATTATGGGGTTTTTGCCCTCCACAAGCAATGTCTTGAAAATAAACTCACCTTTATCACTGCATTTTGTTCTGCCAAGACATGAGCCGTCATTCCAGATTTCTACTTCTGCTTGTGGCTCGGCTATGCCTGATATTGTCATTGCCGGGTTGTTCGTCAGCAATTTTACTACATCCAGCACAGGCACGGGAATCCCCGGTATTGCCAAATAATACGAAAATGATGTTATCGGGAAGGTTATTTTGCTAATTTGCCTGCCCTGGACAATGTCTGTTGACTTATCAATTACGCGGATATCCAGTGGCTCAAGTTCCCCATCGTCTTTTACCCAGTAAACAGTTATTTTACCGAGAATGTCATCTGTTGGCACTTCCTCCTGCAAAAATCTTGCTGTTAAAAACGAGGTTGTTTTCAATTTTAATCCTTTGGGTTGTAAATCGTATATTGCACCTATGGGCAGTGGCATACCAGTTGAAATTTTTATGGCTGTATCAGAGAGTTTTCGTGGTGTTATTGTTACTATTGTGCTTACCTCAACATCTTCAGGGTAAACTGCGTCAGGGAATAAATCCAGATATGCCTTGTTGTATGGTGCACATACATAGGTGTGATAGGTTGCTCCTGTTTTAAGTTCCTTGCCGATTATTAGTTTGCTTACATTTTCCTTAAATCCAGTATCGTCTAAAATTAGCAGTTTAAGATTAAACTTACCATTTAATCCAGTTACATCCCACCAGACAAGTGTATTATCTATTACTGACTCTGTGCTTGTTTTTATTGTCCGCCAGACAGTATCTCCTGACTTTTGATAAAAAAGCGTCCAGCCCGCCAGCCCCGTTCCACTGACACTGCCTTTTATCTCTACATAACTTTTTGCTGCTACATCGCCTGTGGCTAATAACACCGTGAAGTTGTCGTTTATATCTTTGGGATTTGTATCATATTCATTTGTGTCGTTGTTGGAGGTTTCACTGAGCCGTGGATGGACAACAAGTGAATCATTTTGTGAACCATCAGGATAAAATAATCTTAACATCCAATCTTTGGCAAATATTCCTACATAGAGGTTATCAACCGAGTGCCCATTTTGTTTCCAGAAAACAGATTCGTTATCCGTTTGGTTTGACACGCTTGGCAAATATGCAGAAGAAATTAGTGTTGGGAAAGTAGATTCTACTATAAAATAATTAGAGTTATCAGTATTGTTAAACTCACTAGTGGCTCTAATTTTACCATCTTCAAGATATTTGTCCCTTGCACTTGTCCAAGTCATATCTTTTATATTTGTTGTTGCCTGAAATTGCCAGTCCGTTGCCCCTCCAGAGGATGCAATAGATTTGCCAACATCAGGATTTGTTTCTGATATTATTGACCAATAAGGAGTTCCCACTGGCGTAAAATTAAATGTTTTATTGGGTAAATTTGTTGAAAATAGTTTTCCACGATAACAGTAACTGCTTATTTCAATTACTGGTTCCCAGTTTGCAGTACATCTCACTTCATCAATGACAGGTGTGTTTATACCATCGGCAGTAGTTAAAACTGCTTTCCATCTTAAATATTGTTTTGGTGGAGATGAGATTGGCCCTCCAGGCACTACTGTGTCCCATGCGTCTTTGCCTGTCTGTCCATACCAGTTTATTTCGTCATCACTGCTTTGTGTTGCATAAGCGATGTTCGTCCCCGTGGGTTTAGATTCAATAACTTCAAATGGACCCCATGAGGTAGGCGTAATACCAAAATTACATGATGAGGAAATAAAAGTCCCTTTTTTAGCAAAGTTTTGTGTGATACTGTAGATTACAGGTGTTTTCTGAGCAATATTATCTGTAACTAAAGAGGCTTTACATTTAAAATATCGTTTTCTAGAGATTGTCGGAGTTGAACCAGAAGTAATTGTTTGTTTCTGTGATGAGGGTATAGCATCCCACGAGGTTCCCGGATTATCATAACTACCAATTTCATAAGTTATTGATGTTCCTGCTGGAATACTGTGACCTGCATCAAAAGTTGACCATAGGTAGGTATTTCCCTTACAATTAGTATCATGTTGTTGTGAAATAAAAACCCCAGGAGAAAGATAATGTGAACCAAATTCGTTTTCTATAAAATAAATATCTTTAATTTTGGTTAATCCACCATGCCTGTAACCCGAACCATAACAAGCTATTTTTATATTCTGGCGACCTCTACGATCTGCGCTAATTGTACTACTTCCTAAATATGTATCTCCTCTATATAATTTGACGTTCCCATTTATTAGATTTACTGTTAATCTATATGTCTTCCATAATGTTGGACATTTTTCAACATCTTTGAGATAGTCGCCGAAACATATTAATTTTAGAGTCCCGCCATCGTCATCTTTCCATCTTTCAAATCCCACACCTGTTAAATAATACCACATATTGTTATAAACTGTCATAATTAGAATTCTACCCCAGTAAGTGCTCCACCCAGATTTACCACTTCCATATTCCTCAGTTTGTGCTTTGAATTCAACACAGAATTCAGAGACATTATGAAATTCAGATATATCATTGCTAGATCCTTCATTCCACCATCCCCAAACATCATATTCGTTGTTGTTTCTGTAACTCCAATCAGCAAAAGTTAATTTTAATTCATTGTTGATCGTAGAGATATTACTTCTTACAGTTCCAGAATTGAGGTTAAATGCAATATTTGTTGGTAATGCTATTTTACCAATAAATGCTCCTCTTGTGGCAATATTTGTCAGTGTTCCATCTTCAAAATCACCTTGTGAAGTTTGTTCCCAAGTTTTATATGCTTTTGCTTTTACTGTAGCAGTAAAATTCTGTAGTGGATAATATTCTCCTATTGCTGTTGCCTGCCAGTTGAAATTAGATAATCCCTGGGTGATTGAACCGTCAGCAGGTGAGGTTATCTGCGCTACTCCTGTGCCTTCTGTGCCATCAACGCATACCGTAAATGACGCCTCATCTTTTGTCTGCGGCAAGTCGGTTGATTCGGTTTTGAGCGTGAATAGATACAATCCCCGCTGGCTACTTGACCAGTCAATAGAACCGGTTGCACCGACAGAGGTTAATAGTGTCGCCTTTTCACCATTGCTAATATCTGTTACGGTTATTGTAGATGAGCCGACTTTTGATAGTTGATACCCAATAGTCGTCAGTTCGTTTATTGCAATAAATGCTTTCCCTGACTCAAATTTTGTTATCTTTACTGGCACTCCAACTGTCTTGTGGACGCTTATCCTTACTTCTGCTGTGTCCATACCAAGCCCATCACTGTCTTTTGCCGTCAGACGAATTATATAATCGCCACTCTCAACATACCATCTTCTGAAGTCCTTACCATCCCAGTAGTATGTCCTTCCCTGGGGTTCCTGTGAATAGGGAACGGTCCACTCTTCATATCTGACAATACCTGTATAATTGCCATTTACTACTCTGAATATCTCTAAACTAACACCTGTCCCCTCACCACCTGATGTTAAGTTGTATTCTATTTTCAAAGTCGCTGTTTCTGTGTTAAGGGTAAATGTATCGTTTTCTACCGGCGATGTTACACTTACCGCGGGCGTACTCTCTGATGCAACGGTTACACCTATAGTGACTTTCCTTGGGGCACAACTCATGTTGCCGGATTTATCCTCTGTAACTAACAGAAGTGTGCACACCGTCTCTGCTGGCAAATCGCCTGTATTCCAGTGTCCTAAAACATCCTGGGTCACTGCTCTGTACGATACGTTTGAATTGGGGAAGTTTGGGTCAGATGGCGATTGATTCACAGCAGGCACTACAACAGGATACCAGATGCCCGGAGATGGGACTTTCGGGTCGGTTATGGTTGTCACTTCACTCGTTGAATACCACAACTTATACCACTTGAAGTCCCTCGGATTGTCCGTGCCGGGGTCAAGTGCATCGCCTCTGATAAGAACTGTGCCGCTGACCACAGCATAGTCATCCGACGGAAAACTTATTCTCGCAGGAATGTAATTCTTTATTACACCTACGCTTCTGGAACTTTCATTACCAACATCGTCCGTGGTCTTAACCTGCAGGATATAACTGCCGTCACTGACATAGTTGCCTGCACTGTCTTTACCATCCCACACAAAAGAATAAAGTTGTTCGGGATACTGTTCCCCTGTTAAATTGTATGTGTTGAGCGTTTTACCTGCACCGTCCAATACCGAGATGCTTACTTTTGCCGTGTCTGTTACTTCATAGAATAAACTCACGGGCTCTGCATCATAGAATATCACTCTGTCAGTATAAACTGTTTTTACATACGAGGGAGTCCTGTCAACTTTGAATTGGCCTAACTCTATTACTCCTGTCTTATTCCCAACCCAGTCAGTTGCTGTAAGCGTAACCTCATAAGTTCCATCGGGAATATACCTGTCAAGGTCATCTTTACCGTCCCAATCAATAACAACTGACTCGTATAACCCCGTCTGGTTATTACGATAATATTCAATCTGCCTTTTGATGGTTGTTATTGAATCAAGTGATTTATATGTCAGTTCAGTGTCTACCCGGGGTGATAGGTTGTCAGTTAGGTCATATTTTACTTGAATTGTAGTGTCGTTTATCGTAAACACCTCTGGTTTCGGATGCTGCCCGGGAATGATTTTTATTTCCAGGTTGGTTATTTGCGGTGGCGTTGTATCAACCGTAACTGTTCCTGTTGATTCTGCCCAATTGAACACACTATCTCTTGTCCTTAACCTATATAAAAACACTCCATCTGTAACAATTTGTTCATTGTTGTACTCTATACTTCCTTTACCTTTCCAGAAAACAGAGTCAGTTATAGAAGCACTTTTTTCTGGTTTATCATACGCTACGTTTACTAATTTGTTGTCTCTATCCCATATATTTAACTTCGTCTCTTGTAGTGCGGTTAAAACTTCATTTATAGAAAAATAAAATGTCACTGACTGGCATAAGAAAGGTGAAAATGTATCAGTAGTTTTTGACATCAATATTTCAGGCGGTGTATTATCAACACACACATACCCAGTTCTTTCAAATGACTTATTTCCAGATAAATCTTCAGCACCGATTGTATAAAAATATATCCCATCAGGAACGGTGTTGTTCTGGTTATCTTTACCATCCCAAAAAATTATATTTTGACCAGTCGGGAAAAATTCTGTAATTTCACGAATTATTGATTCCTGACTGTCATAAATTTTAAACTTAATTGTAGATGGTTCTGAAAGTGTGAAATATACATTTGTTGTCCCCATAACTACTGAAAAAGCCTCAGGATGAACATACACATTACTAATCTCAGGAGAAACAGTATCGGTAAAACTTACATTGCCTTTTCTTGGCATAGGTGGAGTTGGACCATAAGCAATTGTATATCCACTTACTTGCCATGTGATTTTTTCCTTAACTTCTATCGCTGGCTTAAATGATTGGTCAAATGCTGAAATAACAAAAGTATATGTTCCCGTAGGCACATCATTTCCGTCATCATCCTTACCGTCCCAATTAAAAGAATTTGTACCCGCCCCTTGCCAGACACCATCTACAATTGTACGAACCACCCCACCAGCAAAATTATGGATTTTTACGTATACTTTACATTTTTCTGATAATTTGTAAGAAACTGTCATCGTTTGGTTTGACGAGAAAGAATTCCTTGAAGTTGTTACATCATAAATATATGGTCGTAAGTATGCGGGGACAATGAGACCATCTTTAATTTTTCTACCATCAACTCTTATCAAGTAACTATATACTTGGTAAAGGACTTTCTCACCAGCATCGTTTTTAGCATCCCATACTGTAGCACGGTCACCTGGGGGCTTTATTCCTTCATCAAGTGTTCTTACTAACTCTGGCGGTTCTCCAATAGTATAGATATGAATTTTTGTATGTCCAACTGAATAATGAATTAATGGTATTATATTGCTACCAGGAAGCCATGTTAATTTATCAGCTTTTATTTTTTTGTCATCAATAAGCACTACATATGGATAAGTTCCAGATGCGCATTCTTTACCAGCATCATTTTTACCATCCCAAATATAAGTATATTCGCTACCAGCTTCTTTATACCCTTCATTTATTTCTCTCACCAACTCTCCTATGATAGTAAAAATCTTGATCTTTACATTTCCACCAGAAACTGGATAGAAGAATACCCAGTTGAGAATATCTCCTGGATTTTCTACAAACATTCCATCCCAACCACCTATTCCACCACAATCCCTGTACGCAGGGCCTTTCGGGGAACCCTTGTCCGTCCCCCATTTACCAGCATATTTTATCCAGTCACAGTTGTTCAAAGGAGCATTCTTTTCACCAAGGTTTATCACTTGTGGAATAACACTTTCGCCACCACCTGTTCTGTCTATATAATCATAGTCAATAAGTGGTATGTTGATGTCACTCTTGTGGTCACCGGAAACAAAATAATTTGCATGTGAATCCCTGGCTACATAAACTACAGGATGCGTTTCATTGTATTTTTCTATTTCGTTCCATGGCCTTATTTGTTCATCAGTCCAGTTTTCGGGATAATGGGCACTGAAGTATACTTGTTGGGGCTCATACGGACGGTCTTTTGCTAACCTAATCGCAATAAATTCCCAGTCACCAAGATGGTTTATTTTCAAACTTTTCCATAACTGTTTACTAATATCCTCCCCTGTTTTGTCTGTTATATGAATATTTTTAAGTTCCCTGATATCATTATTATGATAAAATATCCAGTATTGCAGTTCAATGTATTCTGTTCCAAAACTATCCCTTGCCTTGAAACAATGTCCATATATTGTATATGGCGATTCGTTAGAAAATATATTTTTTATTCCAACAGGATTAAGACACAATGAATCGCCTGTCAGGTTTAGTAAATCAGTAAGTTTTATATCTTCCTGTATTGTCTCTGCAGACCTTCTTTCTGTCGGTATCGGAATAACATAGGGAAAAAATGGTACCGGAACAAAATACCAAAAAGTAAAATACTCTTCCTCTTCTAAGTTTATTTTGTATTTATAAAACCAATCTTCTATCTTGTATGGTTTCTCGGTCTCTTCGGAATGAAAAATTAATTTTGGGATATGTTTGTTAAGTAAATTTATTTCGTCTCCATCGTCAAGCCCATCATGATCACTGTCAGCAGAAAAACTCATTCCAATTATTTGGAATGAGATAAATATCATACACAGAAAAACAATTCCTCTCTTTTGATATTTATTTTTCATAACTTATAATCTATTCCTATCAAAAGTTGTAGACTCTCAAGAATAGCGGTATTAGAAATTGTATTTGTTGTTAAATTACGACTTAATCTTGTTTCTAATGATAGTTTAATTTTTGATGAAATTTCAATTCTAATCCTTATGCCAATAACAAAAAAGTTTTCCGATTTTCCTTCCCTGTGTTTATCTTCTTTAAACTCGTAGTTATCAGAAATAACTTTAGACTCCCAAATATAATAAATTTCATTACCTATTCCAAACATAAGTGTCAATTTTTCCGAATCAAAAACTGCAATATTAGCGAGTAAAGGTATACGGATAACTTTGTCTTCACTGAAATCCCACCAATAGTTTCCTGTGGTTCTTTCAAATTCATACAATAAGTCAAGAGAAAACCCCAAATGATTTTTTGTATCATATATTTCAATTTGGGGGCCAACCGTATAGCCCATTCCTGAAGCTCGCATAAAAGTTCCTGCAGTTGAAACGGAAAAATGATTTATTCCACATTTCCACCCAACGAAATATATCACATGGCAATATAAAGAAGGCGCATAAAACAATAGTAACAAAGTAAATAAAATGATGCACTTAAAATGTTTCATTTATATTCTTAATCCTGTTGATGATGGATGGCATAATGAATCGCCTGGCATACGGGAAAAATAATAAAGTAAGACGATATTGTTCCTTGCTATCATCAAGTCCATCGTAATCATTATCAACAGCATACACAATACAACTTATACTTAAAATAATACTTAAAAACATAATCAGTTTTTTTATCCTGATAGATTTTCTATTTACTAAATCCATATTTTCCACCTATAAGAAACTGCCAACTTTCAAAATCTGTTGTTTTTACTGTATTGTGTGTTTCATTGGCTCCAAACCTAAACTCTCCCGATAACATAAAATTTCGCCAAGGTTTTATATCAATACCAGCAACAATAATTTGAAAAGTTTCTGTCCCTTCTAACTGACTATCTCTTATTTCAACAGCAATTTTGCGTCTCACATATGTAATTCTAAAATCATCTTTACCTCCACCAACCCATGAATTTATTTTTCCTAAAGGATTTAACAGAAGTTTTATTAATATTGGGGTTCTCACAACGCCTCTTGTCCAAACCCAACTTGTATATGGATTTTTTGCAATCGCAGTTTCATATATATTTCCATAGGATAAGCCAAAGCCAATATTTTCTTTTTTAAAAACTATCTGTAGTTCACCCTCCAAACCATAACTTTTTCCCCACCCCGTATACGGTGTCCCATTAAGCCAACGAAAATAATTTGCCCCACCTAAAGCTGAAATTAGAAAATTCAGTTTAATATTTTTTGATTCAACAACAGAAGCAAAAAATACAACAATCATTAACGAACAATAAATTGCTCTTTTCATCGTTTTTAACAACTCATTTTGCTATTTTTTGGCTTAGGTACATATACTACAAGATGTGTTTCATTATATTTTTCAACTTTCCCCCATCTCCTTATTTGTTCCTCAGTCCAATTGACAGGATAATGGGCGCTGTAATATACCTGCTTGGGATTGTATGGATAATCCTTCTCTAACCTAATCCCCACAAATTCCCAGTCACCAAGATGATTTATTTTTAAACTTTCCCAATAATGGCGTTTCTGTATTGTCATCTCCAACTCCAGCAATTATTACACAGTTTTGGGTAAATTGGGTATATATGTTGACACAGAGAAAGTCCTTCCTACATAATCTGGCTCAGATAACAAAACATTTGGGTTTGTTTTGTATTGTTCTATGACTTGGTCAACGGGTATGGAAGTAGAAATTTTAATCTTATAAATACCTAAGATTTTTATTTGTTTAATAATTTCTGCATTAAATTGGCTATTGAGCTTTTCTATTTCTTCAATCGGTGTGCCGCGTTTGAATTTTACCGTTATTTCACTGGAAATTACCTGGACATTTTGCTTCGTTGTTGTATCATAGAAAGTTTCATATTCTGGGCTTTCATTTTGAGCATACGTGGTTGATACAAGGCATAGCAAAATCAAAACTATAATGGACATGAATTTGTTCAGGGCTAAAAGTTTACTCATTTTTTATCCGACACAGACTTGTTTATGACAATTTCATAAGTTAGCCAAAACAATTAATAAAACATTCCAGTTGGTTTTTTATTCTTTGCCCACTCTAAAATCTGTTATATACTTCTTTAACCTGGCGGCCGACCCGGTGACGTTCGGACTGCCGCACACCGCCCTGACCACTGCGACGCAGTCCGGGCCTGCATCCAGCACAAGATTAATGTTCGTCTCGTCTATGCCTCCTATTGCTACCACGGGAATTTTTACTTTTGATTTCACCTTTTTAATCAGTTCAACCCCCACCTGCCCATATTCGGGTTTTGTCGGTGTTTTAAAAACCGGCCCCACGCTTATGTAATCCGCTCCCTGTCGTTCCGCCTCCATCGCCTGTTCAAAAGAATGGGTTGATATACCGACGATAAAATCCTTAACCTTCATGGAAGCCAAAAAACTTTTAACTTCTGCCGGCGGCATATCGTCCTGGCCTACATGCATCCCGTCCGCCCCGCACATCAACGCTATGTCCAGCCGGTCGTTGATTATAAGCGGGACATTGTACCTGGAAGTAATCTCCCTAATGTCGCGCGCCGCTTTCATAAACTGCATAGCGTTCAAATTCTTTGCGCGCAACTGGATAACGTCAGCCCCGCCGGCGCACGCATGCTCAACCGTCTGACTGTCCGGAATTTCTCTGGTTGTACCGGCGGTAATACAGTAGAGTCCTTTTATCTTAATCACTTAACCGTCCAAAGAACCTTTTTGCAACGTCCTTTTCAAGCGTATATAGTTTAAACCTTATCTTTTTGAATTCAAACCCGGCAGTCCTGGAAATAAGACGGGAGTATTCCTCAAGCACCCTTACCGACTCCTGCGCCCTCTTGAAATTTGCGACCAGCACTGCGACTACGTCGCGGTGTTTTGCGTCAACAACCTTTCCGCCTGAATCACCGACGCTGTTGCGTGAACCTATTAAGAGAGGGTATATGTTCTTTGAAACCCTGCTCAGGCCGTGCCTTAGTTCCCTCGCCCTGTAAAATATCTTTTTATCCCCGTTTAAAAACCGGACAGTGTCCTCTATTACCCTTAACCCCTCCGATGCACGGTTTATGTTTGCATCAATTACCCTGTAATGCGAATTTTTTTGCATTTTTTTATGATGCCGCTCGTTGACCATCCGCCGGCAAGCGGGAACCGGACGACCCTCCCGACAATCCCCCTGCCTACGATTTCCCTGCCAGACCAGTCGGACCCTTTCACGAGAACATCGGGTTTGAGCGCCTTTATTACGCTGTAAGGGGTGTCCTCGTTGAAAACCGTTATGTAGTCAACGTCGGATAGTCCTACCAGAACCTCAGCCCTTTCCCTTTCGGGGATAACGGGCCTTCCCCCGCCTTTAATCCTTCTGATTGATGCGTCTGAATTAAGCCCCACAATCAAAACGTCGCCCAGGGATTTCGCCTTTTTGATAAGACGGACGTGCCCTGCATGCAGAATGTCAAAACACCCGTTTGTAAATACAATTCTTTTATTTTTTCTTTTGAGTGCGGCAACAATCTTCCTCAACTCACTGGTTGATTTTGTTTTCATCCGAATAATTCCTTCTCAACGAGACGGCAAATAATATGTATTAAAAGAATATGCCCTTCCTGAATCCTTGCAGTGTTGTCTGACGGGATACATATACACAAATCAACAATGTTTTTTAATTTTCCGCCTGTGTTACCCGTCCAGCCGGCTGACACTGCCTTTTGTTTCTTCGCCTGCTCAATGCCCTTGAGCACATTTACGGAATTCCCGCTTGTGGATATACCGATTACGACATCGCCCTCTTTAACGGTTGACTCCACTTGCCTTGAGAAAATATACTCAAACCCGTAGTCATTACCCGTGGCTGTAATCATGGATGTATTTGTGGTCAGGGCGACTGCCTCTAAACTCCGACGGTCTTTTTCAAACCTGCAGACAAGTTCAGTTGCAAGATGTTGGGCGTCTGCGGCGCTGCCTCCGTTACCAAAGACAACGACCTTTTTTTTGTTTTTATAGGCGGATATTATGCGGGACGCCAGTTCCTCAATGCCACTCACGTTTTCAAGGAGCATCTTTCCCTTTACCGCCACCGAGTCCCTTATAAGTTTTTCAATTTCATTTTTCATAATAGACACCCGCAACAGACATTTACTCCCCTTCCCCAAAAATGTGTTTAAGTATAAAGTCCGTCGTGTAATCCCCTTTTCTGAAATATTCGTTTTCCATAATCTTCTTGTAGAGCGGTACGGTTGTTTTTATTCCTCCTGCATGGAATTCACCCAGCGCCCTTGACATCCGGGCTACCGCCTCTTTCCTGTTATGCCCCGATGCAATGAATTTTGCAATAAGGCTGTCATAAAAAGTGGGGACCGTGTAACCGTCATAAATGTGCGTATCAACCCTTATGCCGGGGCCCCCGGGTAAAACAAGACCTGATATTTTCCCGGGTGAAGGCATAAAATCCCTGTCGGGGTCTTCGGCATTTATCCTGCACTCAATTGCAGAACCGCACATTTTGATGTCGTCTGACTCAAATTTTAACTCCTCTCCGGCAGCAAGGCGTATCTGTAACTTTACGAGGTCAACCCCTGAAACCAGTTCCGTTATCGTGTGTTCAACCTGGATTCTCGTGTTCATCTCAAGGAAATAGAACTCCTCTTCCTGGTCAATCATGAATTCAACCGTCCCGACGGTAACATACCTTACCGATTTGGCGGCGCGCACCGCCTGCCTGCCCATCTTTTTCCTGAGGTCTTTATCCAAGAAAGGCGAAGGGCTTTCCTCTATCAGTTTCTGGTGCCTCCTCTGTATTGAACAGTCCCTCTCGGGGAAGTAACACACGTTCCCCCGGTTGTCTGCTGCAATCTGGAATTCTATGTGGCGCGGCCTGTCTATGAGTTTTTCAAAATAAACCTCGTCGTTCCCGAACGAGGTCTTCGCCTCGGCCTTTGCCGTTGATATGGCCGTCTTTAATGATTCCTCCGAATGGACCACCCTCATTCCCCTGCCGCCGCCACCCAGCGCCGCCTTTATGATTACGGGATACCCTATCCTTTTCGCCTTCTCGGCAACTTTCGGGTCATCAGCGCTGATTGGGTCTGTCGTCCCCGGCACTATCCGGACGCCCGCTTTTTCCATTATCTTCCTGGCGGCGACCTTGTCGCCCATTTTCTGTATTGAGTCCCTTGAGGGGCCTATAAACTTAATACCCGTGGACTCGCACACGTCGGCAAAATAGGCGTTCTCAGCCAGGAAACCGTAGCCGGGGTGAATCGCGTCAACCTTTGACATGGTGGCTGCAGAAATTATATTTGGAACGTTCAGATAACTCTCAACTGCAGGCCCGGGCCCTATGCATACCGACTCGTCCGAAAGACGCACGTGGAGAGCGTCCCTGTCAACCTCGGAATGCACACTAACCGTCTTTATACTTAACTCCCTGCATGCCCTTATGATCCGGACAGCAATCTCACCGCGGTTGGCTATAAGGATTTTTTTAAACATTTGTCAGAATTCTCCGTATCAACCAGAAATAATTCCTGGCCGTATTCTACCGACTGGCCGTTTTCAACCTGTATCTTAACAATCTTGCCTTTAACGGTGGATATAACATCCCTCATTATCTTCATCGTCTCTACTATCGCCACTTTCTGTCCCGGGACGACGTGGTTGCCCTCCATAACCAGCGGCGGGTGGTCCGGTGACTGCGCGCGGTAAAATGTCCCGACTATGGGTGATTTTATTGAAAGATGTTTTTTCTCCGCGGCATCGGTGACCGCCTGCTGTTCCTTCCCTGTCTGGCCCGGCTGGCTGACGGACTCAATGTCGGAGCGTCTTATTGAAATCTTCGCCCCGTCGGATTCCCAGTGCAACTCCTCAATGTCGGTGTTTTTTATTAAATCAACAAACCTTTTGATTTCTTTAGGGTCCATTATTTTCTCCTCATTGTCGTGCCCTTAATCTCTCTATATTCTCGCTGCCCTTATACCCTTTCCACATACTCGCCCGTGCGGGTATCCACCCTGACAACGTCCCCTATATCTATAAAGAGCGGCACCCGGATTTCCGCCCCGGTCTCTATGGTTGCAGGTTTCATCACGTTGGACACCGTATCCCCGCGCGCGCCGGGCACGGTGTGGGTAATCTTTAATTCAACGGTTATCGGAAGTTCAACGCCAAGATATTTGCCGTCCAGATACAGGAATTCAATTATATCGTTTTCTTTCAGGAATTTGGACTCCTCACCTAATTCTTCCCTGCTGACAGGCGACTGCTCAAATGTCTCCATGTCCATAAAGTGCCATTGTTTTCCGTCGTTATACATGTATTGTTTTTTTCTCTTTTCAAGTTCCACGTCCCTGAATTTTTCGCCTGACCTGAAAGTCCTCTCTATGGTGGATCCCGTATGAATGTTACGTAGTTTTGTGCGCATCACGGCGCCGCCCTTACCTGGTTTGTGGTGCTGGAACCAGATAATCGTCCATATATCCCCTTCAACCTCAATGTTTAATCCGTTATGAAAATCAGACGTCCCTACTACCAT
>Ga0180009_10003855_pt1 | contig 16839 bp, 6 predicted proteins | sample OS_PC_MetaG_FD_123537 | JGI IMG/M metagenome (GOLD analysis project Ga0180009, IMG submission 123537) | Groundwater microbial communities from the Aspo Hard Rock Laboratory (HRL) deep subsurface site, Sweden - OS_PC_MetaG | ecosystem: Environmental > Aquatic > Deep subsurface > Groundwater...
CAACTTCGGACTGATGATGCTGGAAATCGACCAGACGGCTGCCTATATCGTCGCAGAGCCGAGGGGCTGCCTGTCGTACAACAAATGGGGCCGGCCAAATCCGCCTTACGTCGTATTCAAATTCCAGGGCGGTGACTGGAAGCGTATTGCCTTGAAGGAACTTCCTGCCCGATTCAAGACGCCCAATCTGGTTATGGCCTCGCCTGACGATGAGGCGAAGCGGGCCGGGGGAAATCTGATCACCGCAGAAATGGTGAGCCGGATCAACAACAGGGGCCCGTTTTCCGCAGCCTACCCACAACCCCTTCAATACAAGACAATTTTGCGGGAACCTTACCTGACGGCGGCGGGAGGGTGTCCTGTGATGGTGAGGATAAAAGGTGGATGGGAGTCGCCCGGCGGATCCAAGGCGCCCATACCCATCAAGCCAGAAACTCCAAACGATACGACAAAGTAAACTGAAACCCAGGGACCATCATGGTAGCAACGCAATTTGAAATTGATAATGCATTGATGGCAGGCCGTGCCTACTTCGACACACGGGCGTCTACTAATCGTTTCCCTGTTCCGCAGGGGTGGGCCGAGTTTAAACATCGTGCACTCGACAGTGGCTTTGAGGCCATGTCCTTTCAGCGCGAATCCAACCCAGACGAAATCGTCATTTCCTACGCTGGCACTGGCCCTGGCCTACTGCCCGGGAGCCCGGGTTTCATCGACTGGATCGCGAATAGCGATCTTGCACGAGGTTCCATGTCCAGCCAGCTTGTACAGGCCGCGCTTTATTACCTCGAAGTCAAAGCCGCCAACCCCACCGCCACCATCAGCTTCACCGGCCACAGCCTCGGCGGCGGACTTGCCGCCTTGATGGCCGTCTTCTTCGACGAGCAGGCCATCACCTTTGACCAGGCCCCGTTCGAAAACTCCTCGGCCAGCATCATCAGGGACGAACTGGAGTTTTTCCTGAATGGCTATGGCTACAGCGACGCTGATCTCACCGCGCTTGTTCCCGAATTCATGGCTTATGGCGGCGAGGGAACTCGCACCGCCAACGTCACCGGCTATTACGTGGAAGGCGAAGCGCTTCATGTATACCCGCCCGCCACGTTGTTCTCGACCATCGGCACGCAAACCGTGCTGTCGCAGAACAGCGTCGATGTCGATGCAGTCAAGCTCCACTCCCAAGCCCTGCTCACCGCCTTCCTGCTGAACAACACTTTCCGCGACCTCACCTACAAACTGCCCGACCTGCTGAAAACCCTGTTCGACAAGGCGCTCTATGCGCGCGACACAGAGCCGGGGCCCAATGCGGAACGCAACTTCCTCGAAAACCTTCTCCGCCACCAGATCGGCGTGGCCGCAGACCCGATTGCCGGTGTCGCTGGCATCCCCGCCGACGCCATGCTCGACCGCTTTGTCGTCGACCTCCAGAAACTCACCCCCGACACATACGGCACGGCCTCGGGAACCGGCATGGCCGAGGCCCTGGTCGTGGCTGCCATGGAATACCACTATCTCAAGGATGCCGCCAGCGCCACCCAGCTTTTAACGCTCGATAATTACGGCCTGCATTTCAAATACAGCGACATCGGCGCATCCAGCTACAAAAGCCTGCCCAAACTGGTCGCGGCGGTGAACGCCTTTCTGACACCTGCTGAATTAGCTTTATTAAACGGCAGACTCGTCAAGCAAGATGCCTGGCATATCCAGTCCGGCCTGGGCGGCATGGTCGTGCATGCCGGTGCCGACAACGACGCCATGATCGGCGGGACAAACTCCGATGGCCTGTGGGGTGGTGCCGGCATCGACATCCTGATCGGCGGCGCGAACAACGACGTACTCGTTGGTGAATTCGGCAACGATTACCTGCTGGGTGGAGTTGGCAACGACACTTACATTTTTGCCACCGGCGACGGCACCGACACCGTTCTCGATACCGACGGCTCCGGCTCCATCGTCCTCGACGGCATCACCCTTACCGGCGGTGCACTCGTCGCCGGCGCCACCAACGTCTGGAAGAACACCGCCCAAGGCATTACCTACACCCTAAAGGGCAGCGGCGCCAGCCAGGTGCTCATTATCAGCAAGGATGGCAGTAACGACGGCATCCGCATCCAGGGCTGGCAGGCTGGCCAACTCGGACTGGCCATGGCTGGCGTCATCGCCCCGCCCGCCGCCACCACCCTCACCGGCGCCGACGGCTACAGCGATGGGCTTGTCGGCAGTAGCGGTGCCGATCGCATCCTCGGTCTTTCCGGCAACGACGCGCTCGACGGCAGCGCCGGCGAAGATGTCCTCGAAGGCGGCCTGGGCGACGACCTCCTTGCCGGCGGTAGCGGCAGCGATCTTATCTACGGTGGCGCCGGACGGGACATGATTCTCAGCGCCACCGGCCTCGACCTTGCTCCGCAAAAAGACCGCAACAGCGACGGCATCCTCGACGACTGGGCGCCGCCTGCCGGCGCGGGCGCCGTGTGGACCAGCGGACGACTGTGGGGCATCTATGCTGACAACGGCGGCAGCGAAACCGTCGACGGCGGTGGTACGGTGAGTCAGGACAGTTCATCCGACATCATCTTTGCCGGTGACGACGATGACAAGGTCGTGGGCGGATTGGGCGACGACTATATCGATGGCGGTAGCGGTAATGATTACTTGACCGGTCATGGCGGCAACGACGTCATCGACGGTGGCGACGGTAACGACAAGCTCAATGGCGACGGCATCCTCAAGCCCGGGTACTACCAGACCCTGGCCGAAACCCAGCACGGCAACGACGTGCTCGACGGCGGCGCGGGCGACGACCAATTGATCGGCGGCGGCGCAGACGACGGCCTGTTTGGCGGCCTCGGCAAGGACAAGCTGTGGGGGGACGACGGAACCGAAGCTGACCTCGGCGGGCAGTATCACGGTAGCGACTATCTCGACGGCGGTGATGACGACGACCAGCTGATCGGCGGCGGCAAGGACGATTACCTGTATGGAAGAGAGGGCAACGACCTGATCTGGGGCGACGCCGAGAACGTACCCGATCTGGCCGGGCAATACCACGGCAATGACTACCTCGATGGCGGCGACGGCAACGACCAACTCGTGGGCGGCGGCGGAAGCGACATCTTGGTGGGTGGAATCGGCAACGACGTGATGTATGGCGATGCGCCGGTCAACGCCAACCTGGCAATCTCGTACCACGGCGACGACATCCTTTATGGCGAAGCGGGCGACGATCAGCTCGTGGGCGGCGGCGGCAGCGACAACCTCTACGGTGGTGACGGTACCGATTCCATGTGGGGTGACAGCGGAAAGGACATCCTCGACGGCGGCCTGGGCAACGACTATCTGGACGGCGGAACCGATGCCGACATCATGGCGGGCGGCGCGGGCGACGACACCTACTTTGTCGATGACGTGAACGACGTCGTGATCGAAGCCGCGAGCGAAGGCAGCGACACGGTCAACAGTTCGGCCAGCATCGTGCTGCCGGACAACGTCGAGTGGCTGAATCTGACAGGGGTGGGGGATATCGACGCGACCGGCAACGCGCTGGACAACAACATCACCGGCAATGCCGGAGCGAACCGGCTCGATGGAGGGGCGGGCAACGACCAGCTCATCGGCGGGGCGGGAGCAGATGCGCTGATTGGCGGCGCCGGCGACGACTACTACGAAATCGACGACGCTGGCGACACGATTTCCGAGTTGACGGGAGAGGGCAACGACTTTGTGCGCAGCACGGTGAGTTATGTGCTGGAGGATAACCTTGAGGGGCTTGCGCTTGACGGCACGGCAGACCTGATTGGCACCGGTAACGATCTCGATAACTACCTGTATGGCAACCTGGGAAATAACATTCTTGCGGGCGCCGCCGGGAACGACTATCTGGTCGGCGATGCGGGCAACGACGTGTATGTCTTTAATCGCGGGGATGGGCAGGATTCCATCGACAATACCGACCTGTTGGGCACCATTGATACGCTGAGTTTTGGTGCCGGGATTACCGAGACGGATGTGCTGGGCTTTCAGGCGGGCACGGATATGGTGCTTAAAATCAAAGGGACCGAAGACCAGATTGCCTTTATCAATTATTACGGTGCGGACGTGGTCGATGGCGGTGTGGTTTCAGACCACAAAATCGATCAGGTGGAATTCGCCAATGGGATAGTGTGGGATCAGGTGATGATTCAGACGGTCGTGGACCGTGCTACGAATAATCATTCGCCAATAGTGAATACCTTCTTGCCTGCACTCCAGGCCCAAACCGGTAGTTTTTTCAGTTATGCAGTTCCTAACGGTGCGATTGCCGACCCCGATGTAGGGGATTCGATTACCTATAGCGTGACGATGCCGGATGGCTCGCCAATTCCATCATGGCTGATGTTTGATGCGGCAACTCAAACGCTATCGGGTACGCCCGATGCAATCAATCTTGGAAGTCTGCAATTCATGCTTTGGGGAACCGACAATTACGGTTACTCAGTTGGCCAGATAGTGACTTTAAACGTTGGTTCTCCAAATCATGCACCCGTATTGTCGGATGCATTGCCGGATCAAGAGGCATTTCAGGGCACTGCATTCAGCTATACGGTCGACGCGTCAGCGTTCACCGATCCAGATATGGGCGATACGCTTAACTACAGTGCCACCTTGTCTAACGGCAATCCATTGCCGTCGTGGCTGAGTTTCAACGATACGACACGTACCTTTAGCGGTACGCCAAGCGCTTTGGGCACGACTAGCGTTCGTGTCACTGCAAAGGATTCAGGTGATTTAACGGTTGCGGACGTATTCGACATCACAGTGAGCGTGCCGGGTCTGGTTCTGAATGGCACGAGTGGAGCCGATTTTTTGTATGGCAGTTCTGGCAACGACATTTTTGATGGCGGAATGGGTAACGATACCTTGCAAGGTGGTTGGGGCGATGATGTGTATCTATTTGGTGCAGGCGATGGCCAGGACACCATTGGTGAGTTGGGCGGCAGCGCCGACATACTTCGTTTCAAGGTGGGTATACAGCCTGGTGAAATCAAGTTACTCCGATGGTTTGCATGGGATAACTGGGGGAATGTAGAGGATAGCCTTCGCCTGGGACGGTTGAACTCAGATGGTTCGAGTACGCAGGATTTTGTCCATATCAAGAACTATTTCGTGTCGTCAGATGATAGTTCACGGGTTGACCGGATCGAGTTTTCCGATGGAACGGTGTGGACGTATGCCGACATCCAATCGAAGCTGCTTACTTCAACCGACGGTGCCGAGACACTGGAAGGATTTGCTGGCGCAGATGTCATTAACGGCTTGGGGGGTAACGACTCCATCAACGGCAAGGCTGGCAACGATATCTTGTCGGGTGGCGATGGGGACGATGACCTGCAAGGTGGGTTGGGTAACGATACCCTATTGGGTGGCGCCGGGAATGACCGTTTACTGGGCTATGGGGTTTGGTTGAATGACACGTCTGCCGTGATTAATGATGCAGGTGATGACATTCTATCTGGCGGTGCGGGTAATGACCGTATGTTCGGCGGAAAAGGGAATGATACTTATCTGTTTGGCCGTGGCGATGGATATGACTATGTTGGGGATGCACCGAATGATATTGGTTCCAGCTTGGATATCCTGAGATTGGGCTCAGGCGTGTTACCCGAAGATGTAGCACTGATTCGCCAAAATACGAACGATTTAGTGATTGCGATTGACCTGGATCAAGTCGTATTGAGTAACTTCTTCATGGCTGGGGATTATTCGGTAGAACGGATCGAATTCGACAATGGCAACGGTGTCGTCTGGACAGCCAGCGATGCAATGGATCACACGCTGGTGCGCCAGGGAGGTACGTCCGGAAGCGACGTGATAGATGGCGGTACGCTGAACGACGTCATGGAAGGCGGGGCGGGCCATGATACGTATCTCGTCAATAGCAGTGGGGACACTGTAATTGAGCACCCAGACGAGGGAAGGGATGTCATTCGGTCTAGTGTGAGTTATGCGCTACCCGCCAACGTTGAGAATCTGCTCCTGACGGGCGCCGAACACATAGATGGTACGGGCAATGCGTTGGACAATCAGATTGGCGGTAATGAGGCGAATAATGTGCTGTCTGGGGGCCTGGGTACAGACAGAATGATTGGTGGCAAAGGAAATGACACTTACGTTGTCGACAATGTGCTGGATACGGTCGTCGAGTTTCAAAATGAAGGTGTTGACCTTGTAATGTCCAGCGTGACTTACACGCTTGGGGATAGCGTCGAGAACCTTACGTTGACCGGATTGACAGTTATCGATGGAGAAGGAAATGCGCTAAACAACGTCCTTTCAGGAAATGGTGCCAGCAACGTTCTTTTTGGAGGAGCAGGGAACGATGTACTTCATGCCGACGAGGGCAATGACAGATTGGATGGCGGGGCTGGCGATGACATTCTGAATGGCGATTCAGGTAACGATATGTTAAATGGCGGGGATGGGAACGACATTCTGAGTGGCGGCGCTGGCGACGATGTGCTGGATGATGGTGAAGGCGGGAGTGATTCACTGGACGGGGGGCTTGGTAATGATATTTACATGATTGGGTTAAATCACGGCGTAGATCGCGTCAGCGATTATCAGGGGGCCCTCGACATTGTTCAATTTGGTGCTGGTGTAAACCCGGAGGATTTGTTGGTCACCAGGGATCCGAATACGCTATTCATCAGCAACAGCCGGACATCGGATTCTTTGACTGTACTAGTCTTTTACTCATCGGGTTCCTCCTCGGATTCCATTGAGGAATTTCGATTTTCGGATGGTACGACTTGGGATAGAAGTTATATCAATACACTAAATCCTGTCTTTCAGGGCACAGAGTACGGTGACTGGTTCAATGGAAGCGCCTTCAACAATGACACCATGTTTGGGCATGGTGGGGACGACAGACTGTATGGCCATGGGGGCCAAGACAGCCTGTATGGAGGCAGCGGAAAAGATTGGTTGGATGGAGGCCTCGATAACGACATCTTGATGGGTGAAGGTGGCGATGACTGGATATCGGGAGGTGGAGGTAACGACCTTCTAGATGGTGGTGAAGGCGCGGATAATTTGTATGGTGGTGCCGGCGATGATGTTTACGTTGTAGATGATGCTGGAGATTTTGTTTTCGAATACGGGCACATAGGAGAAGGGAGTGACACCGTTCAGTCCTCGATCACCTACACTCTTGGAGCCAACGTTGAGAGCCTGGCCCTCACAGGCAGTGCGGCCATCAACGGCACAGGCAATGAACTGGCGAATATTTTGAAGGGCAATATTTCGGCCAACGTTCTTACAGGTGGCGCGGGCGACGATACCTACATCTTTGGTAAGGGTGCCGGCCAGGACACGGTTAACAGTTACGACACGACCGTAGGCAAACTCGACACTGTTCAATTTGATGCCACTGTTACGCCCTCTGAAGTGCTGGCAAGCCGTATTGGTAACGATCTTGTGCTTTCCATCGATGGCACAACCGACACCCTGACTATCCTGAATTATCTAGAGAACGACGGCGTCACCCCCTACTCGGTCGAGCAGATCCGATTTCAGGATGGAACCGTATGGGATCTCGACACCGTCAAGGGCATGCTGGGCGGGAGCCCTGTCAACCATGCGCCTGAATTGTCTTTGGCCCTGCCGGATCAGATGGCGGCGCAAGGCACGGCCTTCAGCTATACCTTTGCCGCCAATGCCTTTGCCGACCCCGATGCGGGCGACACACTGATCTACAGTGCCACCCTGGGCGACGGTAATGCCTTGCCGTCATGGCTGAGTTTTGACGCGGTGACGCGAACATTCAGCGGCACGCCTAGCGACTTGGGCCGGATCAGTGTTCTGGTCATGGCGAGCGACACGGGTAATCTGAGTGCGGTGGATGTGTTCGATATCGTAATAAGCGTACCGAACCTGCATATCGTTGGGACTGCGGATGCGGATGAATTGTATGGGGGGCCGGGAAACGACACGCTGTATGGCGGGGCAGGAGACGATACGCTATATGGCGGGGCGGGAAACGACACGTTGGATGGTGAAACGTTTCTTTATAACGGGCGCTATGCAGGCAACGATACGGCATACGGTGAAGCCGGTAACGATACATACAAGAATGTCGCAACGATTGTTGAGAATCCGGGTGAGGGGGTTGACACCTGGATAAGCCGTTTCGGCGGTACCTTGCCAGACAATGTGGAGAACCTTTCCATGGATGATGGCGGTCATATAACTTTTTCCTATTCCGGCCCACCCGCACGCGCGAACGGTAATGAACTGGACAACATCTTGACCAGTGCAGGCGAGGGCTTCCAGGGGGAGATTCTGGATGGAAGAGGTGGTGCCGATACCATGATTGCCCTTGGTGCAGACAGCATCGTGTTTTATGTCGATAACGTCGGTGATTCGGTCCTGGCCTCACCTATCGGCAGTTGGCGGGACGAGGTCAGAAGCACAATTGACTATGTCTTGCCTGCCTATGTTGAGAATTTGACTCTGTTGGGTGATGCAATTATTTCAGGTGTAGGAAATGCTCTTAACAATGTGCTGGATGCCTCGCAGAATGTCGCAGCGAACACGTTGACCGGAGGAACGGGAGACGATACCTATGTAGTTGGATTGAATGACAGCATCGTTGAAATGGCGGGCGAGGGTATCGACCGTGCATATATCTGGGTGACCGATGCCGATTCGGGGCGCGAAATCCGTGTTAACGATCTCGGCTTCAATGGCATCGAAAGTTACGTATTAGCCGGATATGCAAATACCCTAAGTTTGTTTGGCGATGCCGATGAAAATGTGCTGAGCGCAGAATTGAAATACTTTGGCTTTGGCGGCGTTACATTTTTTGGAAACGCCAATTTATTTGGAGAAAGTGGCGATGATCGGTTGTTTGGCGGTGCGGGGAGCGATGTACTGGATGGCGGCATTGGGTCAGACTATATGGACGGTGGGTCTGGCAATGATGTGTATATTGTTGACGATGCAGGCGACCAGATACACGAATACCTGGAGAATTCATACAATTTAATAAACAGCTGGGACCCGTTGAACAGTGCTATTTGGCGGTTGCACTCAGGTGGAACCGACACGGTTCATTCCTCTATTTCTTACACTCTCGGTGCCAATGTCGAGAACCTTACTCTCACCGGCACTGCTGCCATCAACGGCACCGGCAATGAATTGGCGAACATTTTGGCGGGCAATAGTTCGGCCAACGTTCTGACAGGTGGCGCGGGCAACGACACCTACATCTTCGGCAAGGGTTCTGGCCAGGACACGGTTAGCAGTTACGACACGACTGCGGGCAAATTCGACACCGTTCAGTTTGATGCCACAGTTACTCCTTCTGAAGTGCTGGTCAGCCGTATTGGTAACGACCTTGTGCTCTCCATTAATGGCACGACCGACACCCTGACCATCCTGAATTACCTGGATAACGACGGCGTCACGCCCTATTCGGTCGAGCAGATCAGGTTTTACGAGGGCACGACCTGGGACCTGGAGGCAGTCGTGGCACTATTGATCACCACTGCTACCGCCACCATCGCAGTCGACCCCATCACCGCCGACGATGTGATCACCGCTGCCGAAGCGTCCGCCATCCTCGCGGTCACCGGCTCGGTCGGCGGCGACGCCAGCCAGGGCGACACCGTCAGCTTCACCCTCAACGGCACCGGCTATAGCGGCAGCGTCGACGCCGCCGGCAACTTCAGCATTGATGTTGCCGGCATGGATCTGGCCAGCGACACGAGCTTTGAGGTGACGGTCGAAGGCACGGATGGCGCCGGCAATCCGTTCTCGGCGTCGACCACGTCGACCCATACCGTGTCGCCCAATATTGGAAATCAAACGCCAGAGTTGAACGTAGCCCTTCCCGATCAGGCGACAAATGTGGGCGATGTCTTCAGCTTCACGGTGGACCCCAGTGCCTTCATCGACCCCGACACAGGCGACACGCTGACCTACAGCGCCACACTGGCCGACGGCAGCCCGTTGCCTTCATGGCTCGATTTCGATTCGGAGACGAGGACATTCAGTGGCATGCCACCTGTGTCCGGCCTGCTCAGTGTGCGCGTCACAGCGTCGGATTCCGGCAATCTGTCCGTATTTGACGTCTTCGATATCGACATTGCCAGTGCACCGCCCATCACGCTCATCGGTGGCGGGAGTGCCGACACCCTGAACGGCGGTGCTGGCAACGACGTCCTCTATGGCATGGGAGGCAACGATGTCATCAATGGCCATGCCGGGAATGACACGATCAATGGCGGGCCGGGCAATGACACCTTGTCGGGTGGCGACGGCGACGACCTTTTCCTGGTGGAGGGCGACAGCGGTTCCGATACCGTGAACGGCGGGGCGGGCTTTGACGAGATCCGCGGATCGGATGGCGACGACATTATTCGTTTTGCCAACTACACCGGCGAGAACATGGTTGAGCGCATCGACGGTGGGGGCGGCTACAACCGCATTGTCAGCGGCGTGAACCAGGGCCGTATGGACTTCAGCACGACGGAACTGGTGAACATCGCGCGTATTGAGGGTGGCGCGGGTAGCGACCAGATCACGGGCACCCATGGCGACGACGTCATCATGGGTGGGTTGGGTGGAGATCTCCTGTGGGGCTTGGGGGGCGACGATCTTTTCCTGGTGGGAGGGGACAGCGGCTCCGACACCGTGAACGGCGGCGCGGGTTTTGACGAGGTTCGCGGATCGGACGGAGACGACATTATTCGTTTTGCCAACTACACCGGCGAGAACATGGTTGAGCGCATCGACGGTGGGGGCGGCTACAACCGCATTGTCAGCGGCGTGAACCAGGGCCGTATGGATTTCAGCACTACGGAGCTGGTCAACATTGCTCGTATCGAGGGTGGTAGGGGGAATGACCAGATCACTGGTAGCCAAGGCGGAGATGTCATTGTGGGGGGGGCGGGTGCGGATTATCTTGCCGGTGGACTTGGAAACGACACGTATGTCCTTGGGAGAGGCGATGGAACGGATACGGTCGCCGAGAACGACTCCACCGCAGGCAACATGGATGCCGCACACTTCCTGTCGGGTATTTCCACTGATCAGCTCTGGTTCCGTAAAGCCAGCAACAATCTGGAAGTCAGCGTCATCGGCACCAGCGACAAGCTGATCATAAAAGACTGGTATCTCGGCGATGCCTGTCGGGTGGAGGAGTTCAAGACCACCGATGGTGACATGACCCTGCTATCCAGCCAGGTGGAGAACCTGGTGTCCGCCATGGCGAGCTTCGCCCCCCCGGCAGCCGGGCAGACCACCTTGCCGACCAACTACCAGGATGCTTTGGCGGGTGTGATCGCCGCTAACTGGCAGTAACCGATTGTCGTTGATCCCCCCTTCGTCTAGCTTCTCCAGGCAAGCAAGACGAAGGGATGTCTCCTTCTGTGTTGAGCTACCAAATGACAGAACAAGAATCCCCGCGTGCCGCTGCGCCAGACACCGGCCTGACCTGCCTGGTCATGCTGGCGCGCTTTCACCAGATCGCCGCCGACCCCGATCAGCTGTCGCATCAGTTCAAGGCATCTGGCGATCCTTTCGGCAAGACCGAAATCCTGCTCGCTGCCAAGCACCTGGGCCTGCAGGCCAAGCCGGTCAAGACCACTCTCGATCGCCTCGATCGAACCCCGCTCCCTGCCATGGTGGTGGACAGTTCGGGCGGCTACTTTATCCTTGCCCGCTTCGACGCCGACAAGGCGCTGATCCACGACCCCAAGGCCGAGCGGCCGCAGGTGGTGTCGCGCGATGAACTGCTGTCGCGCTGGACCGGGGAACTGATCCTCTTCACCTCGCGCGCCTCGCTGGTCGGCGAGATGGCGAAGTTCGACTTCTCCTGGTTCATCCCCGCCGTCGTCAAATACCGCAAGCTGCTCTACGAAGTACTGCTGGTGTCGTTTGTGCTGAACCTGTTTGCACTGGTCACCCCGCTGTTCTTCCAGGTGGTGATGGACAAGGTGCTGGTGCATAGGGGGCTGACCACGCTGGATGTGATCGCCGTCGGCCTCTTGGTAGTATCGATCTTTGAAGTGGTGCTCTCCGGGCTGCGCAGCTACGTGTTCGCTCATACCACAAGTCGAATCGACGTCGAGCTCGGGGCACGACTGTTCCGCCACCTGCTTCACCTGCCGATGGGCTATTTCCAGGCCCGCCGCGTCGGCGATTCGGTCGCCCGTGTTCGGGAACTGGAGAACATCCGCGCCTTCCTCACCGGCAACTCGATCACCGTCGTACTCGACGTCTTGTTCTCGGTGGTGTTCATCGCTGTGATGCTGTTCTACAGTGGTTGGCTCACGCTGGTGGTGCTGGCGTCCTTGCCGCTGTACTTCGTCATTGCCCTGCTGGTCACGCCGCTATTGCGCGCCCGCTTGCACGAGAAGTTCAACCGCGGCGCAGAGAACCAGGCTTTCCTGGTCGAAACCGTATCCGGCATCGATACGCTCAAAAGCATGGCGGTGGAACCACAGATGCAGCGCCGCTGGGACGCCCAGCTGGCAAGCTATGTGTCAGCCGGTTTCAAATCGGCGACGGTGTCGACCGTGGCACACGAGAGCACCAATCTGGTCGGCAAGCTCGTCACCGTCGGCACGCTGTGGCTGGGTGCCAAGCTGGTGATCGAAGGCCAGCTTACAGTCGGCCAGCTCATCGCCTTCAACATGCTGGCCAGCCGGGTGGCCCAACCCATCATGCGGCTGGCCCAGCTATGGACCGACTTCCAGCAGACCGGCATTTCCGTCCAGCGCCTGGGCGACATCCTCAACGCCCCCACCGACTCAACGCCCCCACCGAAGCGGCTGGCGCTAAGAGTAGCCTGCCGCCGATTGCCGGGCGTATCACCTTCGATCAGGTCCAGTTCCGTTACCGGCCCGACACCCCCGTAGTGCTCAAAGGCATCACCCTCGATATCCAGCCCGGCGAAGTCATCGGCATAGTCGGCCGCTCCGGTTCGGGCAAGAGCACACTGACCAAGCTGATACAACGTCTCTACGTGCCAGAACGCGGCCGGGTACTGATCGACGGCATCGACTTGACGCTGATTGATGCGGCCAGTCTGCGTCGCCAGATTGGCGTGGTGTTGCAGGAGAATGTGCTGTTCAACCGCACCCTGCGGGAGAACATTGCCCTGGCCGACCCCGGTGCGCCGCTGGAGCAGGTGATCCAGGCGGCCAAGCTGGCCGGTGCGCACGAATTCATTCTGGAACTGCCCGAAGCCTATGACACCATGGTTGGCGAGCACGGCTCGACCCTGTCCGGCGGCCAGCGCCAGCGCATCGCCATCGCCCGCGCACTGATGAGTGAGCCGCGCATCCTGATCTTCGACGAGGCCACCAGCGCATTGGACTATGAGTCCGAACGCATCATCCAGCAGAACATGAGCGCCATCTGCCAGGGTCGCACCGTCATCATCATCGCGCATCGCCTGTCGGCGGTGCGTCACGCGAATCGAATCTTCGTGATGGACCATGGCCAGATCGTCGAGTCAGGAACACACGCTGAATTGCTTCAGCACGAAGCGGGACATTACTCCCGCCTGCATCGGCTGCAAGCGGGATGAGTATTCAGGTGGGCGTGTGGGTTTTAAGCCAGTCCTTCAGTGCGGCATCGAGCCGGGTCTGCCAGCCGTCGCCGGTGGCGCGAAACGGTTCTACCACCTCGGGCGAGAGGCGGATTGTGATGCGTTCCTTGACAGGGGCTTTCTGGGGGCCGCGCGGACGGCGCGACAGCACTGCCTGGAGGGGTTGCGGCAGTTCGGTGAAGCGTTTGGCACGCTTGAACCATTCGTCCGTCAATTCCGGATTTTCGTCGTCCACCAGCTCAGGATCAGGCCGCTTGCTCATATCTTCGTACCTCGCGTTCATTTGCCTTGCGGAAACTGATGACGCGCAATGCTTCCCCGCGCATCGTAAAAATCAGCACATGCAAGATGCCATTCAGCTTGCCAATGGCAGTTATCCGCGCCTCGCCATAATCGTGACGGTCGTCGGTTTCGATCAATGCGGTTTCGAAATCAAACTCCGCCACCTGTTCAAACGACAGGCCACGCTCCCGGATGTTCCGTTCGTTTTTGGCCGTATCGAATTCGGTGTGCATGCTCGGATTGTATGTACAAATAAATCATTAGGCAAACGGTCGACGTCATGCTGAAACTGCACGCAGTATCCGATCTAGCCAAGCGCTATGCCAAAATCTTCCGCCACGCCTGGTCACAACGTCGCGAAACCGATCCCCCTGCGCTGCAAGCCCATGAAGCGCAGTTCCTGCCCGCTGCGCTGGCCTTGCGAGACACGCCGGTCCACCCCGCACCGCTCATCACGCTCTGGCTCATCATGGCCTTTGCCCTGATTGCGGTCCTGTGGGCCACCTTTGGCCGCATTGATGTGGTGGCCACCGCCGTCGGCAAGATCATCCCCAACGATCGCACCAAGGTCATCCAGCCGATGGAAACCGCCGTGGTCAAGGCCATCCATGTGCGCGACGGGCAAGCGGTCGCGCTGGGGCAGGTGCTGATCGAGCTCGATGCCACCACCGCCGCAGCCGACAGCGAACGGCTGCGCAACGAAGCCCTGACCGCGCGATTGGAAGCGCTGCGCGCAGAAGCTCTGCTGGGGGCATTGGCAGGCGGCAGGGCACCCAGGCTGCAACCGCTGGACGGCGTCGATGCGGCCCGCCTGCTTGCCGAGCAAAGCCAGACAACGGGCCAATACCAGGAATACCAGGCCCGCCAGCTGCAATTGCAGGCCGAGATTGCTCGCCGCCGGGCCGAGCTCCAGGCGACACAGGACCAGGTCGTCAAGCTTGAACAGACTGCCCCCATCGCCCGCCAGCGCGCACAGGATTACCAAAAGCTGGTGAAAGAAAACTTCATCTCCCAGCACGGCTACCTGGAACGCGAGCAGGCACGCATCGAGCAGGAACAGGATCTGGCCAGCAGCCGCTCCAAAGTCGCGGAAATCCGGGCCGCCTTGATGGAAGCGCAACAGCAGCAAGCCACCCTCACCGCCGAGACGCGGCGGCAGCTACTGGACCAGCACAATCTGGCCGCACAGAAGGCCGCCTCACTGGAACAGGAACTAGTCAAGGCCGATCAGCGCGGCCGCCTGATGTACATGACCGCGCCGGTGGCGGGCACGGTGCAGCAGCTTGCGGTGCATACCGTGGGGGGTGTCGTCACGCCTGCCCAGCCCCTGATGGTGATCGTGCCCAAAGACAATGTGCTCGAAGTCGAAGCCATGCTGCCCAACAAGGACATCGGCTTTGTGAACCCCGGGCAGGATGCCGAGGTGAAAGTGGAGACCTTCCCCTTCACCAAGTACGGCACGATCCACGGCACCATCACCCAGGTGTCATCCGACGCCATTCAGGACGAGAAGCTGGGGCTGATCTATTCGACCCGCGTGAAGCTTGCCCGGGATACGCTGCGCGTGGAGAACAAGACGGTGCGACTCACTCCTGGCATGGCGGTGACGGTCGAGGTCAAGACCGGCAAGCGGCGGGTGATCGAGTATTTCCTGAGTCCGCTGATGCAGGTGACGAGTGAGAGTTTGCGGGAGCGGTGAGAGAAGCTCGTACATTGAGCGTTGATTAAAGATTTTGGGAAAAGTTGATCGGCAGAGCAGTTGAAATCGTTGTCCGGACTCAGTCCCATAGCGGACTAAATTGGCTCAGAACCCGCTGGCCGCTTAGGCCGGAGGCCGTGTGGAAACGTTGTGATGAATCGTTGCGAGGCGACCAGAGGAATTCAGTCTGTCGCCGAGATATCCAGAAAGAAGTGCCGAAGTTGTTCGACAGATTTGGAGCGCAAAAAGGCCCTTTCAGGCCCTGATAGCTGCCATCAGGGTTCCCATGCCGACGATCTGTATTACCCGCTTCAGGTTGTAGGCGAGGACATGCAAGCTCATTTCCGTTCGCACATGCTCCAGGGTGCGCATCAGGAAGTGCCTGGCCCCCGTCCAGAACTTGATGGTGCCGAAGGGATGTTCCACCGTCTGCCTTCGGATGCGCATCACATTCGGTTTGCCATCGAGCCGCTTTTGCATCGCTTCGAGAACTTCCTCGTGCTCCCAGCGGCTGACACGGCGGTAGTCGCCTGGCGTGCACCGGGCCTTGATGGGGCAGTGTGGGCAGTCCGAGCTCCAGTAGCGGTGAATGAGATGGTCTTTCTCCATCCGGCTGAAGCGTCGGATGAGCTGGCTGCCCGCCGGGCAGCGGTAGGTATCGGTATCGTGCTGATAGACAAAGTCCGACTTGTCGAACAGGCCCTCGGCTTTGGCTTCCGACGTCATCGGTTTGGATACGTAGGCAGTGATGCCCGCCTGATCGCAGGCCAGGACTTCCTCGCCGTTGAAGTAGCCTCGGTCCGCGATGGCCTGGAGTTCCTGACCCGGCATAATTTCCTGGGCCTGCCTCGCCATCCTGGACAACTGTCGTCGGTCCGAACCTACGTTGGTCACTTCATGCGCCACGATCAAATGGTGCTCGGTCTCCACCGCGGTTTGCACGTTGTAGCCCACTAATCCACGACTGGTGCTGGTGGCCATGGCCCGTGCATCGGGATCGGTCAGCGAGACCTGACCGCCGGAAGCCTCCAATTGCGCTTGCATTCCCTTGAGGTCACGCATTTCACGCTTCAAGGTCTCGATCTTCCGGTTCAGATGGGCCGTCTTGGTTTCCGTGACTTCAGACGGATTGCGATCCGCGGTCTCGATCGCCACCAGGTATTCATCGATGCTCCGTTCGATCTCCTTCACCCGCTTGTCCACCTTGGCACGGGTGAAGTTGCGGTCGTGCGCATTGACCGCCTTGAACTTGCTGCCGTCGATG
>Ga0180009_10003856_pt1 | contig 16839 bp, 14 predicted proteins | sample OS_PC_MetaG_FD_123537 | JGI IMG/M metagenome (GOLD analysis project Ga0180009, IMG submission 123537) | Groundwater microbial communities from the Aspo Hard Rock Laboratory (HRL) deep subsurface site, Sweden - OS_PC_MetaG | ecosystem: Environmental > Aquatic > Deep subsurface > Groundwater...
ATGCCCGCCGTTCCGGAGGGTTCGCCATCATCGGAATATCTGATTTGATCTCTAAAAATATTATATGCAAAGCAATTGTGTGTGGCGTTATGGTATTTTTTCTTTGTAGAGTTGAGAATTTCATCCGCAGAGTGAATTGAGCCGCACGGAAATGCCTGCCCGATAAATTCAGAACATTTTTCCTTAAATTTGAATTCCGAATAGGAAGTTATTGTTCTAATTTCTTTGATACTCTGCATAAAAGAGGGGTCGAAAACTTTTTAATTAAAAAATCTTACTAATTATCTGAACTTTTATTAAACTAGCCAAATGAATTTTGAAAACCAAATTGTAATTAAAGGTGCCAGAGAGCACAATCTTAAGAATATAGACGTAACAATCCCAAGAGATTCCTTAGTCGTAATTACCGGTCTATCGGGATCAGGCAAATCATCTTTAGCATTTGATACTATATATGCCGAAGGGCAGAGGAGATATATTGAATCGCTTTCTGCTTACGCAAGACAATTCCTAAATCTTCTTGAAAAACCCGATGTTGATTTAATTGAAGGACTAAGTCCCGCAATATCGATAGAGCAAAAGGCAACCAGCGGAAATCCTCGCTCTACTGTTGGAACCGTGACTGAGATTTACGATTATTTAAGACTACTGTTCGCTCGCGTTGGTCATGCGCACTGTTACAACTGCGGCAGAATTGTAGAGAAACAAACAACAGAACAGATTATTAATTCAATTCTTTCGACTTATGACGGGAATAGATTTCAAATGTTTGCTCCGGTTGTACGCGGAAGAAAAGGACATTACAGAGAACTGTTTGATGAAATTCTTAAAGACGGATTTATTAGAGTTCGTGTTGATGGAGAAATTCACGAACTGCAGCCTGGTTTTAAGGTTGATAGATATAAAATTCACAACATCGAAATTTTAGTCGATAGATTAAAAGCCGAAGAAAAATCACGTCACAGAATCTCCGAGTCAGTTGAAGTTGCGTTGAATTACGGCAATGGGAATCTAATTGTATCTGACGGTAAAGAAGATAAAATATACAGCAGACTTTTTGCTTGCCATCACTGCGGCATTAGTTATCAGGAACTTGCTCCAAATTCGTTTTCGTTTAATTCTCCTTACGGTTCGTGCTCGGATTGCGAAGGACTCGGCGAAAACAAAGAGATCGATCTAAATCTTATCATCCCCGATTGGAATAAATCCATTAACGAAGAAGCATTAGCTCCGCTGGGCAAACCGCGCAAAATTTGGTTTTTTAATCAACTGGAAGGAGTTGCAGAACATTTCAATTTTACATTCGACGTGAAACTAAAGGATTTCAGACAGGATCAATTGGATGTTCTGCTTAACGGAACTAAAGAAAAAATTGCGTTTAATTACACTTACGGCAGCGGGAAATCTGTTACGTACAAGCACAAATTTTCCGGCGTAGTTAATTATGTGAAGCACTATTTCGACACAACTTCTTCAAATAAAATTAGAGAATGGGCAGAGTCGTTCATGACTACGAACACTTGCACAACTTGCAACGGCGGACGGCTTAAAAAGGAATCATTAGCAGTAACGCTAGGCGGTAAAAATATTAGTGAGATTACTGCTTTATCCTTAGAAAGAGCGAGATCATATTTTGATAATCTAAAAATAACCGACCGCGAACAGCTTATCGCAAAACAAATATTAAAGGAAATAACTGAAAGAATTGATTTCCTTTTGAACGTGGGATTGAATTATCTTTCTCTCGATAGATCGGCGAGAACTCTTTCCGGCGGTGAATCTCAGAGAATACGTTTAGCAACTCAAATCGGGACTCAACTTGCGGGCGTGCTTTACGTGTTGGATGAACCCAGCATTGGACTTCATCAAAATGATAATTTGAAATTGATTGATTCTCTAAAAAATCTTAGAGATTTGGGCAACACAGTGATTGTTGTTGAGCACGACCGCGAGACAATTGAAAACGCCGATTACATTGTGGATTTAGGTCCTAAAGCTGGAATTCATGGCGGGGAAGTTTGCTTGGCGGGGACGATAGAGGAATTCATGAACTCCAAAAACGGATTATGTTCACTAACGCTCGATTATTTGAAGAATAAAAAAAGAATTGAGATCCCAAAGGAAAGACATTATTCCAACGGTGAATTCATTGAGATTATCGGAGCGGCTGGCAACAATCTAAAAAGTATTGATGTTAAAATACCGCTTGGAGTATTTTCTGCAATCACCGGCGTCAGCGGTTCGGGCAAGTCAACTTTAATTAATGAAACGCTTGTAAAAATATTGATGAAAAATGTTTACAAGACCAAAGATGTGCCGTTAAAATACAAGTCCGTCAGCGGTTTAGAAAAAATTGACAAAATCATTGAAATTGATCAATCTCCAATTGGCAGAACTCCGAGATCAAATCCAGCCACTTATACGGGCTTGTTTACTTTCATCCGCGATTTATTTACAGAATTACCCGAAGCAAAAATGCGCGGATATAAGGCGGGCAGATTTAGTTTTAACGTTAAGGGTGGAAGATGCGAAGAATGTCAGGGCGCCGGCTTAAAAAAAATTGAAATGAATTTTCTACCAGACGTTTATGTGCTCTGCGAAGTCTGCAACGGTAAACGTTATAATAGAGAGACTCTTGAAATATTGTATAAAACAAAATCCATAAACGACGTGCTGGAAATGACAGTTGAAGAATCATTGAGTTTTTTCGGAGATTTTCCTCGGTTAAAAAGAAAAATAAAAACTTTGAACGATGTGGGGTTAGGCTACATTAGGCTTGGACAGCAGGCAACAACGCTTTCCGGTGGGGAAGCGCAGCGCGTTAAGCTTGCAACAGAATTAAGTAAAATTGGCACCGGCAAAACAGTTTACGTGCTGGACGAACCGACTACAGGTCTGCATTTTGAGGACGTTAGAATTCTCCTGAACGTATTAAAAAAACTTGTAACAAAAGGTAATACCGTAATTGTAGTAGAGCACAACTTGGACGTAATTAAAGTTGCAGATCACATAATTGATCTTGGTCCTGGAGCCGGAGAATATGGGGGCAAAATTGTTGCCGAAGGAACCCCTGAAGAAATTTGCAAAATCAGAAAAAGCATTACAGGAAAATTTTTAAAGAAAGAATTATCAAGAAAATAAAGGTGTTTCATGAGTAAGTCTGTCAAAGAATTCAAAGCATACCGCACGGAAATGAACGATAAAATTCTGAATTCAGGATTTAGAGATTTTAATAAGTTCTTCGCACTCGATAACAAAGCATACGTTGATGGAGCTTTGAATGCAAAAGTAAAAGAATTGATGGGATTAGTTGCTTCTATGGTTTTAAGGTGTAACGACTGCATTCTGTATCACATAGACAGAGCCGCCGATGAAGGAGCAAACAGAAAAGAATTTTACGAATCGTTTAATATAGCTTTAGTTGTCGGCGGTTCAATTGTAATACCGCATTTAAGATTTGCAATGGATAAATTAGATGAGATTTTAACCGATGAAAAAGCAGAATAAAATTGTAATTATTCCCAAACAGATTGTTACCGCAAACGCAGAAATGGAAATTTACAGAGACAAAGCGCTCGTGATTTCTAACGGAGTTATTGAACAATTTGTAAGTAAAACTGAAGTTGGAAATATTACTGATGCAGAAATTTTTAGATTTGACAACTTCACGTTAATTCCCGGATTTGTTCAGACGCACGTGCATCTGTGTCAAACAATGTTCCGCGGACTCGCTGATGATTTAGAGTTACTCGATTGGCTTCAGCAAAAAATATTTGTATTCGAAAACCAACACAACTTCGATTCGTTGAAAGCCTCTGCAAAACTTGGGCTTTACGAATTCCAAAAAGGCGGCACCACAACAATTCTGGATATGGGCACGCTCCGTTTTCAGGAAGCAGTATTCGATGAGATAATAAATTCGAAGCAAAGAGGTTTTTCCGGAAAATGTATGATTGACGAAAATACTCTTCTGCCTTCGTTCAAAGAATCGTTTGATAGTGAAATTAGAAATACTATCAAACTCGCCGAGACTTATCATAATTCAAACAAGGGAAGAATCAAGTATGGTTTCGCTCCGAGATTTGTGCTCTCTTGTTCGGAAAAATTGTTGATTGACACTTTCGACATGCTAAATGATTTTGAAGGTTCATTGTATCACACTCATTCAGCGGAAAATTTAAACGAGATTGATGCCGTTAGAGAACTGCGCGGGAAAGAAAACATTGAATACTTTGACTCGATCGGAGTGCTTTCTGAAAACACAGTATTAGCGCACTGCGTACACGTAAATGATAAAGAAATAGAGCAGCTCGTCCAATCGCAAACAAGAGTAGCGCATTGCCCATCTTCGAATTTAAAACTAGGCTCTGGGATTGCAGATATCCCGCGTTTCTTGGATGAAAATATTTCAGTTTCTCTTGGAGCTGATGGCGCTCCGTGTAATAATAATTTGAGTATGTTTACAGAAATGCGTCTCGCTGCGTTGATTCAAAAACCGATTTACGGTCCAACTTCAATGGATGCAGAAACGGTCTTTCGTCTTGCAACTATTGAAGGAGCAAAAGCTCTTCATCTCGAAGACCAAGTAGGAAGCTTAGAAATTGGTAAAAAAGCCGACCTTGTGCTTCTGGATTTGGAGCAGCCAAGCAACTGTCTGATAGATGATAATAAAAATATTTACTCGGATATTGTTTATGCAAGCAGAGTTGATTCGGTGCGTGAAGTAATGATTGATGGCGATTGGGTAGTGAAGAATTCCGAAAGCTGCGTTTATGATGGAGAAGAAATAGTGAGGGACGCCAAAGCTGAGTTAACAAAATTACTGAAACGCATTGGAGCATAATGAAACTAATTTTTGCATCCGAGAATAAGGGAAAATTAAAAGAAGTTCTGCAGATTTTTTCTGATACAAATTTTGAGATCATTGCGTTGTCAGAATTTGGAGAAATTCAGGAAATAATTGAAGACGGCGAAACCTATTACGATAATGCATTAATAAAGGCGAAGTTCATTTTTGATTTATATGGAACACCAACCATTGCTGATGATTCGGGTTTATCGGTAGAACAATTAGGCGGAAAGCCAGGAGTGCACTCCGCAAGATTTGCCGGCGAGAACTGTACTTTCTCGGACAACAATAAAAAGCTGAAAAAAGAATTGAGTGTGTTCCCCAAACCGCATAACGCAAAATTCATTAGCTGCGCTTTATTTTATGATGGCAGTAAAATCATTAGTGAGATTGGCGAATTACCAGGGCAAATAATAAATGAGTTCAGAGGAAGTCACGGATTTGGCTATGACCCGATTTTTGTGCCGGATGGCTTCAACACTACCCTAGGCGAAATGAGCGTAGAGGAGAAAAATAAAATCAGTCACAGGGCAATTTCTTTTTCGAAATTAAAAAACAAATTGATCTCTTAATTACTTTTCGCCGATTACGACCTGTACAATTCCAAACGTAAGAGATTTTGTTTGTGAAGTCTTGAACCCGGCTTCCAATAATAGTTTTTCAAGATTGATATTTTTATCAAAATCCTGAACTGATTCGGGCAGATAGGTATATGCTTCTTGATCTTTTGAAATTAACTTTCCGATTAGAGGTAGAATTTTTGAGAAGTAGAAATTGTAACCTTTCTGCACTAAAAAATTTTTAGGCATTCTGAATTCCAGTATCGTTGCTTTTCCGCCTTCGCCTAAAACTCCATTAAAAGATTTAAAGCCTTCGAGAATATCGTAAAAATTCCTTACTCCGAATGCCACAGTGATATTTGAAAAACTATTTTCTTTAAACGGAAGCGTTTCTGCAACGGATTGAACGATGTTTCCCTTACTCCATGCGGCTTTCTGATTGAAGACTTCCAGCATATTTTTTGATAGGTCAACACCAACAATGGAATTCACATGCATCTTTTTAGCGGCAATTGCAAAATCACCTGTGCCGCAAGCTACATCTAAAAGTTTTGTCTCGGAGTTAATATTAGAAAGTTTTAACGCCTTCTTCCGCCAATAAAAATCTATTCCAGCGCTTAAAAAGTGATTTAGAAAATCGTACCGATTTGAGATAGAATCAAAAATTCGTTTTACTTGTTTTTTTTTGTCCATAATAATTTCAATGTCTTGAATAAAGTAAACCTATTCTGTAACTTCTTGATGTCAAAAAAGAGTTAAGGTATGGAAAAATACATAAAAGCAATAAGAGAGAAAATCTGCTCAATCTGTGTCGATTCTTCAGAAGAGGGTGAATGCACATTAACGAACCAGGAAATATGCGCAGTAGAAAATTATCTGCCGAAAATAATTGAGATAATTCACGGCTCGAATGGAGATAATTTCGATGAAATATATTCAAAATTGCGTGAAGACATTTGTGAAGAATGCTATGCAAAATCGGAAGACGGAGAATGCTATTTAAGAGAAGATAAAAACTGCTCATTGGATAGATACTTTCCTCTAATTATTGAGGTCGTTCAAAAAGTTGACGCCGGTAAACTTTAATTGGTGTATTCAAACGTTTCGCCGCCTCTAAATTTTTGCCAGTGATTATATAATTTTTTACCCGCCCACAATGTTAAGACCATAAAAAATAGTCCGCCTATCAAATCAACCACATAATGGTATCTTAAATAAACTGTCGAAAATATCAGTAGAGTTCCAACCGGAAGAAAAAAGTATCTCGTCCCAGTGCGGAATTTTACTGAAAGATACATCACAATTAAAGTCATCTGCGTATGACCGCTCGGGAAAACATCGCGCTGAACCACTTCGGCGGGATTTAATGTTCCGCTTGGAATTGACTCTCCCGCATTAACAAATTCTCTTAAATAATTAGTTAAGAACAAGCCGGGTATTTCGCTATCGTTCAATTCGAAGTTGTGCAGTGTGAATCGCGGCCCGATTGCTGGAACAAGTATGTAGCCGATGTAGGAGAGTAAAAATCCAAATATTATTGAAAATACAGCAAAGTGAAAATCCGATTCCTTATGCTTAAGCAGCAAATTAATGCCGAGAATTATCGGCAGAAAAAAGAACGTGCCGTATACAATTTGAAGTAATTCTGTAAGAAATGGATTTGCAATTGAATAAAGAAAATGAGTTGGATCTGTTCCAAATAAAAATCTGTCAATTGCTATTAACGCCGCATCGTAATCTACTCCTCTGATCGGTTTGATCATGAAGTATAGTTCCTTGTAAGCCAAGACAATCAACGGAGCAATGTACCAGTAATGAAGCTGTTTCCAGAGTTCACCGTTTGATATCTGCGTCATGAACACAATGCCGGTTATCAACAGGATAACAACAGTATTGTATATAACAAAGTTTAACCAGTCACCAATTTTATCGTGATAAATGATATTTAAATGAGAAAGAAAAAGCGCAAAAACAATTATTACGGCATCGGTTGGGTTGAGATGCTTTAGAAAGGATTGTACTCTTTTCATTAAGGTACAATAAAAGTAGTTATTAAAGAGAGATAAATCAGCAAACCAAAAATATCGTTCATGGTTGTTACAAAGGGACCAGTAGCTATTGCTGGATCAGCGCCAAATTTCTTCATTAATATTGGAACAAAGGCTCCCAGCATTGTGGCGAAAATTATTATTATAAATAGGGAAATTGACAGCACCATGCTAAACATAAATTCTTCCTTAAAGATAAAATGCGTCGCAAGCATAAGAACAATTGCTAATCCCAATCCATTCAATAACGAAACTAAAAATTCTTTTGATAATTTCTTTAAACTTTTGTTAATCCAAAGCGAGCCGGAGCTTAATCCTCTTACCATAACAATTGCCGCTTGCGTTCCTGAACTGCCGCCCAATGCCATAACAATCGGAATAAAAGATGCAGCTACAATTACTTTTTCAATTGAAGCCTGAAACGAAGAAAGCACTGCTGCGCTTAACAGTTCTCCGACTAAAGAAACCAGCAGCCAAGGCATTCGTATCCTTGAAATTCTGAATGCACTGTCGCTTATTTCTTCCTCTTCGGAAAGACCCGCGAGCTTTTGCATATCCTCTGCAGCTTCTTCGTGAATAACGTCTACAACGTCATCGATTGTAATTCTGCCGAGCAATTTTTTATTATCATCAACAACGCCGATGGAAACAAGGTCATACTTCTCCATCAGATTTGCTACTTCTTCCTGATCTGCATTGGCATTTACGTAAATCAAATCATCGTCCATTATTGACGATATTTGAATATTGAGCGGATTAATAAGCAGCGATTTTAATTGAACTGTGCCGACTAATTCTTCATCAACTTCAGTAATATAAATATGATAAATATGCTCGAACTCCTCAGCGTTTTTTCTTACTTCAGCAATTGCCTCTTCGACTGTAGCAGTTGTATGAACAAAGACATAATCACTGTTCATGATACCGCCCGCTGTATCCTCCGGATATTTGAGCAGTTCTTTTACGTCTTCCGAATCTTCAACGTTTATATTATCCAAAACCTGTTCAGCAACAGATTCCGGTAAGTCGCTCACAATGTCAGTCGCGTCATCCGACTCAAGTTCATCAATAATGTCGGTTATTTTTTCCGTATCAATTTTCTTGAGAATTTTCTCGCGCAGATTCTCGTCGATCTCAATTAATACTTCGCCCGCAGTTTCAGTATCAAGTAAATTAAAGACGAAGCTGGCGTCATCAACTTTTAAGTAGTTTATAATTTCTGCAATATCGGCGGGGTGAAGGTCAGTAAGAATAATTAGGAGGCTTTCGGAAGCCTGTTCGTCAATGAGAACGGTGATGTTTTCTAATAGTTCATCATCAACTTTTATTACATCTCTAACGGTTCTAATTTCTTTATTTTCGCTCATTTATTTTACCGCTAATATACTTTGTAAGTTTTAAAAAATCGGGTAACTCTAATTCTTCTGCGCGCTTGGAAAGGTCTAAATCCACTCCCGTAAAAACGCTGGCAGCAAATATACTATTACTAAGAGAATTTTTTAAAGTTTTTCTTCTATTTCCAAAACATGCTTTTACGGTTTTTATAAATAAAGCTGTATCGACTTCGTCATCCAATTTCTTATTAAAGTAAAGATGAATTACTGCCGAGTTGACTTTTGGCCGCGGATAAAAAGCGTGCGGAGAAATTTGAAAGCAATATTTAGATTCGGCAAAATACTCAAGAATCACAGTTGGAATTCCATAATCCTTAGTCCTTGGTTTAGCGGTAATCCTTCGTGCAAATTCATCCTGTACCATAAAAACAACTTCATCAACCAGATGATGATGATCGATAATTTTAAATAGAATTGATGATGTAATATTATAGGGGATATTTCCCACAATTTTTGTAATGCCGGAACCGCGATCAAGCAACTCAGAAAAATCTTCTTTAAGTAAATCTTTATTAATGAAATTTACTTGAGGGAATTTTTCTTTTAAATCCTCAATTACGCGGTTATCTATTTCAACTGCCGTAAACATTTTTTTTATTGAATATAACCCCGCGGTTAAAGCCCCTGTCCCGGGTCCAATTTCAATTATCTTATCCGTTTCGGAAGGATTTATTTCCTGGACGATTTGATTTATGATGTTTGTATCTTGAATGTAATTTTGTCCGAACCGTTTCAAAGGCTTTGGATTTTTCATTTTACTCCCAACCCAAATTCATCTTTACTTTGATTTTAATATTCGACAACCATTTTAAAAATCATTATCTTGAATAACAACAAGTTTGCAATAATTAATAAAAAAGGAGGTCTCCCGTTGGCAAAAGAATTTATTATATCAGTTGATCTGGGCGGCACAAAAATTCTTACCGCTATGCTTAATAAAAATAAGGAAATAATTGAGAGAGTAAAATTAGCCACCGATATTTCGAAAGGGGCTGCAAACGTTGTTAAGAGTATTGCAGAATCGGTTAAACAGCTTCTTGAAAAGACCGGTAAAACTCAAAATGAAATTATAGCTATTTCAATGGGAGTGCCTGGAACCGTTGACCCGCATACGGGGATAATTGGGAACGCGCCGAATTTAGGGATAAGAAATTATAATATTAAGAATGCTCTTCAAAAGAATTTTCAGATTCCTGTGCTGATTGAAAATGATGTGAACCTTGCCGCATTGGGGATTAAGAAATTCGAATTCAACGATAATGTTAAAAACATGCTTGTGGTATTTGTTGGAACGGGGATAGGGGGCGCATTAATATTCGATGGTAAATTGTACAGAGGTTCTTCCTTCTTCGCGGGGGAAATTGGTCACATGAAGGTAACCGGCAAAGGTTCACTTTCCGGCAGCGCAACAAATTCTACATTTGAGTTGCTGGCAAGCAGAACCGCTATTGTTAAAGCGATTAGAAAAGATATCAGGGCTAAAAAGCGAAATGGTAAAGATTTTAGTAAAGCAAAAATTAAAAGTAAAGTTCTAGCCGCCGCGGTTAAGAAAAACGATAGAATTGTTACGAGGCATATTAATAATTCGTGCGAAATAATAGGCACAGTTCTGGGCAGCATAACAACACTTTTAAACATTGACACGATTGTTCTTGGCGGAGGAGTTTTGGAAGCGCTTAATAAATATATGATGCCGAAGATAAAGGCTGCTTATAAAAAGAGCGTACTGCCGGAACCGGGCAAAAAGGTAAAAATTGTTGCAACAAAACTTGGCGATGATGCCCCACTATACGGCGGAATTTCCTTAGCTGAGGAGTTCGCAAAAAAATTATAAAAATTGTTTTTCAATAGATTCTAGTTTCTCACTTTTTTCGGTCCATTTTGAATATACATTATTCAGATTGGACTTTATTTTATCGTACTCAAAGTTTTTTGCTTTAGCAAATTCAGGAATTGAAAATATTTTGGGATCGGATAATTCCTTTTCTAAATTATCTTTCAACGCTTCTAACCGTTCAATCTCCGCTTCAAGCTTTTCAATTACTTGCCGGATATTTTTTGTCGCTTTAAATCTGCTCTGTCTCAACTCAGCTTCAATTCGCCTAAGATCCTTCTTATCGACTTTTTTTCCCGAATTTGACTTTGCATTCCTTTCACTAAATCGGGAAGCGTCCGCTTTTTTCTCTAAATAATAATCAATGCCGCCATGCGTTAAATTCACATGGGTTTTATTTAGCTCCAAAACTTTATTTACAAGCGGTCTAATAAAATCAATATCATGCGAAACTATTATCAATGAACCTTTGAAATCCATTAACGCTTTATGAAGAATCTTTTTTGAATCATGATCCAGATGGTTAGTCGGTTCATCTAGAATAATTAAATTCGATTGACGCAAAAGAATTTTAGCTAAAGCCACTCTGCTTTTTTCGCCGCCTGAAAGCACGCCGATTTTTTTGAAAACATCGTCATCGGTGAACAGGAAAGAACCGAGCAATGCCCGCAATTTACCGGGAGTATAATCCGGTGCGCTTTCTGCAAGCGTATCTAAAATGTCCTTGCTCAAATCGAGAGTTTCTGTAACTTCCTGAGCGTAGTAAGAAATTAATACGTTCGTGCCAATTAAGATTTTCCCGGAATCGTAATTGGTTTTTTTTGCGAGTATTTTTGCAAAAGTTGTTTTTCCTGCGCCGTTCGGTCCAACAAAAGCAATTTTATCGCCTCGCTCAATTTGAAGATTTGCATTTTGAAAAACCAGATTTGCTCCGTAGGATTTAGAAACATTTTCTACTTCAACCTGTAGAGCGCTGCACTTTGGCGCATCGGGAAATTTTATATCTATATTCTTTTCAAAATCGGGCAGCTCTATCCGCTCAATTTTTTCTAATTGTTTTATTCTGCTTTGAACCTGTCTCGCTTTAGTTGCCTTATATCTAAATCTTTCAATAAAACTCTCTGTCGCTTTAATTACTCTTTCTTGATTTTTAAAATCGCTCAGTAATTGTCTGTCTCTTTCTTCTTTTAGTTTAAGATATTTATCGTAATTACCGTCGAAGAAAGTCAGCTTCGTATTAAAAATTTCCAGCGTTCGGGAAGTAAGCATATTTACGAAATACCTATCGTGGCTCACAATCATAAGTGCGCCATTGTAATTACTCAGGAAGTTTATAAGCCATTGGAGTGAATCAATGTCGAGATGATTGGTCGGTTCATCCAATAAAATTATATCGTGACTGCCTAAAAGAATTTTTGCAAGTTCAATTCTCATTTGCCAGCCGCCGGAAAATTGTTTTACCGGATTTCCAAATTTAGCTTCATCGAAGCCTAATCCCATTAAGATTTTTTCAATCCTCGAATCAACAGAATAATAATCCAATTCCTCTTTTTTGTGTGCAATTTCACCGAGTTTCAGAATTTTATCATTCCGCTGATCTACAGTGATATCAGCATTGTTTATTGTCTCGTGGATTTCTTCTTCAATTTTTTCTAATTCTATGATTTTAGTCATTGAGGATCTTACTTCATCGAAAAGAGATTTTATAGAAGTGTTTATAAATTCCTGAGGGAGAAATCCGATTGAAATTTTGTTTTGGCGGCTTATTGTGCCGGACGTTGGGCTTTCAACGCCATAAATAAGTTTTAGCAGCGCTGTTTTGCCGCAACCATTGGAGCCGACAAGAGCAATCTTATCGCCTTTATTTATTTTGAAACTAGCACAGTCAAATAAGTCTTCACCGGTATAGTGAATCGAGACATTAATAAAATCAATCATTCATCATCGTATATTATTTTCGTATCACGGCAACTTTAGTAGATGCCACATTATTCGCTTCTTCATCATAAGCAACAATTATATAAATTCCGGAAGCGACCAAATTATTGTTGCTATCTCTTCCATCCCAAAATGCAACTCTACCGCCTAGAGTTACTATGTCTCGAACAAGAGCGCCGCTTACGCTTAATATTTTCAAATAACTGTCAGCAATCAATCCATCGATAGATAGCCGGTTTTCACCCTCTCCAACAAGGAAAGGGTTAGGATAAACAAAAAGGTTTTTGAAATCTTTATCGGGGTTGATGAAAGCTGTTGTAACAGAAGCGCCGCCCTGATCTGTGCCGATGTAAACCGTTCCGCTTTTTTCATCGATGGCAATACTCTTTATATCATCAACCGGCAGCGGACTGTTTTTGCTGTCATACTGCGCAATCAATCTAGTTCCATCGGGAGACATTACAAAAACACCTTGCTTCGTTCCCACCCATTTTTGGTTTAGAGGATCAACTATTACCGCAGTTATTGTTTGCTGACGCAAACCAAATATACTTGTAATTGATGATTTTGGCGAAGTTGTATTCGGAATTATATTCATTCCTAAGGATGTGCCCACCCAAAGTTCGCCTCGTTTGTCAACCGCCATTGCTGTAATGATATCGGAGTTAAGTCCGTCAGCCGGTCTTACTAAACCCCAATCGTCATCGTTCAAATTATTCAGAGTTCCATTCTCGTTGAAATAATACAATCCTCTCGATCCGGTTGAAACCACGAACCATTTAGTGTCGTATTGGTCAATTACCATTCTTTCTGTTTCATATGCAGAAGGGGATAAAGGCGAGCCGAATGCGTAATGATACCATGCGCTATCAGGTGTAAGTACGCTTACAATTTTACTATCGCCCGCAATGTGATTCATTATCCATGCATTTCCTTTGGAGTCCTCTACCACATCGTATATAACTACAAAAAACGGGAAGCCTGCCATTCCCGCCATATTTGTATTGGAGGCATTAAAAGTTTGAAATACTCCATCTTTTAATCGGGTAAATCCCCCGCCCCAATTGGAAAAATAAACGTTATCGCTTGGCGAAGCATTTACATTATGATACGCATTTGAAGGCAGTTCCGGCATTGTGTTCAAGTTATAATTTGTCCAATTACTTCCATCGAATTTGAAAAAGCCTTGTCCATAAACGTCTCTACCGCTGGCAACCCATAAATTTCCATCAGTATCTACAGCAAGATTTTGAAACGAATTTGTCTCCGGTCCATTTGGAATTATTATTTCCGGAATACCATTTTCAAGTTTTATTAGCCCATGTGTAGAGGAAATATATTGAAGATTCTCATTTACAACATCGATATCGTTCAACTGAACTGCAGATGTATAAATTGTTGCAAGCGTTGAGCCGTCATATTTTTGCAGTTGATTTGCACGGAGTATATAAAGAGAATTTCCGTAAACAACCATATCGAATACTTCTGTTTGATCAGAAAGCAATTTGTTCCAGACATTGCTTTCTAGTTTATAAAGTCCTTTATCCGTTGCGACTATTAATTCCGAATTAAATTCGACTAATCGAGAAACAGTTTTAACGCCTAAATCTGTTGCGCGGTAATAAACTTTCCACGATTCCGGAGCAGATAAATTTGTTGCGCCGCTTTTTTGAATTGCTATGCCGGTTTCGGTACATGCATATACAACGCTCCCAACTGAGACGCTATTAACGATCTCGCCGGATGGAAAATCGCCGAATTTTTGAATTGTTTCATTAAAGGAATAACTAATGGAATTTATAATTGAGATTCCAAAATCAGTGGCTGTGTAAACGTCATTCCCAGCAATAAAAAAATCATTGATCCCTTTTTTTGTCTTATCCGATTTGGCAATATCAAGCACTTTTTTTATTGTCTTCGTTTCGGGATTATAAACATTTATAACGCCTTCAACAGTACCGAACCAAATTTTACCCTGAGAATCTTGAGTTACTGCCGTTAGATTGTGACTGTTTAGTCCATCAGCTTTTACTAATCGCAAATAAGTATCGGATGCATTACTGCTGTAAAATGCACCGCCTTCTGTTGCAGCCCAAACTCCAGAGTAAAATCCCTTTGCCTCTTTAATGTTTTTCACATCGGTATAATTTTTCCACACGCCAATTTGCTGCGAAAATATTGTGCCCGCAGCAATCAGAAAAACCGCCGTTAAAATGATCTTTTTCATTTGAATCCTTTTTGATTGAGAATTAGTAAAAGTTTAGCTATAAACCGGCTCCGAATTTTCATTTTGATTGAGTGCAAATTTAGTAATTTTTTGGTAGGAAGAAAGTACAAAATCCGTGACCTATTTTATTGTGAGGATCACTCTCTGTTGTGAAGCATATTTTTCATCGCTTCAACTTTGATTTGGGGGATTGAATATTTCCCGAAATTAGATTCATCTTCTCGCTTTCCGCCGTGAAAATCCGAACCGCCGGATTCGAGCAAACAGTATTGATTTACAATTCCTCTATAAAAATTAATTTGATAATCGTTGTGCGAAGGATGAATAACTTCAATGCCGTCAATCCCAGTATTTATTAAGTTCATCATTACGGATTCTTTTAGATGACCGGGATGCGCTATGAATGATAAACCTCCAGAATCGCTAATCAGTTTCAGCGCACTTTGAGGTGAAAGATGAATTTTTCTTTCGTAGGCAGGTCCGTTGTCTCTGAGGTATTTTTGAAACGCTTCGTAATAATCGCTTACAACTCCGAGTCTAATCATTGCAAGTGCAACGTGCGGTCTTCCAATCGATGAATTCTTTGATTCATTCAGTACATGGTCGATTGTAATATCAATACCAAGTTTATTCAGTTTTTTTACTATTCTCTTAGCGCGTTCAAATCTTTCATCTCTAAAAAAGCTGAGATATTTTGTCAATTCTAGATCGTCAATATCTACAAAGTATGCAAGAAGATGAACTTCACGGTCCTCGATATCGGTGCTCAATTCCAGCCCGGGTATAACTTCGATTCCTAATTTTTTGCCGTATTCAATTGCTTCGGCAATCCCGTTCACGCTATCGTGATCTGTGATGCTGATACAGTCTATCCCATTATCCTTGGACTTGTCTAGCAGTTCAATAGGAGAGAGAACCCCGTCGGAATGGTATGTATGCAAGTGTAAATCCGCTTTCAAAATAGAGTAACTAGAAATAAGTTTCCTTAAATTTTTCGAAGTTGAGAATACGTAATTTAGAACCTTCTAATTCAATCAAGCCCTTTTTTACAAATGTGTGCAACGTTCGCGAAATTGTTTCCCGCGAAGTTCCGGCCATGTTTGCTAAATCTTGTTGAAGAGGCAGCTTATCAATTTCTACAATGCCATGTCTTATTTTACCATTATCTTCGGCAAGTTGTAGAATTACCGTGGCTACTTTTCCTTCGGCGTCCTTCAGTGAAAGTGATTTAATTTTAATATCAGCCGCGCGCAGCCGCATGGTTAACTCCTGAAGCAACAAAATTGAGATTTCAGGATACTGTTGAAGGAGGTCTAAAAAATGTTCGCGCTGAATGATGAAAATATCAGACTTCTCAAGCGCAGTTACAGATGCAGACCTTGCATTGCCATCAAGAAGCGCCATTTCGCCAAAAAAATCCGATTCAGATAATATCGATAAAATAACTTCTCTGCCATCGTCAGAGTTTCGGGAAACTTTTACTTTACCTGTAACGATTACAAATAGCGCATTACCGGAATCCTCTTCCATCAAAATAAGAGTGTCTTTATCATATTCCTTGCGAATGCCAATCTTTGCAAGTCGCTCAAGTGTTTCGTCAGGTAATTCTGAAAAAATCGGGACTAAGGATAAGAAATTGTCTGTGTCACGCATTGGGAACCTCACTAACTAATATTAAAGATTTATTTAACATTTATAATAAAAAAGCCTATAAATACAATAATAAACGATAATGAATGCAATTCATTTTTTCAAATATAGTCAAGTTCCAATTAAAAATATAAATTACTTTTTCCACATTTGGTAGAATTGGCACTAAAAGTTTATAATTGCAAAAATTTAATTATTGCTGTCCAAGAAAATATGAAAAAGATAAAAAACTTGTATTTATAAGTTGTCACGGAATTTATTAATATTCAATCAAATCAGAATTTCTTGACCATAAAAAAGGGATAATTGATCGGGTTGTTTTGTGGTTAAATATTCCGG
>Ga0180009_10003857_pt1 | contig 16836 bp, 10 predicted proteins | sample OS_PC_MetaG_FD_123537 | JGI IMG/M metagenome (GOLD analysis project Ga0180009, IMG submission 123537) | Groundwater microbial communities from the Aspo Hard Rock Laboratory (HRL) deep subsurface site, Sweden - OS_PC_MetaG | ecosystem: Environmental > Aquatic > Deep subsurface > Groundwater...
ATTGATTCAGAAAAACGCATGCATCCATCCTTGGCGCTCCTGGAATCCATCCCTGGCTTCCAAGGTTTTCTGAACAAACAACCTCTTTCCGCTTACAGGTACCCACACATATTTGGTGCACCCGAGACTCTTGCCAGAATCCGGTAAAAGTTTTTGATTTTGACCCTTGCCTGGAATCGATTGCCGTTTGAACTGAGTCCGGTTTAGAACGTCCATGCCATGATTATCTAGGCAAAAAAGAAAAATAGGGGTATTGAATAGAGTACCACACTGAAAAAACCGGAAATGGGTAACCTATGAAACCTCCAGACAACGCTAATCTGCTGAAATGGTTTAACAGCACTGCCGGCGTCGCTATCATCATGATCCTGACCAGCAAACTGGCCATGACCCTATTCATCTCCGTGGGTCATCCCAGCACCATCTGGACAGCTGCCGGCATCTCCCTGGCAGGCGTTCTCCTTTTTGGAAAAAGGGTCTGGCCGGGGATTTTTATCGCAACCCTGCTGATCAGTTTTGAGACCCTGTCCAATCTGGAAGGATCCAAAACGATCGGTGATATCTGGCTGGCTTCTTCGGTTATCAGCATCGGCTCAGTGCTACAGGCAATCGCCGGCGCCCTGTTCATCAGGCGATTGGTCGGGTTCCCCCATCGTCATGACCGGATGAAAGATATCTTTTTGATGATCATCATCTGCGGCCCGCTCTGCAGCCTGATCAATGCCACGGTGGGCACATCCATATTAACCTGGATGAATTTCATGCCCGACGGCTTTTACCAGATCAGTTGGCTGGGCTGGTGGCTGAGTGACTTTTTTGAAATTGCGGTGATCATTCCACTGGTTTCGGCCTGGGTTGCCAATATGGAACATGCCAGTTTCCGAAGCCGCCTGATGGTCATCATCCCTGTGCTTGCGGTTTTAACCTCTGTTATTGTCGCCTCCGTCTATACCCGGAACGCCGAGTGGAAGAAAGAGAAGCTGATGTTTGAAAGACGGTCCGGTGATATCGCACAGTCACTCTGGAATCGGGTTGAAAGCGATATTGAGGTCGTTTTCAGCCTGCAGAGTCTGTTCAGTTCAACTGACTATATCAGCCGGCAGGATTTCAAGCAATTTGTGAAACGGTTTCTGCAGAACAATCCCAGCATTCAGGCGCTGGAATGGATTCCGAAGGTTGACAAACAGAGACGCTGGGAGTTTGAGCTGCGTGCTGACAGTGATGGTTTTCCCGATTATCAGATCAGGGATCTTGACACAAACGGCAGGCTGGTGACGGCCCCGGAGCGAGAAACCTACTATCCCGTTTTTTACCTGGAGCCGCTGCAGGGCAATGAAACCGTGCTGGGGCTTGATCAGGGATCCAATCCGTCTCGCAGGGCTGCCCTGATGCAGGCCAGGGACACGGGTAGAGAGACGGTGACAGGCAGAGTTGAACTGGTTCAGGAAAGCGGTCTGCAGTTTGGGGTTCTGGTGTTTGTTCCGGTTTATCACAACCCGGACGCCGGTCTTAGCCTGGCAGAGCGTCGGCAACAGCTGACCGGGTTTGCCCTGGGGGTATTCAAACTGAATAATCTGGTTGAACATGTGCTGGACACCTATGACCTGTCGGGAATGACGATCTGGCTGATGGACGATTCGGCCCCCGACGGGCAGCGCCTGTTATACGCCAATAACCCCGCCCTGGTTGAGGAGGTCCTCCCGGATGTGATCACACCTGCGGGATCCAAACATTTCGACCTTAACTGGGTTTCCAGATTTGTGTTTGCCGGCAGAAAATGGTCGATTCATTTCTTCCCGACCACCGAATTCATCGCTTCCCGAAAACCGATCCAATCCTGGACCGTATTGGGCTTTGGCCTGGTTTTGACCTCGCTGCTGGGCTCTTTTCTGATGATTGTTGTCGGGCGTTCCATGGTCACCCAGAAACTGGTGATCGCCCGTACCCTGGCGTTATCCACCGCCAACAAGGAGCTGCAACAGGAGATTATTGAGCGGGAACAGGCAGAAAACCGCTTCAGGCAAAGCGACAGTCGAGTGCAAGCTATTATGAACAGTGTGGTGGATGGCATTATCACCATCAGTCAGAAAGGCTTGATCGAATCCTTTAATCCGGGGGCTGAAAAAATCTTTGGCTATTCGAAAGAAGAAACCATCGGGCACAATATCAGCATGTTGATGCCGGAGCCGTTTAAAAGCGGGCATGATCAGTATTTACGTAACTATCTCAATACCGGGGTTCCTAAAATTATCGGCATGGGCCGGGAGATGACCGGTCTTAAAAAAGACGGCAGTGTCTTTCCCATCGATCTGGCGGTCAGTCGGATGCAAATCGAGGATCAGCTCTATTTTGTCGGCCTGGTCAGGGATATCAGCGAAAGAAAGGCTTCGGAATCACAATTGAACAGCAGTGAACTGAGATGGCAGTTTGCTCTCGAGGGCAGCCAGGACGGGGTTATGGACTGGAACCTGCTTTCAGACAGGGTCTTTTATTCTGCAGGATGGAAAAAAATGCTCGGTTATACGGCTGCTGAGATCGGTGACAGAATGGGTGAATGGGAATCCAGGCTTCACCCGGATGATGCGGAGTCCACCAAAATGGCTACCGCGGCCCATCTCACGGGTCAATCGGATTACGTGGAAGTGGAACATCGGTTGCGCTGCAAGGATGGCTCCTATAAATGGATCCTGAACCGGGGAAAGGTCGTTGAATGGACGGAAGACGATAAACCGGCGCGGTTTATCAGTACCCACACCGATATTTCCGATCGTAAAAAAAGGGAAGAACGGTTGCGACGGTTTCAAAAAGCCGTTGATGAAGGGGGGTATGCCATTTATATCACTGACATTGATGGTCAGATTGAGTATGTAAACCCGGCCTTTTCCAAAATCACGGGCTACAGTGAGAGTGACGTCCTGGGGGAGAACCCGCGCATCCTGAAATCCGGCAAAATGAGCGAGGCATACTACATCAGGCTCTGGAAGGTCCTGCTCAATGGTCAGGTCTGGGATGAGGAAATTATCAATCAAAAGAAAAACGGTACCATCTACCACGCACACCAGACCATTGCACCGATTCTGGATGAAAAGGGGGTCATCGAGGGTTTTGTGGCCATCCAGCTGGATATTACCGAACTCAAGCAGATCGATGCCTCACTGAGGGAAAATGAAGCGCTGCTGAAAAAAGCCCAGGAAATGGCACAGCTGGGAAGCTGGAAATGGGACCTGACAGCCGATGAACTTGAGGTCTCTGACGAAATCCTCCGTATCTATGGTCTTGAGGATTCGAATCAGAAGGTCACCGTCAATCTGTTGACAAAAGAGATGGTCCACGAGGACGACAGGGACTTTTCGAGTAACGCGGCTTACAGGGTGCGATCGGAACTGGCCCAGCCCGATTCCATGACCATCCGTATCCGGCGGAAAAATGGGGAAATCCGGTGGATTACCACGACGACCCCCGAGGTGATCAGTTACGACCAGGATAGCAACCCCCTGGTCATGCTGGGGACGGTCCAGGATGTCACGGACATGAAGCGGATCGAGGAGGAACTCCGGCAGGCCCGGCTGGCGGCGGAAGCTGCCAATAATGCCAAAAGCGAATTTCTGGCCAACATGAGCCATGAAATACGGACGCCCATGAACGCTGTCATCGGTTTCAGTACCCTGTTGAGTTCCATGATTACGGACGGGAAACAGAAAAGCTACCTGGATTCTATCAATACGGCGGGTAAGGCCCTGCTGACCCTGATTAACGATATTCTTGACCTTTCCAAGATTGAAGCCGGAAAACTGAAACTGCAATACGGACCGCTGAATCTGAAACGGCTTTTCGATGAGATACAGCAGGTGTTCAGTATCAAGATGTCAGAAAAGAACCTCGAGTACCGGACTGAAATTGACCCGGCTTTACCGCAGACCCTGTTTCTGGACGAAACAAGAATCCGGCAGATTCTGCTGAACCTGATGGGCAATGCCATAAAATTTACAGATTCCGGATATATCCGGCTCGGTGCCAGGCTGAAAAAGGAAAAAGGGAAAACCGTGGATGTGGAGATTTTTATCGAAGATACCGGTATCGGTATCCCTGAAAACCAACAGGAGTTGATTTTTGAGTCATTCCAGCAGCAGGATGGTCAGAGTACCCGGAAATACGGTGGAACCGGCCTGGGGCTGACCATCTCAAAACGGTTTGTGGAAATGATGAACGGGCACATCACGGTCGAGAGCAAGGTCGGTCAGGGAAGTCTGTTCCGTATCCAGCTGGAAGAGATCCAAATATCCGATACGGTTGACCCGCAACTGGATATACAGGCGCTGCAGAATCTGGGAGACATCCGGTTTGCGCCGGCACGGGTGCTGGTCGCCGATGACGTAGCCATCAACCGGCACCTGCTGGTTGAGGTTCTGTCCAGGACGGGACTGTCGGTTCTGGAGGCGACAGACGGGGTTGAAGCGATCAAGGTGGCGCAAAAAGAGTTGCCTCAGGTCATTATCATGGATATCGTGATGCCCGGTCTGGACGGATACGAGGCGACTCGCAGACTGAAAGACAGCCCGAAAACGGCAGACATCCCGATCATTGCCCTGACCGCATCCGTTTCGATGGATGCCAAGTCAAAAATAAAGCAATCCGGTTTTGACGCCGATCTTTCAAAACCCCTGGATATTGTGCTGCTGATGGAGATTCTCTCCCGGTTTTTAACCCGGCTGGACAAACCTTCCCCCCAACTGGCTGCTGATGAACCGGGGGAGGTCGAAAAATCAGCCCGGAGCGAGATCATCGACCTGGAAGCCCTGCTCCATGTCCTTGAAACAGACATCCATTCGTCCTGGGAAACCTTGAAAGGGGCTATTGTGGTTGATGATATCGAGGGTTTTGCGGAACAACTCAGCAGCCTGGGTAAAAAGCACCATGCGGACATCCTGGAACGGTACGCGGCAAAACTAAACCAGATGGCTCAGAATTTCGATATCAGCGGGATCGAAGCGACCCTGAAGGGCTTTTCGACAGTAACCCGGGAATTGAAGGATCGTCTCAGCGGGTAATTCTCGCTATCCCCTGACCCCCTCATCCAGAAGTTGGACAGGTGCAGCCGCACATCAGGGTCTGGTTCGGGTGCTCCTGAAGGGCAGGGGTCTTGCTCAGCTTTTTTCTGCAATGGCGACCGGATTTTTTACCGGAATGGTGACAATAAATGTCGCACCGGCCCCCAGCCGGCTGTCGACCTTTAACTGGCCCCGGTGTGCCTCGACGATTTTTTTACTGATGGCCAGCCCCAGACCGGTCCCTTTTTCTCCGGCTGTGGGCTTGCTGCTCAGACGCTGGAACTCGCCAAAGAGTTTCTGCTGGTCCTCTTCAGAGATACCGGGGCCTGAGTCCTGCACCTCGATCACCATCTGCTCATGTTCATGGCGCAACCCGATTTTAATCTGGCTGTCCTTGTCGGAGAATTTAATGGCATTGCTGATCAGGTTGTTCACGACCTGGATCATCCGCTCAGCATCGAATTCGGATTCGTCATCCGTCTCATAGGCGGCAATCAACGAGATCCCTTTTTTACCGGCCTCCAGCCCCATCAGGGTGATCTGTTCTTCGATGAGGCGTTTCAAGGAGGTGTGCGTCATCTTCAGCGTCAGTTTGCCGCTTTCGATGACCGATACATCCAGCAGGTCGTTGACAAGGTTCAGCATTCGCTTACTGGCTGCATGCACACGCTGCAGCACGGACGCCTGTTCCTCCGAAACCTCCCCGAAATCTCCGTCAATCACCATCTCGGTAAATCCCATGATCGATCCCAGGGGATTCCGGAGGTCATGGGCCGCCATGCCCAGAAATTTATTCTTCAACTGGTCCAGTCGCTGCAGATCCTCGTTGGCATCAGACAACTGTTTCACCAGCTGCCGGTTGTCCAGGTGGACCCGAACCCTGGCCAGAACCTCTTCCTGGGTGATGGGTTTGTTGATATAGTCCGCACCGCCGGCTTTGAAACCCTTGAGCATGCTTTCCGTATCCGTCAGGGCGGTGATGAACAGAATCGGGATCTCCCTGACCGGATCCATCGCTTTAATCCGGCGACACACCTCAAAACCGTCCATCTCCGGCATCATCACATCCAGCAGGATGATGTGGGGGGCTGTGTTTTTGACGAAATCGATGGCTTGTCTGCCATTCTGTGCGACAGCGATACCGTAGCCATTCTGTTTCAGAAAACTGCCCAGTATCTGCAGGTTGCGGGGTTCATCATCGACAATGAGGACCAGTTCTTTATCCTGTTTGGACATCGTTGCACTGTAAAAAGGGGGTAACCGGCGAGTGTTTTTCAATCAGCTGAAAATAATCAACACGATACATGATCTGAATCCGTTATACCAGAGAAATTTCGGGATTTCAGCCTGCCGGTGCGGTTCTGTCGGCAGAAGGGAGATCCGGCAGGACAATGGCATTGACGGTGCCGCTGCCAGGAATGATCTTTTGGCAATCAACCCTTTGACCATTAAAGCGCATATCGGATACACTGGGGTCACCCAATGATCATAAAAGACCATCATTTCAGCCGACAGACCGGAAAACAGGGGGCTTGCGCTCAGGCTGCCCATTCCGATCAAACCCACTGAAACGATTCAACCCGCATGAAACTTTTCCATTACTCTGGATTTTTATCGATATGATCAACCGTCAAAACAGGCTTGTTCTGATGATCAGCATCTTGCTGGTCATCGGCTTTCTGATTACCAGCCTGGCCAGTTATTTTGCTGCCAGCACCTTACTGCGGTCTGAAATTATCGACAATCAACTCCCACTCACCAGTGACAACATCTATTCCGAAATTCAACGGGACCTGCTCCAACCTATCCTGATTTCATCCCTGATGGCCCATGATACGTTCCTGAAGGACTGGGTCCTGGCCGGGGAAAAACAACCGGAGCAAGTGATCAAGTACCTGAATGAGATCAAAACGCGGTACAATACCTTTACCAGCTTCTTTGTTTCTGAAAAATCCAGGATCTATTACCAGGCCAAGGGTATCCTGAAAACCGTGCATAGCGACGAAAGCAGGGATAAATGGTATTTCCGGGTCTCCGATATGAAAACGGATTTTGAAATCAATGTGGATATCGACATGGCCAATGCGGATGCCCTGACCATTTTCATCAACTACCGGGTTTTTGACTACGAGGGCAGATACATCGGTGCGGCGGGTGTGGGACTGAATGTCTATGCGGTTAAAAAGATCATTGAAACCTACCAGGAACGATATCAGCGAAGGATCTTCTTCATCGACAAACAGGGGAAAATCATGTTGCAGGGGACTCTGAAATCTCCCTATGGTTCCAATATCAAGGATATACCGGGATTGAACCACCATCTCGCAAAAGTCACCCGGTCTGATAAGAGCATCTTTAAATATGAAAACCAGGGTGTCACCCATCATGTCAACAGTCGGTATATTCCCGAATTCAACTGGATCCTGATTGTTGAACAGGCCGAAGGCAAGCCGCTGCGCTCCATACTCAACACGCTGGTCATCAATCTGCTGATCAGCCTGGTGACAACCATTTTTGTCCTGGTATTAATCTACTATTCCATCCGCGCTTATCAGAAACGGCTGGAAAAAATGGCAGCAGCGGATAAACAGATCAACGTCCGCCTTCAATCGGAAATCGCGGAACGGAAAAAAGGGGAAGAACAGATCAAGTCATCCCTGAAGGAAAAAGAGGTCCTCCTGCAGGAAATTCATCACCGCGTGAAAAACAACATGGCGGTTATTTCCAGCCTGCTGGAACTCCAGATGGCCGGTATCGAGGATCCGAAGGGGAAAGATGCGCTGCGGGACAGCCAGAACCGGGTGCACACCATGTCCATGATCCATGATACCCTCTGCCAGTCTGACAACCTGTCGGCGATCGATGCAAAAACCTATCTCACGGAACTGGGCAGCACCATTCTCCAGAGCTATACCGTCAGTCGCAGCGTCAGCCTCAAAATAGATGTCGCAAGCATCCTGATCAGTGTCAAGCAGGCCTCACCGCTGGGTCTGATTGTGAATGAACTGCTCACCAATGCCTTGAAATATGCCTTTCCGAATAACCGGCAGGGGGAGATCCTCCTTGCATTCAGAAGGGACAAGGAAAACGAAGCGGTGCTGACCATCTCCGATAACGGGGTGGGTCTTCCGGGGGGACTCGAGCTGCAGCGTTCCAACAGTCTCGGTTTGAGACTGGTCAAAGTCATTGCCGAAAACCAGCTGCTTGGCGCCATCGAGATGGGAAACCGGAACGGGACGGCATTCACCATTACCTTCAAACTTGATAAAATCTGAACATGGCCGGCACCCGAGCTCTCATCTCGGAAAATAACCCTCGCGGCAGAGCAACATTCAGGTTTCTGTTGCCGGTTAAGCCGCCAGAAAACGGAAACCGCTATATCAGCTGCAGCGTGTTCCAGTGCAAAGAGGAACTGTCTGTTTCGGAAATCCAGTTCCTTTCAGAATAGTCAGTTCTCTGTTTTCAGGAGAAGACCTGGGGTTTGAATTCCTCTTTCTGGATGCCATAGCGCGTCAACAGCTTGTGCAACTGTCGGGTCGAAATACCCGCGGCGGCGGCGGTATGATTGATCTTTCCATGATGCACCGACAGCAACTCCTTGAGATATTGTCTCTCAATCTGTTCGATCGATCGTCGTCGGACCTCTGCCAGGGAAAGGGAACTGTCCAGGTTGACCCTGGCTCTGGCTCCTTTCAGATTGAAAAATTCCTGGGGGAAGCTTTCCGGCGTGAGGGTCGACGATGTCTCGATGATGAATGCCCGTTCCATGATATTTTCAAATTCGCGGATATTGCCTGGCCACGAATACTCCTGCATGGCTTCCAGCACCAGGGGATGAATTTCAAAAATGTCCTTCTGATGGGTGTTGTTCAACTTTTCGAGAAAATAGCGGGCAAAATAGGGGATATCTTCCAGTCTTTCCCGCATGGGGGGAATTTCCACCGGGAAGACGCTTAAGCGGTAGTAGAGATCAACCCGGAATTGACCGGCATCGCACATGGTTCGTAAATCGTAGTTGGAGGCGGCAATAATACGGACATCGGTTTCAATGGCCGCTTCACCCCCGACGCGCAGAAAGATTCTATCCTGCAATACCTGGAGCATTTTGATCTGGGTAGACGGTGAGATCGTCCCGATCTCGTCAAGGAATATGGTTCCTCCTTTCGCAATTTCGAATCGTCCCAGTCTTCTCTTGGTGGCTCCGGTAAAGGCGCCTTTTTCGTGCCCGAACAGCTCACTCTCCACCAGGTTTTCCGGAATGGCACCACAATGGACGTGGATAAAGGGTTGATCCTGACGATCACTGTGTCTGTGAATGAGCTTGGCAACAACCCCTTTCCCGACCCCGGTTTCACCCAGCAGTAATACGGTGGTGCGGGTAGGGGCGACCGACCGAACTTTCTCAAACACCTGCTTCATGGGCGAACTGTTTGTATGCACCACGTCCAGGGAGTCGTTCTGCCAGAATCGGTCCCTGAGATAGTCCAGTTCCAGCTGGATCCGGGTTGATTCGTCAGTACTTTCCAGAATATACTGCAACTCTTCTGCGTTAATGGGCGTTGTCAGGTAATTGGCCGCGCCGGCTTTGACCACCTTGACCACTTCCCGCAGCTGGTCCTGGGATGAGACCACAATCAGCTGGGCCATAGGGAAAACCCGCCAGAAGCGCTGCAGGATCTTTTGATACTCGCGGATCGTCCCGGGCGTATCGGTGTCCCGCAGCAGCTTGAGATCGATGAAGGTGAATTCGTAGCGACGTTGCTCGAATGCCTCGCTACAGGCTGTGAGTGTCCCTGAAAAATCAATATGGTAAGTTGACGCCAGGACCTTTGAAATCTTGGTCGATACTGCAGAATCGGGTGACGCCACCAGAATGGATTCCATTTTTTGAAAAACGGTTGTGGTTAATTAAAATTTTCAGTGCCATCCACTTCCAGTCGCCGATGGGGCATATGGCTGGGGTGAGGGATTATCGGTTATATTCGGTGGCCATCCTGTGTCAGGTTGATCTCGTCCGATTCCATCCGGGGATCGGCTTTACCATGATAGGGATAATAGTATGTTGTTAAAAACCGATCAATTAAAAAATCATCAGAAAATTGACTGCCATTATCAGCAACCCATGGAATCCCTGTTTTGGATCGGGGATCCTTTCAAAAGCAGTGGTTCTGGAATGGGGAACGGAGATTGAACAGCGAAGGTGACCGTATGTCGGAAAACCCGGGACGCGTCCATCGGTCTGTTTTGATGGACTCAACCGGATGCAGATATTGGCGAGTGCTGGGAGAGGGGTGATCCTGATCGCAGCGGACGAAGCGATAACCGCTTGATGGATCGGTACGGATGGAACACAGCAACGGTACGATATTTACTGTCAGGTTCAAAACGGAATGACCCACACCGCAGCAGGCTGCGGTGTAGTGCCTGTGATTCGGGGTGTGACCTGGAATCCAGGCATCAATCGGCAGGATCCCGGGCAGGCATTCCCGGGAATGGACCTCAGGGGTCTCTTTAAGCGGCCGATTTGGTCGGACGACGGCCCTGGGACCCTTTACTGCGATTGTTTGCCGGCTTGCTGCCCATACCCCGCTTTGACTGGGGTCGGGGTCGTGATGGGCGCGTCGACGTAGGTGCGGGTTCAACCACCAGGTTTGGATCCGGCTCGAAACCGGCAATAATTTCACTGGTCAAGGACCGCTGCAGCAACCGTTCAATCCCCGCCAGGGATTTGTGTTCATCAATACTGACCAGGGACACCGCCTGCCCTCCCAGACCTGCACGACCGGTGCGGCCAATACGATGGATATAGTCCTCGGGCACACTGGGCAGGTCAAAATTGACCACCTGGGGCAACTGCTCAATGTCCAGACCGCGTGCCGCAATATCGGTGGCAACCAGGGCCAGCACCCGGCGCTGCTTGAAATCGGCCAGGGCCCGGGTTCGAGCCCCCTGACTCTTGTTGCTGTGGATGGCGACTGCGCTGATGCCGTCCTTCTCCAGTAAGCGAACCAGTTTGTTGGCCCCGTGCTTGGTACGGGTAAACACCAGGACCTGCTCCCAGTTGCCGTCTTGGATCAGTCGGGACAGCAGTTTGGGTTTGCGGGTTTTATCCACCGGGTGCACCACCTGTCGGATATTCTCCGCCGTGCTGTTACTTGATGCGACCTCGATACGGACCGGTGAGTCCAGCAGTCCTTTGACCATCTGTCGGATCTCCGGGGTGAATGTTGCTGAAAACAGAAGGTTCTGGCGCTTCTGGGGCAGGAGTTTCATAATCTTGCGAATATCATGGATGAACCCCATGTCCAGCATCCGATCCGCTTCGTCCAGTACCAGGATTTCCACATGGGAGAGGTCAACGCATCCCTGATTATGGAGATCCAGGAGTCGTCCGGGGGTGGCGGTTAAAATATTCACCCCCTGTTTCAGCTTTTTTTTCTGCGGTGAAATCCCGACGCCGCCAAAAACAACGGTGGAACTGAGCGCCAGGAAACGGCCGTAAGTGAGAACACTGTTGGCGATCTGGGCAGCCAGTTCCCGGGTGGGGGTCATGATCAGGGCTCGCACGGCAGTGGGATCAGCCGGTTTGGACTGATCCAGTAATTGCAGCAGCGGCAACGTGAAACCGGCGGTCTTGCCGGTTCCGGTCTGGGCAGCTGCCAGCACATCCCGGCCGGATAGCACCGCGGGGATGGCCTGGAGTTGTATCGGAGATGGGATTTTGTAGCCCTGTTGTTTGATAGCGCGCAAAAGGGGTTCGGATAATCCGAGAGAAGTAAATGACATAGTATTACCAATGATTGTGTTATAAGCCGCAGACTGCGGCGGAATGTAGTATTTAGATTAATTTTACGTTAAAGGTGCGGCCTTTGATTCTGCCTGTCTTCAGACGCTGCAGGGCTCGCTCTGCGACATCCTGTTTTATAGCGACATAGGACCAGAAATCAAAAATATCGATTTTGCCGATTGTTGCCGCGTCAATTGCGCTTTCGCCGGTCAGTGCCCCCAGGATATCCCCGGGTCGGACCTTCTGTTTTCGTCCACCGGAAATGCAAAGGGTTGCCATCAGGGGGGGCATTGCTGCTTCCGGATTGTCCGGCAGTTGGTCGATGGTTTCGCAGTGCAATGGTTTTCCCTGGAATTTGGTGATCGCATCCAGTTTATGCTGCTCTCTCTTTTCGTAAAGGCTGAGCGCCAACCCGCTTTTTCCGGCGCGTCCCGTTCGTCCGACCCGGTGAATATAGACATCAGGTCGTGGAAACAGTTCATAGTTGATGACAACCTGCAGGTCTTTGATATCTAGCCCGCGTGCAGCCACATCCGTTGCGACCAGAATCGGACTGCTCTGATTGGCGAACTGTACCAGGATCCGGTCCCGGTCCTTTTGCTCCAGATCACCATGCAACGCGGCGGCGCTGAATCCCTGGTCCTGCAGATATTCTGTCAGCTCTCCGCAGCACTGTTTCGTATTGCAGAATATCACTGCCGACTCGGGCCGGTAGTGCCGCATCAGTCGAATCAGAGCCTTCTGCCGGGTCATGGTATCGATCCTGTAAAACAGCTGTTCAAGCTGATCATCCGACGTCATCTCATCGACACTGACTGCCACCGGCTCGTTCTGAAACTCGGCGCTCAATTGCCGGATCCTGTCAGGATAGGTAGCTGAAAACAGAAGTGTCTGTCTCCGGGCTGGAATTTGCCGGATAATTCGCACCATGTCATCAAAAAAACCCATCTCCAGCATCCGATCCGCTTCGTCCAGCACCAGCGTCTGGATCTTTTCCAGTGAGAGGGTGCCGCGACTCAGGTGATCCTGCAGACGACCCGGGGTTCCCACCAGGACATGGGCGCCGTGCTCCAGTGAGCCGATCTGTGGCCCGATCGGTTGGCCGCCGCACAGCGTCAGGACTTTAATATTGGGTAAAAACCGGGCCAGCCGTCGAATTTCTCCGGCTGTCTGGGCGCTCAATTCACGCGTGGGGCTGAGGATCAGCGCCTGGGGCGCGTAAAACCTCGGATTCAGCTTGGTAAGCAATCCAATACCAAATGCCGCCGTTTTACCGCTGCCGGTTTTGGCCTTGGCAATCAAATCCCGACCTTCCAGGATCGGTGGCAGACTTCGCGCTTGAATCGGCGTCATCCACAGATAATTCAGGCTTTCAAGGTTGGCGATCAGGGCGGCGGATAAAGGCAGAACGGAAAATAAGGGGTCTGTCAATGAATACTCAAATGAAAGGGAAACGGGACCAATTGCCGGACGGCGCCCGTAGACGAGGGTGGCAACCTTCTGATGCGGTACATGCATATGTTTAAAGACCCAGTCTACCAGACCCTCAGCGTCTCTGTCCAAGATTAGTTTGCTATTGGGCCCTTTATTTTCAAGACATACCGGTAAAGCCTGTCAGTTCCCGGGACAGGGCGGTGCAGTCACTTTCTGAAAGTCAGGATCTTATTTCCCCTTTTCCCGGGGCTGTGTCGGTTATCGGTGCAGTGCGTCATTGTTTTAAGGGCGCCTTGATTAATTAAAATGGTCGAACTTACCGCTCCAAAGGGTTGGTGTTTCAAGAAACGCACGAGTCCATACATGGCTTCCAGGGTTCTTGAAACACTAACCCTTTGATGCTGACTGAGTTCCATTTAATCGAGGTACCCTTAAATCAGACCGGGGCACGGGTTTTTGGTATGGTTCGGCCGGAGAAACCATGTTACTGACCGGCTGCTGGTAATCGGTACCGAGGGTGCACCAAATATGTGTGGGTACCAGTAAGCGGAAAGAGGTTGTTTGTTCAGAAAACCTTGAAAGCCAGGGATGGATTCCAGGAGCTCCAAGGATGGCTTCATGTGTTTTTCTGAATAAATAACCGCTTGAAGCGGTTATGATCACATACCCACATGTTATTGGTGTACCCGCCACCGAAATGAGATTGACAGAAAAAAGGGGATCGGATAGGTACGATGAGGTGATAAAAAACACAGTGTCCTGACTCTGAATCGGGACCCGCTGCAGGAAGGATCCGTTTTGGAGATAAAGATGGTTGAAAAGGGAATTAAAACATACGCAGACCTGCTGGAATATGAAAAAACGCCGTTGGAACAACGGTTAAAGGCATTCAATACCTACGACCTGATTAAACAGGGAGCCGCACTGGACCCGGAAGCACTGGCAATATCCTATATTCAATCGGGGGACCGCTATCAGGATCCCGTGCAGATCGACTACGGCACCCTGATGACCAACATTAACCGGACGGCCAATCTTTTTCATCATCTGGGGGTTGGTTCGAACGATGTGGTCTCCTTCCTGTTGCCGGCAATTCCCCAGACACATTATGTTTTCTGGGGTGGAGAAGCGGTGGGGATTATCAACGCCATCAATCCCATGCTGGAGACCGGGACACTGCGGGACATCCTCCAGGCAGCCGGAACAAAGGTTCTCGTGGCCCTGGGGGACAGTCCGGGATCCGATATCTGGCAGAAGGTGGAGCAGATCCGCGGGGACCTGCCGCAGCTCAAAACCATTGTCCGCATCCTGGGAAGCGGTGAACCGGCAGAAGGTGTCATCGATTATGAGCAGGTGATTCAGGACTATAATGGCGACCACCTGGATTTCAGGCGCACGATTGATCCGGATGATATTGCGTCCATCCTTCATACCGGGGGCACCACCGGAACCCCGAAACTGGCCCCCCGGAGTCATCTGAATGAAGTGACCATGGCGCTCATGGTGGGGATCCACAATGTCTTTCACCCGGGTGAGACGGTGCTGGGTGGACTGCCCCTGTTTCACAATTACGGATTAATGGGGACCGGGCTGTACCCCTTTTCCATTGGCGCCCATGTCGTGATGCTCTCCCCGGTGGGTTACCGGGATCCTTCCGTTCTGCAGAATATGTGGAAGATTATCGACCACTACCGGGCGGTGTTCTTCAATGTGGTGCCCACGGTGATATCGATGCTCCTGGAGATTCCCAGGGAGGATGCCGACCTCTCTTCCCTGCGCTTTACGATTTGCGGGGCCGCGCCCCTCTCGGTCGATCTGGCAAACCGGTTTGTCGCCTATAGTGGCGCAAAGGTGGTGGAGGGATATGGGCTGACCGAAGGGACCAGCAGCTCCTCCATGGTTCCCATCAACGGGGTGATCAAAATAGGGTCGGTTGGGCTGCGCTGGCCGTACCAGGAGATGAAAATCTTTATTCTGGACGCGGCGGGACATTATCTCCGGGAGGCGGAAACCGATGAGATCGGGTCGGTCTGCATCAAGGGCCCCAATGTGGTTAAAGGGTACCTGGAAGTACATCACAACAAGGGCATCTGGGTAAAGGAGGGCTGGCTGAAAACAGGTGATATGGGTCGCCAGGATGCGGATCACTATTTCTGGATTACCGGTCGTGAAAAGGAGTTGATCATCCGTGGCGGTCACAATATCGATCCGGCCCTGATTGAAGAACCGCTGTACCGGCTTCCCGGTGTCCAACTGGCCGCTGCCGTGGGGCGTCCGGATGCCCGGGTGGGAGAAATGCCTGTGGCCTATGTCCAGCTTCAACCCGGATCGGCCCTGACAGAGGCCAGTATTCTGGAACATCTCAACCGGACGGTTGGAGAGCGGGCGGCCATTCCCAGGGAGGTCTTTATCGTTGAGCAGATGCCGCTGACAAGCGTCGGCAAGATATTCAAACCGGCGCTGCAGCGGGCGACGACCCGGCGTGTCTACCGGGATGTCCTCCAGGACCTGGGGAATATGGTTGAACGGGTGGAGATCCAGGTCGGAGAGGACAAGATCCATGGTTCACTGGCCCTCATTACCATTAAACCCGCGCCATCAGCCGACAGGGAAACGATCAGTCGCCGGGTGGAACAACTGCTCTCGGTTTATACGACCCGGTACCGGCTGATCCTGGAAGCGTGACGGCCGGTGTTTGGCGCTTAATGGGAATAATTCTGAATAATTACAAATCCACTTCAACAGCGACCCGACCCGGTCTGGTCAGGGGTGAAAAAACTAGGCCACCTCAAGCAGTTCGATTTCAAAGGTCAATGTCTTTCCGGCCAGGGGGGGATTGGCATCGACTGTGACCGTTGTTTCGGCAACGTCAGTAATCATCAGATGGATCTGGCTGCCGTTCTGCTGCTGGGCCTGCAGCATAAGTCCGACTTTCGGTTCTGCGTCCGCCGGCAGCTGGTTTTTGTCAATCTCCAGGATTAATTCCTCCCTGATCTCGCCATATGCCTCCTCCGGGGGAATCGTGACGGTCTTTTTTTCACCGGGTGTCATCCCGAGCACGCAGTTTTCGAATCCGGCAATCAGCTGCCCCGTGCCAATCGTGAATTCAAGTGGATCGGATCCGACAGATGAATCAAACTGGCTTCCATCTTCGAGTGTTCCCGTATAGTGTACTTTGACTGTATCTCCTGATTTTATTTGAGTCATATCAGCTACCTGGATTATTTTGAGGGGGGTGTCGTGGGAGTTGCATGGTGTGCCGCGAACCTATTGTCAATGCGGCTAGGTTACCCATCACGGTTGAATGGTACCCGGCCGGCTTATTCGCTTCACGGGCAGGTTTAACCTGTCTTTAATGTAAAATATCAGCCGTGTCTTGTCAAGGCACACACGGCCTTCGGGTTCACCAATAACATGTGGGGTTGTGATCATAACCGCTTCAAGAGGTTATTGATTCAGAAAAACGCATGCATCCATCCTTGGAGCTCCTGGAATCCATCCCTGGCTTCCAAGGTTTTCTGAACAAACAACCTCTTTCCGCTTACAGGTACCCACACACATTTGGTG
>Ga0180009_10003858_pt1 | contig 16836 bp, 10 predicted proteins | sample OS_PC_MetaG_FD_123537 | JGI IMG/M metagenome (GOLD analysis project Ga0180009, IMG submission 123537) | Groundwater microbial communities from the Aspo Hard Rock Laboratory (HRL) deep subsurface site, Sweden - OS_PC_MetaG | ecosystem: Environmental > Aquatic > Deep subsurface > Groundwater...
GCCCTGGGTAGCTCCTTGGCCGTTGCCCAACCCGCAAGCGGCGAGAACCCGCTGGATCGTCCCGCCGCGACCCCGCCCCCCACGGCGACCCCGGCGGTGACGGCGACCCCGGCGGCGACCCCGGCGGCAGCGCCCGCCGCCCCCGCCGCGGCCACCGGGACGATCAAAGCGAGCGGCCTCTTCCTCGAGTTCCAGATCGGGGCGAACCTTGTCTCCATCGCTGGGTTGCCCACCGCGGCCCTGCCGTTGGTCAGTGCGAGCTTTGTGATTGGCTACAAGATCAAGCGGCTCCTGCTCGGACTGGGTCTCGAGCTGAGCCGCATCGGCAGCAAGGATGTCGACGAGGAGCCAGGCAACACGAAATCAACGGCGACCTCGAGCATCACCACTCTGATCTTTTCCCCGACCGTCCAGTATCACATCGTCGAGAAGGGTGCGTTCGCGCTCTTTGTATTGGGGAGCTTCGACATCGGACCGGTCCTGGAACGCGACAAGTCGAAGGTCGAGTCGCCCGGTGGGACATTTGAGACCGAGTCCAAAGACGATCTCCTTGGAGTTGGCTTCCGCGTCGGGCTGGGTTTCCGCTACTTCATCGCTCCCTTTGTCGGCCTGTCTGTTGTGGCCGGGCTCCGCGGGCTATGGGTCATCGACAAGGATCACGATGACGGTAGCGACACCACCGACACCAGCACCTCGAGCTTGTTGGGCGTATTCACCACCTTCGGCATCGTGATGATCTGGTAAACGGACCCGTCTCGTGGCTCACTACGAGCCGCAACCGCACTCCCCCTGGCGAACTAGAGCCCACCTGGTGACAGTCTGGTGACATCCGGATCCTACTGTGCGCCGCGGAGGTTCCGAAGATGGCCGTCGACGTCACTGCTGCCCCGTCCCACTCCGGTGGAGTTCGCCGCGAGGAGCGGTTCTCGTGCTACTCGCACGGCTTGGGCGCAATGGCGGCGGTGGTGGGCACGACGGCGCTGAGTCTCTCGGCACGCGACCGCGCCGGCGTTGCGGTGGCCCTGGTCTACGGGCTTTCCATGGTGTTCATGTTTGGCGCCAGCGCCCTGTACCACGCCCACAAGGAGAGCGAGGACAGTCAATCCCTGTGGCGCCGGCTGGACCACCTCGCCATCTTTTTCATGATCGCCGGCAGCTACACGCCCATCTGCTGGGTCCACCTGCACGGCGGCTGGCGCTGGTCCATGTTGGGCGTCCAGTGGGGCCTCGTGCTGCTCGGGCTGATTTTTAAGCTCCTGTTCATCGGCGCTCCCCGGTGGGTCACCGCGGCCATCTACGTATTCATGGGCTGGATGGTGGTCATCCCCGTGCAGAAACTGCTTGCGAGCTGGGACGCCACCGAGACCGCATTGCTCGTGGGCGGTGGCGTCGCCTACACCCTGGGCGCGGTGATCTACGCCTCGAAGCGCCCGAACCCCTGGCCGGGCCGGTTTGGCTTCCACGAGATCTTCCACGTGGCCGTGGTGCTCGGTGCGGCTCTGCACTACGCCGCCGTCTTTCGAATGATCGCCTGAGCTTTGGCGAATGATCGCCTGAGCTTTGGCGAATGATCGCCTGAGCCTTGGCGAATGATCGCCTGATCCCCGGAGCGTGGTTACACTGTCGGGTGGAGGCCCCGTGGAACAGACTTCACTACTGGATGACGCCGCCGACCTCGACGTGTCGGCGTTGCCCGAGCCGCTCTGGGTGGGCACGTCGTCGTTCAGCACGCCCGATTGGGTCGGCAGCTTCTACCCGCGCGGGGCCAAGCCGGGCGAGTATCTGTCGCACTATGCGCGGCGGCTGCGCACGGTGGAGATCGACGCCACCTGGCACGCCATGCCCCGTCGGCAGATGGTGGAGGGCTGGGCGCCCAAAGTGCCGGAGGGCTTCCGGTTCGCCCTGAAGGTGCCGAAGATTATCACGCATGAGCGGGAGCTGGTGGACTGTGGGGACGTGTGGCGGCAGTTTCATGGGTTGACCGCGTTGCTCGGGGAAAAGCGCGGGCCGCTGCTCTTGCAGTTTCCGTACTTCGCCAAGGCGCGTGACGCAGAGGAGTACCGCACCGGGGCGCGATTCCGCGCGCGGCTCGAGCGGTTCCTGGATCAGGTGGGGGATCCGGGAGAGCTCGTGGTGGAGGTGCGCAACGAGCGGTGGATTGCCGAGCCCCTGGTGGAGCTGCTGCGCGACCGCGGTATCGCCCTGGCGCTGGTGAGCTACTACACCATGCCGCACCCGGCGAAGCTGTCCGAGCGTCTCGACCTGGTGACGGCGCCCTTCGCCTATGTTCGTTTTCTGGGTGACCACAAGCGCATGGATAAGCTCGTGGCCGAAGCGCGGCGGACCCGGGGAAAGCGGCGCGACTGGGACGAGCTCATCGTGGATCGCCGGGACGAGACCCGTTCCTGGGTCCCGGTGCTGCGGGACCTGATCGCGCGCACCGAGCGGGTGTATGTGTATTACAACAATCACTATGCCGGGTACGCCCCGGAGTCCATCGCCATTCTGAACGACGTCTGGGTCTCCTCTTGACACGGGGACACCGTTGCCGGAGCATTACACTGTGCAGTCGGACGACCCCAGGAAGGGCGAGCCTTCGGCGCCCGTGACACCCAAAGACGCGTTCCCACTGGCGGAGGAGGGGATGGATGCGTCTCCGCGTGCCGAGACGCAGCCCATCTTTCTGCAGGAGTATTGGCAGGGCGTCGGAGGACCGCAACCCCTGCCGAAGCCGGAGGATGCTGGCGCGGGCTTCATGAGCGCCCACCCGTCCAGCGCAGAGCTTCCGGCCCTGGAGGGTTTGCTGGATTTCGAGTCCCCGGAAGATCGGAACCCGTCCATCTCGGCCGTCACGTCCCTGTCCGAGTTCGAGGCGGCCTTTCCGTCACTGCCCGAAGGGGGGCTCCGCCTGCCGGATTCCAGCCTGGTGACGGGTGAGATCCGCGCCGAGGACCTCGAGGACCTCGAGGACATCCAGCCCATCTCCACCTATCCCAGCGATCCGAAGCGCACCACCAAATTTCATGCCGTCGCCGTAAGGGAGACAAAGGTCGCTGGGTTGGACCCGTCAGTGGTGGACCCATCGTTGGAGAGCTTCAGCGAGCTGGACGCCAAGTCCACCTACCGGTTCACCGGGCCGCTCGTGTCCGAGGACGGCTCCACCAACCTGTGGGACTTCGCGGACAAGGCCATCAAAGCGGGGCACGAGGGAGACGGTCAGGTCATCTCGGACCGGTATCAGACCCTGGGGGACCTCGGAGCCGGTGGCATGGCGCGGATCATCAAGGTCCGACACCTCAACCTGGGCAAGGAATTCGCGCTGAAGATCATCCACGACGATCTGTCGTCGGACTACCAGATGCGCAAGATCTTCATCCGGGAGGCCCGGGTGGCCAGCCTCATGAACCACCCCAACATCGTGGCCGTCACGGACTTCGGCGTGGACCCGAAGCTCGGGGCGTACATCGTGATGGAGTACTTAAAGGGGGAGACGCTGCATGACCGGCTCGGGAGGGAAGGGCGGTTGCGGTTGCCGCTGGCCATGGATATCGGTTTACAGGTGGCCGAAGCCCTGCACTACATGCACCAGCAGAACATCATCCACTGCGACATCAAGCCCGAGAACATTTTCCTCTCCCAGCCCCCCAAGGAGATGCGGCGGGGCGCGGTGGTCAAGCTCATCGACTTCGGCCTCTCCCGGCGAGAGGCCATGGGTGCGCAGCTCGCCAGCTCCGAGGTGGGCGGCACGCCGGACTTCATGGCGCCGGAGCAGATCAAGGGGCTGGCCCCACAGCCGTCCATGGACATCTATGCCCTCGGCATGCTCCTGTACGAGATGATCGCCGGGGAGGCGGCTTTTTCAGGCTCGCTCCAGGAGGTGATCGCCGCCCAACTCGAAAAGACGCCGGACCCGCCCTCCGCCCGCATGGACGAGCCGCTGGACGAGTCCGTGGATCAGCTGATCCTGAAGGCGCTCCAAAAACGCCCCGAGGATCGACAGCCCTCCATGGGACAGGTTATTTTCGAGCTGCGCACGGTCATGGACATGCTCGGCATCCAGTCCACCCGACGCCGGCGGGCTGCCGTCGGTCGGGCCAGCCTCAAAGAGGTGGGCGAGGTTTCAAAGCTTGACCAACGGCGCGCCGAAGCCGCCATGGTGTTCGACCACTGCCCCTGCCCGCTGTTTCGCATTGACACCGAACCGAAGATCCTCGTGGCCAACGAAGCCTTCTGCCAGTTCCTGGGCATCGCCGGTGTGGAGGAGGCCGTCGGCATGGCCCTCGATCAGACCCGGCTGGGGCGTCTCTATCCGAACCTGCGCATGGAGGTGCTAGACGCGGCGGTGAAGAAGATCTCTTTGCAGCGCATGCTGTCCTTCGACAAGGCGGGTATGCGGGCGGTGCAGGTGATGTTGTGGCTGGTGCCAGAATTTGACGAGGCCGCGGGCGAGATTACCTTCGCCGGCATGATCGCGCCGCTCTCATAGCCCCGGTGGGGGGCACCGGATCTTCGGGCTCAGGGATCTTCGGGCTCAGGGCAGATACACCAGCGTCGGGGCGCCGCCCGAGATGATGTGGTCGTAGAGCTTGCGTCGCGAGACGCCGCGCTTGATTAGGCGGCGCGCTTTTTTCAGCTCTTCGTCCACGACGATGCGCAGCTTGCCAAAATCGCGAGCGCCCCGCACGTAACGGCCGTTCACGAAGAGGGCCGGGGTGCCCCGGGCGCCGAGGGCTTTGGCCGCATCGGCTTGACCCCGGATGCGCTCCCGGTGGCTGTGGCTGTCCATGTGCCGCCTGAACGTGCTCATGCGCAGGCGGACTTTTTTTGCGAAGCGGTTCAGGGTGGAGCGGGTCAGTTTCGGGTGGCGGCTGGCGGCCTCTCGTAACCAGTCCCGGAGCTTCACTCCGGAGGTCCGGCGTGGGCAGCGGTTCAGGGGGAAGACCTTGCTGTACATGGTCCAGAAGCCTTTGTTGCCCTTCTGGGCCCGGGCCGCTTCCACGGCCTCGGCAGCCGGCATGGCGTTTTTATGGAAGGACAGGGGGTTGTGGCGATACACGAGCCGCACGGTCTTGTGATATTTTTTGACCACTTCCTCCAGCGAGCAGGCCATGAAGCGGCAGTAGGGGCACTGGAAGTCACTCCAGACGACCATCGTGACCAGGGGGCGTTTGGCGCCCTTCCAGACGTCGTCTTTGAAGACCGGCACGCGGTACACGGCCTTGGGATCCAACGTACGGAGTTTGCGCGGCGGAGGCTTGCCGGTTCCACGCCCGGCGTCTGCTTTTGGCGGTGCCCGCGTGAGCCCGGTGTTCATGAGGTAGGCGTAGTATTGCCCGCGAGTGGTTTTGCCGGCGCCGATGGCGGCCTGCGCCTTGGCGATCTCACCATCGATCAGTGTCGAGAACCCATTCACCGTGCGTCGCCCCTTGTACCCGAGGCCGTTGACGAACAGGGTCGGCGTGCCGCGCACCCCAATCTGTTGGGCGTACGCCATGGACTTCTCGATGTCGGTTTTGTGCTGAGACATCATGAGGGTCGATGCCACGCTCTGCTTGCTGGCGCCTGCCTCGGTAGCCCACAGAATCAGCTTCTCCGCGGAGATGGAACGGGAGTTTGCGAAGACCTTGTCGTGGAAGCGCCAGAAGGCCCGGTTGCCGCGCTCACGGAAGACCTGTCGACCCACGATGGCGGCGGGCATGGCCTGCTCGTGTGATCGCAGGGGGAAGTCAAACCAGACGACCTTCAGGTCCTTGGGATACTTCTTCAATAGATCGGTGAGCACCGGTGGCACGCGTTTGCACCAGGGACACTGAAAATCGCTCCACATGGCCAGGACCACCACCGCGTCGCGGGCTCCCTGCCAGGGCCTCCCGGTGACGTCCAGCCGGTAGTGCGTTGAGTTTGCGCCGGCCACGGCGGAGGGGGGCGCCGTCTTGATCTTGTCATCGACCCCCGGGAGGGCGATGGGTGTGGGTTCCGGTCGCATGGCCTCCGGCCTCATGACGTCCTTCGCGGCCCTGGGCCGGGCGCGCTTGTCGGCTGGGGTCGGCGCGGAGGACGACGAGGTCGAGGCGCCAGAGTCGCTCTTGGTGCCTTCTGAGCGCATGCCGAGGAAGGCCACTGCGCTGCCCACGACCATCACGAGGACCGCTCCGCCGACCACGATCGCCATTTTGGGCCCGCCGGACGCGGCGTTGGGCATGGGGGTCGGTTGCATCATGGTGGGCGGCGGCCCCGCGTAGACGGCGGCAGCGGGGAACGGAGCGGCCGGCGCGTAGGCGGCGGCCGGTGGTGGCGCCGCCATGGCCGCGGTCTCCAGAGCCAGGCGGAGCGCCTGCATGGAGGCGTGCCGGTCAGCGGGCGCTTTGGCCAGCCCCCGGGCGATGGCGCTGTTCAACTCCGGCGCCAGGTCCGGACGCAGCGCCGTGACCGCAGGCGGTGCGGACTGGAGGTGACCCTGCCGCACCTCCTCGGCGCTCGCTCCGGAGAAGGGGGGCCGCCCGGTCAGGGCGCGCGAGACGACGGCCGTCAGGGAGTAAATGTCGGACCAGTAGCCCGGTTGGCCACCCTGGTAGAGCTGCTCGGGGGCCAGGTAAAATGGCCACGCCCCGGCCGCGGGCGCAGTGGCCGGGGGGAGCCAGGCGGCCAGGGTGCCCTGCGGGGTTGGCGCGACGGTGATCGTCTCGGGCGAGAGGTTGCCGTGGTACTGGCCGGCGCTGTGTAGCGAGCCCAACTGATCCATGACAGGGCCGAGCAGCGGAATGAGCTCAGGCGCCGCCAGGGGCCCGCGCAGGGAGAGAAAGGTCTCCAGGGTTTGCGGGGCCTGGGGCGCGCCGGGGGGCGCTCCATAGGGTGACATGGCCAATCCTCCGATGGTTTTGGGTGGTTTATCCTAGCGCATCAGCGGGTGCGGAGCACTGAACAGTTTGTCCACGGGGCTGCCGGAGCCCGGGCGTAGGCTCAGGGAGCTGATGGAGACACGTTACCACTGGTGCCAGGGGTCGAGAAGGAGGAAGCTACATGTTGGAGTTCTTGATCCACTTGCGAAAGTCCTTGCAGGATTTGTCCAGGCACTTTTTCACCTTGCCCTTGTCCGCCTCCTTTTTGCACTCCCCGACCCACTTGTCTTGGCGCTTCTTGAACCGCTCGACGCGCTCAGTGTGCGGTGCTGTGGATGTCCACTGAACGTCCAGCGCACAGCCGCTGGACAGGTGTCTGGATGGCCTTTGCGGGCCGGCGGCGGGCCTTTCTGTCGCTTCACGCTCTGGCACACCTCTTGCTGCGACATCGGTGCGGTTGATTCGGAGAATCAGGCCCGCTTACGATCCCTGGAGCACCAGGAGCAACCGGAGCGCCCGGTCAAAATCCCGGGCGTGGCCGCTGAGGAGCGATTGATGAGTCGCGGGTGGACACACCTTTCGGGTCTCGCACTTGCCTCAGCGCTGCTGCTGTCTCCCGGCTGCGAGGAGCGGGTTGAGAAGTCGGCGGCCGGGATGCTGGCGTCTGTGCCTGCACGGCGCGCGCTCCAAGATCAGTACCTGAAAGAGCTCCGCCGGGTAGCTCGCGGTTGCCGTGGGTCCCTGGGGCGCCGGGTGGCCTCCTGCCAGGCCTACCGGGCCTTCTATCGGACTCACAGGCCGCTGTTTGACAACTACAAACCCGGTGCGACGGCTGACGCGGCGCGGCTCCGCGCCCTCATGCAGGCGGGACAGACCCTGTTGCGCTCGTCGGCGGAGCACGAGCAGTCCGTGGGCGCCGTAGTACTCGGACGCGGGCTCTACGCCATGGCCTGGGCCCGGGCGCCCGGGCGCGCACCCTTCCGGAGGGCCCTGTCGGACACCTACCGTCGCACAGGGAACGGGGCGCTGCGTTACTTGACGCTCGACATCCTCTGCGACGACGGCGGCACCTCTGACTTTCATGGAGACGCGGCCCTCGCAGAGCTCATTCTGCGCGCCGCCGGCACCGATCCGGATGCACGAGTGCGCAGCGAAGCGCTCACCTGCATCCAATACAAGGTGCACCGGGTGAGGGCCCCCACAGCGGCTGAGCTCAGGCGGTGGTTCGCCATGGAGCGTTCGGTGCGTGGAAACCAGCAGGCCATCATCGAAATCGCGGCGCGGCTCAAGCGCGTGCGGTTGGTGGCGGACCTGTGCGCCCGCTACAAAGAGCAGCACGGTCGACCGACGAGCACCTGCACGGCGGTCCTGTCGGCGCTGGGGGTGCCCCGGTAACGTATTTCAATCCGAGCCTTGCCTCCCGGCGGGGCGCTGGTGTCTGCGTCTGGCAGTTGCACGCTTCCCGGACCCGTCGCCGGCGCCCCGCCCTCTACCCGAGGACTCAAGGAGTCGTGCTGGTGCCCGCCGGCATGCGCCCGGTGAAGTGGAGCACGCACCCCTTGTCACCCACGCTGTAGACGTTTCGTGAGCTCGTGCCTGCCAGGGCCCGCATGGGCCAGGGGTCCCCCTTGCACAGCACCGTCGGCGCCATGACGGACCAGGCTGTGCCGTCGAAGTACACCGGGCTGCCCTGTCCCACGGCAAAGCCCTCGGGGGACGACGAGGAGAGCCAAACGGAGAAGAATGGCTGGTGACCGATGCTCGTCCGTGTCCAGTGATCGGCCTGCCGATCGAGTTGGACAACCTCTCCGACGTCGCCCACGGCGACCACGTGGGACGCGCTGCCGGTGACCGCGTAGAGATCGAGCTGCTCCTGCCAGGGGAGCTCCACGGACTGCCACAAGCCGGCGGTGTAGTGCCACACGGCGCCGCCGCTGCCCACGGCGAAGATCTCGGCATCCCCGGGGATGGGGTCGGGGTCCATCCATACGCCGAAGAGACTGCCCACTCCCGGGAAGGTGTCGTCCGGAGTCCAGGACGATCCGTCGAAGCGATAAACGCTCCCGCTGCTGCCCACGGCGACGGCGGTCATGTCGTCTCCGTGCTCCCGGCCCGACACCGCGGTGAGCGAGATCCCCGGTGCGTTCTGCGCGCAGCTCCAGAGGTCGGCGTCGAGCGTACACACCGCGCCGTCGCTGCCCACCGCCAGCACGGTTCGCTCGCCTGCCCAGAGCCCTTGGAGCATGGTCGGGGAGAAGCCGGTGGGGGCGGTGCTGCTGTATGTGGCGCCTGAGAGCCGAATCGCGAGGCCCCCTTCACCCACGGCGAGCAAGGTGCCGTCGGGTAGCAGGGCGGTGGCTCGGAGCGTCATCGTCTCTTCCCAGGTCACCTCACTCCAGTACCTTCCGCGATAGCGCATGGCCGTCCCGAAGCCGCCCACCACCAGCACCTCTCCCCCGGGCTCGCTCAACGAGACGCCCTCCAGGTTGAAAGGGCTGATCCATTGGAGTTGCCACTGGCTGCCGTCGAATTGGGCCACCATGCCTCCCCGGCCCACCAGCCATAGGTCACTGTCACCGGCGCCGCGGACGTCGCGCCAGCCGAGCCCGCTCGTCCAGATGCGATCACTGTTCAGGTCGGTCCAGCCGTTTGCGTCGCGAAGTAGGACCGCTCCCTCGTCCCCGACGACGTAGATCTCCGTGCCGTCGGCCGGCCCCCAGACGGACTGCAACACCTCGGTGGTGAGCGGTTGCTGTAGGTCGCGCCAGAGGGTCCCGTCCCAGCGCAGGACGTATCCACCGTCGCCGGCGACGTAGACCTCGCTCGCGCTGCGACCCCAGACGCCGAAGAGTCGGGTGTCGTAGCTGAGCACCTGTTCCTCCCAGGTCTCGGAGGCGTCGTCGTACACATAGAGTCGGTTGTCGAGGGCCGGTACCCAGGCGCGGCTGTGATCCGGCAGCGCCCACACGCCCTTGAGCCGACGGGGGGGACCTACGTCGCACAGGGTGTGGCGTTGACAGCTCGTTACGTGAGCGCCATCGAGGCGCGCCACATAGGCCTGGCACGCGTCGCCGACGGCGAGGAGTCGGTCACCGGCCGGGGTCAGATCGAGCGCCTGCAGCCGCTCATTTCCGGGACTGCAGATCGTGCTGAACCCGTCCAGGGGGATGAACCTTCCCGAATCCCGGTCCAGCACCTGGACCGTGGAGCCGAGGCCCGCGGCGACTACGAGGCCGGACGCGGTGCCATCCACGGCATAGAGGTGACGATCACCGTTGGTCTCGAGGGTGGCCCAGCCGGGCTCCCAGCAGGGGCTGGTGTCGTAGACACACTCGGCCGTGCAGCCCGGCACGCCGGCCCGATAGCCTCCGCCTGGAATGTCGGCACAGTACGGCGTGAGGAGTTGGGTGCCGTCACAGGACTCCCCCTGGTCGAGGACGCCGTTGCCGCATAGCGCGGGGACGCAGAGCCCGTTCCGGCAGAAATGCGTGCCCGCGCTGGCGCCGGGATAGGCGCAGTTGGCCCACTCGGGTTGGTCGGTGCAGACCGCTTGCTGCGCGGCCAGCACGCAGGTCTGGGTGGGCGCATGGCAGATCTTCTCCGGCGGGCAGACGATCCCCCAGTCGCAGGGCTGGGTTTCGATGGTGTTGCACGACGCCAACAGGTGACAAACGAGCAGCGCCACAATGCGCATGCACGGGCGGCCCGTGGGGCGCGGCAGTGGGAAGGGGAGGGCAGGACGTGCGCTGGAGCCCATGGCCTCAGTCGACCTTCACACCGATGAGTTGCACCCAGACGGCATCGAAGGCGAAGGTGAAGGAGAACCCGTCCCGGATGCGCGGATCGGACACGCAGCTCTCCCCGGGGATCGCGGTGCCGTCGCCGTCGATGCACAGATTGATGACCGACCGGCCGTCGTGCGGATCCGTGTCGTAGAAGGTCTCCAACCCATCACCGTCCAGATCAACGTCGGGCTGGAAGGGCTCGCTGGCGCCGTGCTCGAGCACTCCCAGGACGAGGATGTCCAGGAACCCCGCGTATAGCAGGGGGTCCACATTTGCGAACAGGGCGAGCTGCTCGGTGTACTCCGCCGGGAACTGGGCGATGGACAAAGCGTCGAGCACACCGGTGAAGCGCCCATCCTGCACTCGGGTGACCCGCCGGCCGTCGGTGACGAGGGTTCCGGTGAGACGCGCCTGCGTCATGGCCCAAGGCACCACGAAGGGTCCCTGGGTGACGTCGAGGGTCATGAAGTCACTGGTGACGTCCAAGCGGCTTCCGCGGACGCCGCCCGTAAGGACGGTATCCGGGCTGCCGTCGGGCTTGAGCCCGGCCACCCGCACGTAGTAGCTGTCACCACCCCGGCGGCTGGTGCTGAGGTTCCCATCCACATCGTCGCCGCTGTACATGTAGAGGCGAACGTCGTCGGCCTGCTGGCCCCGGGGATCCGCGAGGTTGTCCAGGGTGAGCAGCAGCGCGTAGTCGGTGGCGATGGCGTAGTCCAGGCCCGCGGTGAGCGCGCCCCGGATGTTGGCGAGCTGCCCCAGCCGGTTGTCCACCCGGCAGTCCCAGTCGCCCAGGATCCCAGCCGCTCCCACGAAGTCGGAGCCAATGTCGCCCGGCTCCACCCACATCCGCGTGATGTACAGACTTTGTTGATGCGCGCATTCGTGGCAGTCGTCGTAGCGTTCGGTGTTGCCGTCATCACACTGCTCGCCCGGCTCCCAGACCCCGTTGCCGCAAACCGCCGGGCCAATCTCCGACACGCACTGCGAGTCGCATCCGTCTCCGTCGGTGGTGTTGCCGTCGTCGCACTGCTCTCCCGGATCCAGGATCCCGTCCCCGCAGGCGCGCACGAGGATGCAGGCCGGAGTGCAGGTCACCCCGTGATCGGCGTCGCTGCCGTCGCACTCCTCGCCCGGGTCCACCCGACCGTCCCCGCACACGTCCTCTAGCTGACACTGCGGAGAGCAGCCGTCGCCCGACTCGCGGTTGCCGTCGTCGCAGTCTTCGTCGTTATCCAGCACACCGTCACCGCAGAGTGAGCCCGTGGCGCAGCCGTGGAGCCCCACCGGTGCCGCGGTGGCTTCGCAGTCCTCGTCCTGCTGGAGGACGCCGTCACCGCAGCTGCCGCCCGTGTCATTGGATTTGCTGTGCTGACACCCCAGCGCCAGGCTGGCGAGACCGACCACCCGGATCAGTTGGGCAGCGCGCCGAAGATTATGCAACCATGAGAAATTCATCATGGATCCGATTCTATGATCGGGACCTTGGTGAGTACAGGAGAAATCATGGGATATTCGTGCCCACCCCGCTTGATCGTCGTTCCCCGTTGTTCGTAGTATGATGGGTCGAGAGCACGATGAAAGAACCCGCGAGCCAGAGCCGAGCTCCACAGGCGGCATTGGAGACCGTGCGGCAGCGCCCGACTGGTGCGGCCGCGGCACCCGTTCCGGGGCCACGGCGCGAAGGATCCGTGGCCGGCGCGGACACGTTGCCTCCCGCAGACCAGCGTTCCGGGGATTCGGGCGCGCCCCGGGCGGGGCTCACCTTTCGCCAGTACGAGCTCATCCGCGAATTGGGCCGGGGCGCCATGGGCCAGGTGTTCCTGGCCCGGGACCGGAAGCTGGCGCGCAAGGTGGCCATCAAGTTCCTCAACATCGGCGGCGCGGGGAACACCCATCTGCTGCTGTCCGAGGCGCGGGCCACGGCGCGTTGCAACCACGAGTCCATCGTCGTGCTATACGACGCGGACGAGTACCTGGGGAAGCCCTTCCTGGTGCTCGAGTATCTCGAAGGTCGCTCCCTGGGGGAGCTGGTGCGTCAGGGCCGGCGGATCGCCCCGCAGAAGGCGGCGGAGCTGTTGGTACCGGTGGTCAAGGCGCTGATCCGGGCGCACGAGTTCGGCATCGTGCACCGGGATCTCAAGCCGGACAACATCTTCCTGTGCGACTCGGGTGCGACGAAGGTGCTGGATTTCGGCATCGCCAAGCTCCTGACGGGGTTGGTTGCGGGGAGCGACGCCGCCCTGACCGCGGTGGACGCGCAGGCCCGACGGAGCGTCTCGGTGGAGCTGGGCGCGGCCACGGGACACGGGGGGGTCCTGGGCACCCCGGCCTACATGGCGCCGGAGCAGTGGCGGGGCGAGACGGTGGACCCACGCACCGACATCTGGGCCGTGGGCATGATCCTCTTCGAGCTCGTCGTCGGCCAGCACCCGCTGGCACCGCGCACCGAGCAGGAGCTCAAGGAGCTGGTGACCGATGCGACGCGGCCGCTTCCATCCGTCTCAGCGCGGATCCCCGACCTCCCCGGCGAGCTGGCGCTAATCATCGAAGGGTGCCTGGCGCGCCCCCTCGAGGACCGCTTCCCCTCGGCGCGGACGCTCCTGAAGGCTTTGCGTGGCTTCTTGCCCTCCAGGGATCCCGCCGAGCTCTTCGGCGGCGGGGAGGGCCCTTACCCGGGCCTCACCCCCTTCACCGAGCGCGACGCGGCGTTGTTCTTCGGCCGCGGCCGGGACGTGACGCGGCTGGCGGCGCAGCTCGACATGCATCCGCTGGTGGCAATCGTCGGCCCCTCCGGCGCCGGGAAGTCCTCCTTCGTCAGGGCAGGGTTGATCCCTGCTCTCAAGCGCAGCGGCGAGCCCTGGGAGCGCTTCGTGGTGCGTCCCGGACGGGATCCGCTGGGCGCGCTGGCGTCGGTGCTGCACGAATCAGGACCTGCGTCGGACGCAGGTGAGCCTTCCCCGGGGGCGTCCCGCCGGGCGCTGGCGCTGAGTCTGGCGCGGGAGCCGGGCTCCCTGGGGACGCACCTGCGGGCGTTGGCTGCCCGCAAGCGAGGCTCGGTGCTGCTGTTCGTCGATCAGTTCGAGGAGCTCTATACCCAGGTAGAGGATCCCGCGACCCGCCAGGCCTTCCTGGCCTGCCTCCGGGGAGCCGCCGACGACGCGTCGGCGCCGGTGCGCGTGGTGCTGGCTCTGCGCTCGGACTTTCTGGACCGCGTGGCCGAGGACCGCCGCTTCGCCGAAGAGCTCACCCGGGGGCTCTTTCTGTTGCAGTCCCCCGGTCGGGAGGATCTCGCTGAAACCCTGCGGGCGCCGGCCGAGCTGGCCGGATTCGAGCTCGAGGACGAGTCCCTGGTGTCGGAAATGCTCGACGGGCTGGAGGGTGCCGCGGCGGCGCTGCCGCTACTCCAGTTCACCGCGTCCCGGTTGTGGGAGCGCAGGGACGTGGAGCGCAAGCTCCTGACCCGGGAGGCCTTCCTCGCCATGGGGGGCATCGACGGCGCCCTGGCGTCCCACGCCGACGCCGTGCTGCAGCGGCTGCCCGGCGGCCAACGGCGTCTGGCCCGGGAGCTGCTGCTCCGACTCACCACCGCCGAGGGGACCCGCGCCATCACCGATCTGGAGGAATTGCTGGCCGTCGGAGGGGACCGGGCCGAGGCCCGACGAGTCATCGATCACCTGTCGGAGGCGAGGCTCCTGGTCGTCCAGACCAGCGGCGTCGATGAGGGCGCCACGGCCGAGCTCGTGCACGAGTCTCTCATCCACAACTGGCCCACCCTCCGCCGCTGGCTGGACGAGAGCCAGGAGCACGCCGCCTTCCTGGAACAGCTCCGCGCCGCGGCCCGGCAGTGGGTTCGCGCGGGCCGCCCCACGGGACTGCTCTGGCGGGGCGAGGCCATGCAGGAGGCCCGTCGCTTTTCGCGCCGCTACGATGGGGAGCTGTCCACGCTGGAGCGCAGCTACCTCCAGGCGGTGAACGGTCTGGCCACCCGCGCGGCCCGGATCCGGCGGACCGTGGTGGCGGCGGTCATCGTCGGGCTGCTCCTGGTGGTGGCCGTGGGCGCGGTGGCCCTGGTGCGCATCCGCCGCGCCGAGCGCCAGGCCAAGGGGCAGACCGCTGTGATCCGGAAACAGGAGCGGCGCGCCCGGCAGGCCGAGCGGACGGCGAAGAAGCGCTACGAGCAGCTGATGTCCGAGCAGAAAGCCAAGCGCCTGGCAGAGCTGGAGGCGAGCCGGGCCAAGACCACCGTCAAGCACCAGCGTGAGAAGCTGAGCACCAAGGACGCGGAGCTCGCGCTGAGCAACACCGACCTGAAGCGCGCCCTGCGGCAGGCGCGAGAGGCCACCCGCCAGGCCCAGCAAGCCCTCCGGGTCGCCAGCGCGGCCAAGGGCAAGGCCGAAAAGGTGGCCGGCGAGATGAAGCGGCTCGCCGAGCGGGAGCGCCTCGCCAAGCTCCGGTACCAGCGGCTCCTGGCCGAAGAGAAGGCGCGTGCCCGGCAGCGCAAGCAGCGGGAGAAGCAGATCGAGAAGCACCTGCGGTGACGTACCCCGTGGGCGCGGACGGGATCGGACGGGACAACCGCGCCGGCTCAGAGCTGCAGTCGGGCCGTGAGGCCCGCAAAGACGGGGCTCATCACGGGGATCAGCGTCAGCGGCCCGGAGCGGATCTCGTTACGGGGGAGGCGCTCGATCTGGTGTGGGCGGTTCAGGATCGCCAGCACCAGGCCCACCACGGCGGCGGCACCCCCCGCTGCCAATAGCGCGATCCCCCCGGCGCGCTCACCCCGGGCTCGCCGTTCGAGGGACACGAGGCGAGACGGTATCTGGGGCAGGACTGCGTCGCCCGTTGGGTCGGTGGAGACGCAGCCATCGGGGCAAGCCGCGCTGAAGCGCTTGTTGTACCTGGCGAATTCGGCGTTGCCCCCGAGCAGCAAGCCGAGACCCGTGAGCGCGACCGCGGCACCCGCCCCGAGCACAGTCCACGGCAGGAATGGGCGCCAGCGCCGACGCGCATCGAACGCGTCGCCGAGGCGTAGCAGCACCATCCTGACGCGAGTGTGCGATCCGGCCTCCAGGCGGAGCTGCTGCCGGGAGGTGGCGTAGCCGCGACGGGTCGCGACGATCAGGTGCTCCCCCGGTAGCAAAGCCCGGCGCGCGTGCCCCGGTCCCTCCGGCACGCGCTCTCCGTCCAGGACCACCTCGGCGCCGGGCACCGCGCACGAGATCTCCACGAAAGCGAGGCGCCCGCGCAGCAGCCGCTGATAGGTTTTCGCCCGGGTGTAGCGCGCGGTGCTCAGGGGACCCTGGCCGTGTCGCAGGGCGGCGGTCAACGAGCGCCAGGCTCGCTGGTGCTGATCCCGGTGGATGTAGCACACAGCCATGTTATAGCGGATGGACGGATGATCCCAGATCCGTACCGCCCGGCGGTACTCCTTCAAGGCCTCGGCGAAGCGGGCGCTGGTGAAGTGGGCGTTCCCCCGGCGAAACAGCGACAGGGCTTCCGCGCGGCGGGCGACGCTTACGCCCACGGCCCAGGGTGTGAGGGCCGCCCCTGCCGGCCGGGCGGTCGCGGCCCGGGTCGCCAAGCGGGGCGCCGATGGTCGCTTCTTGCGGGGCGGTGCTGCCGGCGTGACCGGCGCGGCCCAGGCAGGGCCGCACAGCAGCAGGCCCCATGCCACGGTGAGTAACACGCCGTGTCTGAGCAGCAGCGGGGGCCTGCCGCGCCTAGAGCCCGACATCCCGCATCCGTCGGGCCAGGCCTTGTTGGGACACCTTCAGGTGCTGGGCCAGCGCCCGTGTGTCGTCGCCCACCAGCTCGCGCGCCGCCAGAATGTCCTGCTGCGTGAGGTCACCCGCCTTGCGGATGGTGGAGCTCTTTTCCATGAGGGCGTACAGGGAGGTCCGGGAGATGCCGAGCTGACGCGCCGTGGCACCCACGTTGTAGCGGTTGTCTGCCAGCGCCGTCGCCAGGGTGGTTTCATCGATCTCCGAGGGTCGCGTTTCCGCCTGCACCGCGGCCACCGCCGGTTGGGAGTGGGACCGACGCGGGGCGCGTCGGGGGCGCTCGGCCACCAGTCGCGCCAGCGGGGACCCGGGCTCCAGGCTCACGGGGCGGTCGACGTGCACCGCGAGCTGCCGGGCAATGTTCCGGAGCTGCCGGACGTTGCCGGGCCAGTTGAAGCGCCGGATGGCCCCGAGCGCCTCGGGGGAGAA
>Ga0180009_10003859_pt1 | contig 16832 bp, 10 predicted proteins | sample OS_PC_MetaG_FD_123537 | JGI IMG/M metagenome (GOLD analysis project Ga0180009, IMG submission 123537) | Groundwater microbial communities from the Aspo Hard Rock Laboratory (HRL) deep subsurface site, Sweden - OS_PC_MetaG | ecosystem: Environmental > Aquatic > Deep subsurface > Groundwater...
GCGGTTTGGATCCACAGCGCTCGTGCACACCTGATCGGATCCCTCGTAGTCCCTTGCGAAGACGCGGGTCAGCACCTCGATCAACGCGTCCGCGGCCCCGCGCTGCACGACCTGACCGTCGTCATCGACCAGCGAAGGAGCAATCGCCTTCGAGGCCACCTGATACAGGGGCTGCAGGTTCGTGTCGTCTTGCAGGATCTGCAGCAGGTCCAGCGCAGCCGAAAGGGTCGTCGCTTGCGCATCGTTGTCCGACGACGAATCCAGCAAGTACACGAGGAACGCTTGGATTTCGCGGCGAGCGTCCGGGTCTTTGCGAACGGCTTCCAGTACGTCCATCGAGGACGCGAAGGTCGGCCCGGCGATGACCTCGCTCAGGTTCTTCGCCAGCTCCTCACGCGCCCATTCGCAATGGTCCCGGTCAGGACAGTTCGCGTGGACCTGCGACTGTAGAAGCTCGACGATCTTGGGGAGCACATTGGGCAACGCCTTGTTCGTGAATCGCGCGTTGTCCCCCGAGCCCGACACCGAGAAGAAGGTGTCCACGATCTCCGAACGGGCCGCGAGCCAGTTCGCATGCCGCTCACCATCCCCCGTCTCCGCCCAGTACTCGTTGAACTCCCGATCGATCCCCTTGAAGGAATCGATCATCAGGTACAACGGCGTGACCTGGTCCGCCTCGCTGCCGTCGTTCAAGGTCACACTTCGTTCGCCGTGGCGATCCGTGAGCCCCTTGTTCCGATCCGGATCGATCATCACACGCACCGCATCGAGCAAGACCGGAAGCGCCTTCTTCTCGGTCGACTGGACACACGAGTCGATGTTGTCGTCGTACCAATCGCAGCTCTCGATCGTCATGCCGTCGAGCTCTTCCACCACATCCGCGATGGTCGCGAACAGATCGCCTTCGATGACCTCGGCCAGAAGCTCCTCGTAGCGCACCGCCCCGTCCTGCGAACACCAGCGCGCATGGGACGGGTTCAAGTTCGGGTCACACTCCCCAAGGGTCTGCTCGGGTGAGCCCCAGTGGATGTGCAGGTTGTTGAAAAGCTCCACGAACAGGTCCGAAGCCCCGTTGTCGTGGAATGCCTCGGCCATCGGCTGCACGAGCTCGACGAACTGCATCTGCTCGAGCGGGTAGAGCGCGTTGCCGTCACGGTAACGAAGCGTGTCCTCGAACTTCGAGCACGTGCGAAGCTTCATCACGGTGCCGTCGGTGTCGACGAACGGAGCCGGATCGCAGAGCATGCTCGGGACTGGTTCCATCAGCCCGTACAGGAAGTCTCGGGTCTGCGGGTACAGCTCCGTACCGGCATATCCGCCCCAATCGTCATAGGGGGTGTCGAAAGACATCAAGCGGGAGACGCCCCCGACGGTGGGCTGAAGACGCAGGCCGTTGAGCTGCGAGACGTCCTGAAGGAACGCGTCGGGCCCGCCCACCAGCTTGTTGAGCGGTGACTCCAGCAGCTTGCGAAGACACTCGTCGCGGATGTCGAACTCCGCGCGCCGAAGGGCCACGTCCACGATGAGCTTGGCCATGTCGTGGAATCGGAGGATGCCGCACTGAGGCATGGGATCGGCAGGCGCCGAAGCACCGACGAACGCACACGCGGTCTTCACGAGGAAGTCGTTGGGGTAGCTGAGGTTCACCGTGATGCCGCCGCTGGGTGGCCACTCGATCTTCAGTGGGATCCGGGCGTTGGTCTTCGTGCAATAGCCCAGTCCGTTGGCGTCATGCAGAAGCTGCGTGAACCGCTGAAATGCGCTGCGATTGGTACCCGTGTCCGGCTTGCTGCGATCCACCGGCGTCGTGAACGGCGGGTTGCCGGTCGGGACGATCGGATCTTCCGGCGTCGCCCCGGGCTCGGACACGATCTTGAGCGTGGTGAGGTTCACCGTGGAGTTGAAACGGTCGTAGTTCTCGAGCGAGTTGGGGTCCTTGAAGTAGGAGAGCTCGTCGCGGTACTTGAGGTAGGCCGCAAACACCTTCTTGACCTCTTGGGTGCGCGGATCCCGGAAGGACTGAACCAGATCCTCGAGCAGGTTCGGCGTGCGAGCCAACTTCACGATGGTCTCGATCATGTGGTCCCAGAACATCGAGTTCTCGGGGATCCAGGCCTCCGGGTACTTGTCCGCGATGGCCTTGATGTCGAGCCCCAGCCCGACCAGACGCGCAATGAGCTCCGGCTTCTCCACCGACAGCTTGTGCACCAACGCCAACACGTCGTCCGCTTCACGATGGGACAACACCGTGCCGATCGCATAGGTGAGATCCACCAGCGGCGAGGTGCTCGGCTCGAACGCGCGATACTTCACCGTGACACCCGTGTCGGACACGCCGTCGGGGACGTAGATCCCAAGCTTTCGATACTCTTCCGCGCGCTCCGGATCGGGGGGATAGACCTTGGACGACGCGTCCGTGTCCCGCTCGCCGAAGAGCAACTCCGCACCCGCGATGAGGTGCAGCATGGTCTCGGACCCGGAGCCGTCGTCCTTCGCGAACAGCGGCCGGATGTCCCGGATCAACGTGTTCATGAAGGTGTGGTTGACGTCGATGTAACTGTAGAGCGGCTCGCCTCCGTACAGCGCGCGCCCGTAGGTATCCCGGGTGGCTTCGGGCGTTCCGACGGCGAAAAACGGAGCCGGTGGCCGTTCACCGGTCGAGGTGATGAACTCTCCCAGATCGTCGATCTCCGGTACGCCGTCCCCGTCACTGACGAACGGCTGGGGCAGCTCTCCTTCGATCAGCGGGACCACCGCCATGCCCCGCGCATCGCGTCGGGTGATGAACGGCTGACTGAACTCGCCGAACGAAGAATGCTCGAACTGAAGTAGATCCTGGGCGATCTCGAGGGACGATCGCGGCCGCGACAGCACGTAGGTGCCGAGCTTCTGATCCTGGTAGACAGCGAGCGGCTCGTACTTCGTCTCAACCGGCACGCGGAGCTCTTCACGCACCACCCCGAGCAGCCGTTGGAACTGATCGTGCGCATTGCCAGGAACCTGCGTGTGGTTCTCGAACAACGAGTCGACCTTGGGGTTCTTCTTGTGCTCCGGGTTGTTGGGATCTGAATCCGCCGCAAACAAGCGCAGCAGCGAGTTCGCTAGCTCGAACAACCGCGGGTACGAAAGCGCAGGCCGACTGACCCCAAGCGCGAGCTGAAGCGGACGATATCCCTGCCGTGCATCGAATCGCGCGAGCGCCGCCGAAGCATCCGGGTCTTCGCGCACCGCGTACATCAACCGTCCGACCGCGCGCGTGAGCGTTGGGATCGTCTCGTCGTTGTACAGGTCGATCAACCGAGTCATCGTCTCGGCAAGCAAGTCGAGATAGGCCTTCTTCTTCTCCTCGAGCGAAGCATCACACCCCGTGTCCGGGTCGACCTTCACCCGCTTGTGCAAGAACACGTCGATGTCCGGCAACGCGGCATCGAACGCCTTGATGAGATCCTCGCGACGTCTCGCCAACGCTTCGACACGCCCGATCTGATACTCGCGATCGCTCTCCAGCTTCGCCTTCGGAACGACCTTGCCGTTGATGTCCTTGGAGGGTCGCAGCGGCGGAAGCATCGATCGCTTCACCTTGTTCGCGAATTCACCGTCGGCATTGGCGTGACAGACCGAATGGAACGAAGCACCGGTGACATCGACGCGAAGGGCCTGTGCGCCAACGCGGTCGCAGACGATCCCGTAGAGCTCCTGGCCGAGCGAGGCCCGTTTCGGCACATTGCGCGACGCGTCGAAGTCGACAGCACAACCAACCACGATGGCGGCGAGTCCGGTCAGGGTTGCGGCGTGCCGCCCCGTTTTCAGCCAGCGCGCTCGCGCAGGTGAACGACGATTCAGTTCGGTCGGAAAGCGCTTCGACACGGCTCCCTCCGGCACTCCAGTCCCAGCGCGCCCGCGCGGAATGCCCAGTCCAATTAGTACCATGTCCGACCGCCGCAACGGTAGGTCTAGGCGCCTCGGGGCGGCGAAAAATTCAAGAAATTCAGGGGATTTTGACTGACTGCGTAACCGTGACGCGTTGCGGCTGGATTTTTCTCGTGACTGTGCTTACAAGTATTCTCGGGTGTGATGAACTTGCTTGAATCGAACTGGACCTTGGTTTTTCTCGTGGCAACGGGACTGTCCGTGTGGCTCGGTTTGGTCTGGCTGCACCTTCGGTTCTGGGAACGACGCATTGCGTTGCCGCTCCACTACGACGAGGAGGAGCGGATCGACACGCCGGACGGAGCGGCGGTCGAGTTACGACGCATTGCGCCGACGAACGGAGCCGCGAGCGACCAGCCGCCCATCCTGATGGTGCACGGCATTTGCGCCAATCATCGCAACCAGGACATCCACCCGAAGTACTCGCTTGCGCGACATCTCGCGGGGCTGGGGCGCGACGTCTGGCTGTTGACGCTTCGCAGCGGACTGTCGTGGGGTTTTTGGCCGATCCGACGCGACCTCGGATTCGCCAACATGGCGCGATACGACATCCCGCTGGGGGTGTCGCATGTGCTGAAACGCACGGGCGCCAAGTCTCTCGACTTCGTGGCGTTCTCGATGGGCGGCATGCTGCTGTATGCCTCGCTCGGCACGACCATCAAGGAGGAGTCGCTGCGCAAGGCGGTCTTCATCGGGTCGCCGGGACGTGTGGATGCGCCTCATCCCATCGTGAAGATCCTTCGCTTCTATCCTCGCTGGTTGGTGCCGCCGATCCTCAGCGGGCTGGGTGCGCGCATGTTTGCGTTCCTCTCGGAGTGGTTCGTCACGCCCCTTCACAAGATGATCTACAACCCCCGAAACTTCGCGAAGTCGATCATTCGGACCGCGCTGGTCAACTGTATCCAGGATGTGCCGGCAGCGCTGGCCGCGGACTTCCTCGGATGGGCCACGCGCGACGGCGAGATTCGACTCGATGGCAAACGCGTGCTCGATCAACTCGCCCACGTGCGCATCCCGGCACTCTTCGTCGCGGGGACCGTGGATCACCTCGGAACGGAGTCCGCTGTGCGTGCTGGCTTCGACGCCTGGGGCAAGGAAGAGCCCGACACCCCCAAGCGCTTCATGCTCCTGGGTCGCTCCTGCGGCACGCAGGAAGACTACGGTCACGGCGATCTGTGCATGGGATGTCACGCGGACCTCGAGCTGTTCGAACCCGTGCAGAAGTTCCTTAGCGAGCTCGGCCCCACCGACACCCTCCAGGAATCAGTGTAGGCAGTCCTTGGACGTCCATCTCGAAGACTTCGCCATCGCAAAGGTCGATCCCGCCGTGCTCGCCGAGCTCTGCAAGCACGGCATCCTCAGCCACGCCGAGGTGGACGACAACGGCAAGTACAAGCGCTCCGTCGCCGTCGCCCTGATCCGCGCCCCCGTCGACAAGGTCGTTCATGCCGTCGAACAGGTCCGTCAACACGATGGCGGGTTCCTGAACGACGTGAACATGATCCACAAGTTCAAGATCCTGAAGGACGACGGCGACAAGCTGCGCGTGCGCATCGACATGCGCTACCGCTACTTCGTATTGAGCTTCAAGTTCCACATCATCGCCGACGTGTTCGTCCGAGAGGGAGGACGGCTCGACCTTCATGCCGTCGACGGCAAGGTCAAGGATCTGGCCATCCACTTTCGGCTGCGTCCGGCGAACGAAGGCAAGCACACGCTGTTCTTCTGTTCGATGTACTACGACGTGAGCTCGCTCGGTTGGTTGGTGGACTACTTCCTAAAACACCATCCGGAGATCGAGCTGGGCGTGTTCTCGGGCTCGGCTCCTATCATCACGCTCGCCTTGAAAGAGACGGTCGAGCGGATGCAGGGATGAACCGGAATGTATGGTGCCTGGGCCGGCTGCAGACCGACGCGGACCGGGCTCGCGTGCTCGATGGGCTCGAGGGAGCGGAGCCGTCGTCGCGCGAGGAACTCGACCAAACAATGAAGCGGCTCGCACCGCGGTGGTTCGTGGTGCGCGACGGGGTTGCGGGAGGCTACCTTCACTCATTGGATCGATACCAGTGTTCGCCCCACGCTCTTTGCAGCTGATCGCCTTGCAGATCCTCAGTGGCCCACCAATCGCAGTTGATGACAACGGGTGTTGCCTTGCGGCGTCGCGGCTTGAGCAGGACTCGAACTGGCGTTGCGTCAACGGACCGGAACTCGAACCCGACGAGCTCGTTGTCGGAAATCGGCTTCCCGTCCTCCTGTTCACCTTGAGCAGCGCGATCAGGCGTTCGCGCAGGGCGTCGAAGTCCTTGTCGGAGTAGTCGACGTTGGATGGGAGCAAGGGCAAAGCAAGGGCCTCCGCGGTGGCAGACTCCCGTTCCTCCGAATGGGAACGCGAATGGGTAGTACACACCCTGCCCCAGCGGCGTCGAATGTAGGGTCACAAACGGCCGTAGATTGCGCCTCCCCAATCACCGAACTGGCTCGATCACCCAGACCTGCGTCGCGTCGCTCGACTTTGGCCTCCCGGCTACAACGCGCCCGCCGTCGCGCGTGGTTTCCGAGTTGATGGCGTCAACCACCCGCCGATCCCCTCCCAGCACGGTAGCTCCGTTGAGCAGCACATAGCGACGGCCCGATGCGTTGCCGACTTGATAGAAGAGCCACTTCTGGTTCGCATTGACGATACCGACGAAGTTCGAATCCCAGAGTTGCAGCCGGCCCGTGTCCTGGTCGAGATCGACGGAGCGCCCATTGACGAGGGCGCGTATGCGATAGGATGGACCTTCGCGCACGACCTCGAACACCTGACGACTGCGATCCGCATCGGGGCGCGCGAGCTGCAACCCGCAGCCATTGCTTCGTACGCAGGAGGCAACGACTTCCAGGTATTCGCCTCCCTGCAGGCAGCGCAGCCGGTACCGACCTGGCGAGACGGCTTGGCCCGTCGCGTTCTGCAGCAACGCGTTCACGTCGTAGGTGATGGCTTCGAGCGCAGCGCCCGCCGCCGCGGCCACGTCCTGCACGAGCTGCCTTTCGACCACGACACCCGTCTGACCCGTGCGCGTGGCAATCGGCCCGCACGCGGGCAACGCGTTGAGGGACAGAGGCTGCGGGACGCGTGGCTTGACCGATGTGGGAAGGCGATCGTAGAGCCCCGCCGTGATCCAGTGGGGGTTGTGGTAGCACATGGCCAGCGGGCTCAAGACCCCCGAGCGGCTCAGGTCACTGCGGTTGAGCTGTCCCTCGGCGCGCTCGGGCAGATTGCGCTGCAAGGCATCGGCCCCTTCGAGCTTTCGAAAGGCGTTGCGACGACCGGCTCTTCCGAATCCGCCCAGTGGCGAGGTGAAGTCCAGGCCGCCCATCAACCGGCTCACGCTGGACTGGGGAGGGAGCATCGCGACGGGGTCATCGAGGTACTCGAAGCGTTGGATTCGATTGGCACCGATCACGCGGTCAAGGGAGGCGGCAAACGCAGCGTCCCCGGGGTGGGGGCTGTTGAAAAGATAGAGGCCCCGCACGTCGGCGCCGCGCGCCTTCAGGTCCGCTGCCATCAACTGCGCATGACCGCCGCCGAGGGAGTGCCCCGCGAGCCACACGGGCTTGCCAGTCTGGGCCAGGACGTAGCGCGCCAGGGACTCCCTCACGACATCGAGGCTCTCCTTCATGCCGCGGTGCACCTTGCCGGGCAGACCTCCGGGGGGAGAATCGAGCGGCAGCACGTTGGCGTCGGTCACGATCCACTCACCCACCTCCGCGATGACCGCACCCAGCACGCCGTCGGTTGGTGTGATGAGCTTGTCGGTGCCACGGAAGATCACGAGCACGGCTTGGTCCGTGGTCACCACCATTACCTCGGGGTTGAAGCCCTCGCTGCTCGTTCTGCTGAAGAACCGCAGGGTGGTGCCAGCAGGAAAAAAGTGCTCCGCGTGGCTTCGAAAAGCCCTCTCGAAGGCCGCCGGCGAAGTCTGCAGCAAGGACTCCTGTTGACCCACGGCGGGGGCGAGGTTCTGGGGATAGACCATGGCGCATAGCCAGGCGAGCCAGTAGGCGTTCGTTTCGTTCAGCCCCGTTGCCGCGGGATCGAACGTGCTGAAGCCCCCGGTCTGGTTCGCTCGTTGCGCACGCTGTTTGGCCGCCTTGGCCGCCGCCAGGGCGGCTGCGTCGCCATAGGCGCGGCCGGACCAGAGAAGGGACAGAGAGACCGCCAGCACGAGCGCCGCGGACAACACCAAGTACGAACGACCGAGCACACCATCTCGCCTTGCCATGCACAAGCCTCCTGGAATCAACTTCCTGGCTGGTTCATGGCGCGCGCGCCCGGCGCGTCAATGCCGCGAACGTCGAGCCGCTGCCGTTGCCTCATGGGCGGACCAAGCGTACACGTCGCTTGTCCCTGCCAACCCCTTTGAAGGACGCCGCGCCGGATACCGAAACCCCAGACGTCGCACCAGACGTAACCGACGACGTCGAGGTCGTGGTGATTCCGCTCGATGAGTGCGACATCATCGTGCAGAACTGCCCCGACGGACAGAAGTGCACCTACCTCGTCGAGGGCGGTGTGGCGGCGGCACGCTGTACGGATGTGCTTGGAGACGTCGCCATCGGTGAGGTCTGCGAACGCCCAACGAGCGTGGCGGGCGAAGACACCTGCGCTGACGGCGGGTTCTGCACATTCTGGGGGCTTCCGCCTTCCGACCCGACGGTTCGCGAGTGCGTGCCGCTGTGCCGAACGGACGATGACTGCCCGGCTGACAACTATTGCAGCGGAATCGGTGAAGCCGAGCACGTCGGCGTCTGCCTGACCCCCTGCGACCCCTTCGACGACACCTGCCCTACGGGGACGAAATGTGGGGCGTTGCAAGGCTTCAACGAGGAGGTGCGTTTCACCTGCATGTTCGCAGGATCGGCTGGTAACGACGAGGTTTGTGGCGCTGCGATCGACGCGTACTGCCAGCCCGGATACCACTGCACTGTACGACCTACGGCGCTGACTCTTGCTGTCTGCCCGTGAACAACGGCGCGGTCATGGCGTGTGGACCCGCGCCGACATGTCCGGCTATCGGTTCTCAAGGACTCGGAGACCCATGCACCGAGGACGTCGTCAATCCGACGTCCGGAGACTGCGCCCAGGATCTGTTCTGTTCGAGCGCCCACGCGGACGGAGATCCCGGCTTGACTGCGATCCCTTGCACCGTGACGGCGGACTGCGGCGGCGGTCCCGAAGGCTGGGATTGCTTCGACGGATTCTGCGGCGTGAGCATGTGTACACGCCCGTGCGTGGCGGATGCCGACTGCGCCGCTTGGGGCTCGGGTGCCTGCTGCCGCGGAACGCCGGGGTGGTGCAGGTCGGCCACCCAATGCACCACGGGAACCCAGGGTGCGGGCGAGCTGTGCGACAAGCCAGTCTTTGGCATCGCGCACCTTGTTCTTCCGCCATCCGTTGCCAAGCGGCGAACCGCCACCGGAGATTGGCGGTCGTCACTTCGCACGGCTGTGTTCACCGTGAGGGCGCAGTGAGTCAGCTCAGTCGGCGGGAATGATCTCCACGCGGTCGTCGCGCATTCCGACCATCACCATCCACAGGTTCCAGATCAGAAGGCACTCCCAGCCGAACGGCACGTAGCCGAAGTAGCCGAGCGCCGGCATCTCGAAGACCTTCGCGAACATCACCAGCGGTACCTGGTACTCCCACTTCGGTGAGCTGTGGAAGTTCCACATCTCCCAGAACACGCCGCACACGGGCCCGCATAGCGACAGCGCCACGAGCTCGCGATAATCACCACGCGCGATCTTCGTCAGCACGCTGCGCCCGGGCATCCAGCGATGCACGAACGGCACGAGCACCAGCATCGGTCCGATCCATGCGAACGGAAAGAACCACGTGGGGTTCCATCCCATGCAGAAGAGCCCGCTCGCGCCGACGATCGCGAGCCCCCATGACCACTTCCCCGCGCTCGCCCAAGCCGGACCTCGCGCGAATCGCGTCTGCACCCACCGCGTGGAGCCAAGGAGCTCCGCAGTCTCCAGCAAGGCAGGCAGCACGGTCGCAAAGGAAGGCGTCGCAAACAGCACGTATTCCAGCGGGGTCTTGCCGGTGAGTCCGAGGTAGTACCAGTTCTGAACGAATCGATTGACGTATTCGAACAGCCACCAAAGCAGCGCGGAGGCGGGAAACAAACCGAGAAACCGGCCGACACCGCGACTCGCGAGCGAATGCCCTTTTCGACGGTATACCAGCCCATCGACCGTGAGGATGTAGCCGAGCCAAAGCGGCGAAAACGCGTGAGAACGCAGCGCTTCCGCGGGCGGCCAAGGCACCCAGGAGATTGTCCAGAAAACCAAGCACAGCGCCACGCCCAACCATCCCCACCATGGGAACCGAACCTTCGACGCCAACGCCGCGCGGGCCTTCACAGGCCGAAAACCAAGCTTCGACGGAAACAGCATCCACACCACGAACATCACCGGAAGCACCGAGATCACGAGCGTCCCCGACAGGGAGAACTTCGGATAGGTGCGCAGAATCTCGGGCGGAAAGTGGATGTAGTGAGCGAGTGGATGGGCTTTGGACAGCAGTGCCCCTGCCAGCGGAAGCAGAAACATGCCGGCGAATACCAACAGGGCGACAAGCGTGCGAACCATGATCGTGCGGCGCACGTTATCACCATTCGAGTCTGCCACCGCGGCGCGTCCGTCATGTACGGGCAGGGCTTCGCGCGTCCAACCGTCCCGGACCGAACGAGACCGGCACCGAACCGCTCATCGATGGAAGGCCGCCTTGACATCCTGAATTTTGCTACCCACATTGTGAATCAATGTAGGTATCGGTTTGCAATGTCCATCTGTCTGGGAGGGAACCATGGGAACTCCGACAGAATTCGCTTCGTATCGTGACGACTCTGAGGAGAACGAACCCTTCAAGCTCATCTCCGTCATCCCGCCCGCCCCCACCGAACGAGATCCCGTACTGCCTGACCCGCTGTATCAGCTGTACGAAGACGCCGCGGAGACCTTGATGGCTCGCTCGCCGTGGGCGCTCATCGCGGTGGAAGCCCAAGAGGAAGAGGATCCGTTCCCACCGATTCCGCTGCTCGATCCACTCCCACCGATTCCGCTGCTCAGGCCTTCCTCTCACCCTCCAGCCATCGAATACCACGCCAAGCGCATCGCCCGAGAACAACGTCGTAAGAGGGCAGCAGCGATCGCCGCGTTCATCGTAGCGCCCTTCCTCTTGCTCGCGGCCTATGCCCTCGTTGCAACGATCGTTGCTTAGTAGCCTCGATGACGTCGAATCGCTACGGACGCTCCAACGCTCCGATATCGATCCCTTGTCCCTGCGGTCTGGCGGTTCCCTCGAAGTCCGAGGTGAGCCCTTGAATGGAAACTCCCTGGTCGATGGCAGGTGAGTTTGCCTGCAAGTGGACGTCACCGCCTGGTCCATCCACGACGAGAGGATCTGCCGTCGTGTTTCCCTCCCACCCCGACACTTCGACGCAGTCAGGGTAGTCGTTGGAACACTCCGTGGGGCCGAAAACGAGGTTATGGTCCACGGTCAGTCCTGCCAGCACGGCCTGCGATCCCGCGGTGATCAGGCCGACCACCCGTTGCGGGTCCATGACGATGATGTTGTTCTGCACAACGACGCTCTCGATGTTCGACGACAGCAGGTAGATCGCCGAGGTGCCGTGGTTACGCGAGCCCCAAATGGTGTTGTTGTAGATATGAATATCGCGCTTGGGACCGTCTCCGCCATTCCCGGCGTTGTGGTCCGACACCGCGATACCGCTGCTCCAGGGATTGTGGAGGATGTTGTTGAAGATTCGAATGTGCTCGACGGTGCCTCCCTGCTCCGAGCCCACGGTGATGCCCCCGGCCGTCTCCAATCGATTGGCGTAGACATCGATGTTGTTCAAGGTGCCGGTGCCGTCGAGACCGGCTTCCCACGCATCGAGATAGATCTGCCCTCCATAGCCGGGGAAGTCATGAATGTAGTTGTGGTGAATGCTCCCGCGGCAACTGCTCTCCTTCGCGTCGATGCCCGAATGCCCTTCGAAGTCGGGATGGTCCATGTACAGTTCATTGCTCGCGACCTCGAAGTCGCAGACGCCCGCTATCGAGATCCACTCTTCATGGCCCTTTTCGTCGTCGTTTCGGGCGTTGACGATCTCATTGTCGCGAACTGCCACGTTGTTGCTGTACCAGACACCGATTCCCGAGGTGACCGTCTCACGGGTGGTGTTGTTCTCGATCACCACGTCATCCGCGTCTTCCACATAGATGCCGGCATTGCCGGAGTCGAACACCGACACGCCCACCACGGCGACGTGCTCGGGCCTTGCTTCATCGCTATCCTGAACGGATACGCCATGGTTGGGGGAGCTTCGAACGGTGAGGGAGCAGAGCTTGATGTGGCTCGCGCCCAAGATGGAAATCAGTCCGTCTTCGTCGAGCGACACACCCTGGCCGTTGACCTCGGCCTTGCCGCCCATTGGGTCGGAAGCGATGAGGATCGGCGCCTGCGCGGTACCTGATGTCGTGATGACGAGCGGCTCTTGATAGACCCCTTCTCGCAGGTACAACGTGTCTCCCGGTGCCAACGCGGCCGCGCCTCTGGCGAGACTCGCCCACGGGTCGTCGGAAGAGCCCGCCCCCGTGTCGCTCCCGGTGGGGCTGACGTAGTACGTGTCACCAGACGACGGATCACAGGTGACGGACTGTGGAACGACGCCAGCATCCGCGCCTGGCGTGGTGCCTGCGTCCGCCCCCGGGGTCTCGCGCGCGGCGGACGAGTCGTCGTCACTGCCGCAGCCCGTCATCCACACCGTCAAACTCAGGCAAATCGTGGGCATGAAGCGCATTGGCCTCTCCTTGTGAACCTCGGCTCCACGATACGCTTGGTGGTGCCGCGTGGCCAGTCAGCGGACGGTGCCATTGACGCGGCGTTGCGGGTCACGTGGACGGGACGCTGCAGTGCTCGAGTCAGCCGAGCGTTCCCCCGGGTCAGAATCCATTGAACGCCACGAACTGCGTCATCAACAAGACCACGCAGTATTATCCGCTGGAACCGAGCGGCTGCCCGGCCACGAACTGACGTCGAAACGGGCTGATTCCTCGCCCCCTCACGATCTCCCGCGAGGAGCTCGACAGGGGTCGCTGGCCCGTCGTGGTCTGTCTGGCCTTTCTGCCGTTGCGTAGTTGTTCGAGACGCTTCTCGCACCTGTGCTTGGTCGCAAAAGACATTCAAGCCCAACCGCGACACAGCGTGTCGCAGTGCGACCTCATCCATCGCACCGCGCACGTCCTCAGAATTTCCGCGCGCAGCGCGAACGGATGACCCCAAGGCTCAATCGCGCCCAATGCCGAGCGCTTCGCTTGGCACGAGATGTGCTTCGCTTAGGGTGTTGAGTTCCCGCAATACGTCGCAGACGTGGCAACAACCCCCAAGGTTGCACGCTTCGCTCCCCCGCTAGGAGACCCGATGAAACGCTTCCACTTCGTCATCATGGCATTGGCCGTTCTGAACGTGCACTGTGGCTCCACCGATTCGGAAGCCGACAAGCGCGGAGTTGGTGGTACCGGAGGAGGCGGAGGTGGCGCGGGCGTTGCCGGAACAGGCGGCACGGGCGGTGTGGGGGGCGTAGCTGGTGTCGGTGGCACGGCTGGTGTCGGTGGTTCGGCTGGTGTCGGTGGTTCGGCTGGTGTCGGTGGTTCGGCTGGCGTCAGTGGTTCGGCTGGCGTCAGTGGTTCGGCGGGTACGGCCGGCGGGACCGGCGGTTCGGGCGGTGGTCCCGAACCCTGCACCGAGGAGCTGCCCTCGAACGGCACGCTGTCCCTGCGCACCGTGGATCCCACCACACCGGTGCTGGTGCCGCAGGTATTCAGTGGCCTGACGATCCGCACCCACAACCGGGACGGCTCGCCCGTGCCGGCGCCCGAGGCACCGTTTTCGCTAACACGCACGATGGGCGCACAGGGCCCGGGGGGTGACGGTCCCGGCACGGAGATATTCTTCTGGCGAAACATCGAGGAGTCAGAAGGCAACTACAACTGGTCGAAAGCTGACGCGTTCGTCGCAGCGCTGCCTTCCAACACGAAGATTGTTGTCACCCTGTACGGAACACCGCAGTTCTATGCGCGATATCCGTCGGACCCCAGTCAGTATCCGAGCTGGCCCGGCGTGGTTTCCCCGCCGTCCGAGGCGCATATGCCAAAGGTTGGCGCATTTGTACGCGAGTACCTTCAGCGTCCGTGGGCGGATCGAATTGTCGCATTCGAAGTCTGGAACGAGCCGTTGTTCAATTGGGACACGCCACCAACCGAGTTCGGCGACGCTGGCCGCATGACTCCCGACTGGGCGACCACCAACGGCGTTGCCAGATTTTACGCCGGCAGCGCTTCGGAAATGGCAAACATGATTTACGAAGTGTACCAGAACCGCGCTGGTCGAGAGGTCCTGGTGGGGGCAATCGAAGATCCCATCAACGGTGTAAACAACGTGCTCAAACGGATTCTCGACGCCCCGGTCACGGTGGGTGGTTCCGGAACGGCCAAAGACTACGCCACTGCGGTCTCGACTCACTACTACGACTTTGGGAACGATATGCGATTGTTGGCGGACGGCATCGCGAACATCCGCGCCGTGACGTCGCTACCCATCTGGCACACCGAAGGCGGCGGGTGGGACAACGCCGACCCCGACAACATCCTCGCTATGGGCCTGATCGCGGCAAGCAACGGCCTTCAGTCAGAAATACCCTACGTTCATACCGGTCCCACGGACTACGAACAGATTCAGCACTTCGGTGTTCCCGCAAACGATCCCGATCTCGTCACGCGGTTGAGCCAACTTCACAGCCTGAACGGTCAGACCATTTGCAACGCTGGCGTTGTTGACCAATCTGGCGTTGAAACTTGGTGGGTCAAGACCGGCAACGGAATCGAGCTATTCGGCGCCGTAAACTAATCCACGATGCACGAGCACAACGTGACATTCGGCTCGCTCTACGCTAGGAACTAAACCTCGATCAACTCATACTTACGCGTACCAAGCCCCAACTCCTCCGCGTAGACGAGCTGAACCGTGCTGTCGATGCTTGGGTACGAGAGGTCCCCCAGCGATTGCTTCTCCACACTACGCACCAGGTCCATCGCGGCCTGATCCAACGCAACGGGATCCGATGACGCCGCGAACCCGATGTCCCGCGCAACGACCGGGGATCCGGACGAGATGCAGTCGCAGTCCTTCGTCAGGTTCACGAGCCCTATCACGTAGCCGATTCGCTGCTTGGTCGCCCGGATGACCCCCAGCGCATGCTCGACCATCTTCTCCTGCAGCTTCGTCGACGCGCTGTCCCAATTGAATCCCACGGCGTCACTGCGACAGTGCGCGATGCACTCACCACAACCGATGCATCGACCGTCGTCGATCACCGCGATCCCTTCGTCGTCCTGCTCGATCGCGTCCTCCGGGCACGACTCCATGCATGCTCCGCAGGCTTCGCACTTGCCACGTCGGATGCGAGGCTTCGTGTCGCTGTGCTGGAGCAGCTTGCCCTTGCGAGAGGAGCAGCCCATACCGAGGTTTTTGAGCGTACCCCCATAGCCTGCGGCGAGATGGCCGGTGGCGTGAGAGAGGATGACCACCCCATCGGCGTCGGCCAGGGAAGTGGCGATACCCACTTCTTGGAAGTGATTGCCCTGGATGGGCACGATGCGCTCGAGATTGCCTTCGAGGCCGTCGGCGGGGAGGAAAACGGCGCCGGTCCGCTCGAGCGTGAACCCGTGCCGGATCGCAACTTCGGTGTGTTCGGCGCCGTTGGCGCGGGGGCCCGCGTACAGGACAGCCGAGTCGGTCAGGAAAGGACGTGCCCCCCGTGAGCGCAGGCAGGTGACGACGCCGCCCGCGACGTCAGGGGGCAGGAACGTCTTCACTCCCGGCTCGCCGACGTGCAGCTTCACCGCGATCAGATCGCGCTTGCGCACGAATGACAGGACCTCAGAAGCCTCGAGGACCGCACGAGTCGCTTCGTTCCAGGATGCTGCCGAGCCGTTGATGGGAACACGTTTGAGATAGACGTGGGCGGGATTCATTGCTTGCTGCGGAACAGTGCCACGGCTTCGCGAATCTGGGAATCGGCTTCGCCGATGGTGGTCGATCGATTGGTAGGCCGGCAGTTATCGGACGCGCCGCATAGCGCCGCGCTACCAATGACGACTAGAGCGTCGGGCGAACCGAGATCGTGGCCTTGCGGAACATCGAGACGTACATGCCGTCGTGGCTTCGAGGTGTCTCGACCACCACCCACATATCGCCGACCTTGCGAACGAACGCGTGGGATCCTCCGAGCATCTGCCACCCGCGCGTGGTCTCTTTCATGACGTAGGTATCCGCGGCCGGCCTGGACGCCACGTAGTTGGCGAGCTTCTGGTCCATCATCACTTGCGACTTGCTGCCCTTGAGCACCCCGACCACGTCGGTGAACACGAGATCGATCTGCGCTTTGTCCGCGGGATTGCTGGTGTTGATGCTAGCGACTTCCCCCCGCGGGCTGCCGGGGTTGTTGAAGGCCAACGTCGATACCGTTGAGAACCTGCTGATATCGGCCTTGGGATCCCCCTTGCTGTTGATGAACGTCGTGAGCCCGACCATCGCCGTCTCACCCGAGGGGATGGACGCGGCGGTCCCCTTCGCGAACCCGTCGGCCGCGGGGCACCAAACCTTGTAGGTTGACGCCGGATCCGTGCATTCAGCCCCCAGCTTCAAACGCGCGAGGTGCTCGTTGATGAAGGCCTCTTCGACCACCCGAACCGGCTCGGCAGCAGGCCCCTTCGCGGTCGAGCCGGAATCCTTGTTGCCGCAGATCCCGCAACAGCCCGTGACATTGCAGGCGAGCACGAAACCGGCA
>Ga0180009_10003860_pt1 | contig 16832 bp, 13 predicted proteins | sample OS_PC_MetaG_FD_123537 | JGI IMG/M metagenome (GOLD analysis project Ga0180009, IMG submission 123537) | Groundwater microbial communities from the Aspo Hard Rock Laboratory (HRL) deep subsurface site, Sweden - OS_PC_MetaG | ecosystem: Environmental > Aquatic > Deep subsurface > Groundwater...
CAGGACGGCCGCGGCCGCGCAGAACTGCATGCTCATCAGGGCCTGAACGTGCGAGGTGAACGGGCCGGCATGGTCCAGGCCGGCATAGTCCTTGGCGCCGGGCCTCAGCTTTTCCACAATCCGCTCGATATCTTCCGCGCCGAGCCCGTGGCTTGCCAGGGTCCGGGCCACCTGGATGGGGACCTGGTTGGCCCCGCAGGCGGCAAAGGGCTTGATGTAGGTCCGGGTCACGGCAAAATCCCGGCCCAGGCCGTCGAGGGCCTGTTCGACCCGGTCGTTCCGGCCGGCCCAGCAGTTGAGGAAGCCGTGGGGACCTTCGAAAACCAGCGGGGCGGCCGTGCCGCCGGCCCGGGCGAACTGGGCCGCCAGCAGACCGATCCGGGCGGTCATGCCGATTTCGATGATCGGCTCCATGGTCCCGCCCCACCAGCCCTCGTTGGGGGTGCCCGGCGTCAGGCTGGCCGCGTACCCCAAAGCGTGGCCGGTCCGTTCCGCGTCCAGGCCCATCAACCTGGACGCCGCCGCGGCCGCGCCCAGGGCGGTGAAAATCGTGCCCGGCCGAAAAGCCGGATGGGCCACCCGGCCCACGGCCTTTAGAATCCGCCAGACCATTTCGTACCCCGCGACCACGGCCGCGATCACCTCTGCGCCGGATGCCCTCTCCTGTTCCCCCACGGCCAGGGCCGCCGGCACGACCGCCGAACCGCCATGGGCGATACCGGAGATCACGTCGTCCTGGCTGGTCGAGTGGGCCATGGTCCCGTTGGCCAGGGCGGCCTCGAGCATTCCCGTCCGACGCTCGTACCCGATCACTGCGCATTCGCCGGCCACCGAGCGGCTCATGTCAGCCGCGATACGGGACGGAGGCAGGTCCCGACCCGCCAGACAGCAGCTCAACGTATCCAGAATCCGCCCTTTGGCCGCTTCGACCACCTCGGCGGGAAGATTGTTAAAATCCAGATCGTGGACGAACGCCCCCAGCCGAGCGGCCAGGCCCTGCCTTTCAACGGTTCCATCGGTCATGGGCTACCTTCCTTTGTTGAAGCAGTAATCGTTTTCAGACCAAGGGGACGAATCGGTTATAGCCCAGCAATCGAGCCCAGGTCAAGGGCGCCGGCTTCATGTCGGCTTAAGCATCCGGGATTTGCGACATCGCTGTCACGGCGAACCCCGACATGAGCTTAGGAGGCCTGCCCTGGCTGGAGCTGCTGCTGGGCGGGTAATCGGTTCGCGTTCCAGGGCTGCGCCTTCGGGTGGCGGTGTTCAGGCACCGCCGGGAGGCCCGGTCATCGTCCGGGTTCGAGTCCGGCAAAAGGCGAAGGCCGCCTGGCCTGGTTCACTCGAATCGGCCAGGGTGGCGTCTTACGGCCGGGGCTCAGGAATTTTCGACCGAGGCGCGGATGTCCCGGACGATGGCCCGGGCCCGGTCCGCGTCCTGTTCCTCGACCATGAGGGCGGCAAAGCCCTTCTGAGTCACGTACAGCCCGTCGTAGGCCGTGTCCTGGTAGGAGCGGATGAGGAAACCGATACCTTCGCGGGTCAGGGCGTCGGAGATCAGGTCGGCTTCGAACCGGTTTTCGATGGTGGTCAGACGAATCATAGGGACGGGACCTCGCGGCCGAAGGAAATTTCCGAGGCCTGTTCGTACTGGTGGGCGGTCTGAAGGAGACGGGCTTCCTGAAACATGCCGCCCAGAAGCTGGAGGCCGATGGGCAGTCCGGAGGCGGTCCGGCCGCAGGGCACGGACAGACCGGGGATGCCGGCCATGTTGATGCACAGGGTGTAGACGTCGGTCAGGTACATGGCCAAGGGGTCGTCGGTCATTTCTCCGATTTTGAAAGGCGGGATGGGCGAAACCGGGCAGGCCAGCACGTCGCAGCGTTCGAAGGCCGTTTCGAAGTCTTGCCGGATCAGGCCCCGAACCTGGGTGGCCTTGCGGTAGTAAGCGTCGTAGTACCCGGCCGAGAGTACGTAGGTCCCGATCATGATGCGCCGAATGACCTCCGGCCCGAAGCCGGCGGAGCGCGTTTCCAGGTACATGTCCATCAGGTCCCGATCGCCTTCCAGACGCATGCCGTACTTGACGCCGTCGTAACGGGCCAGGTTCGAACTGGCTTCGGCCGGGGCCACGATGTAGTAGGCGGCCACGCCGTACTCGGTGTGCGGCAGGCTGACGTCGACGGGTTCAGCCCCCAGGCGGATCAGCACGTCGACCGCGGCCCGCACCGCCCCTTCCACTTCCGGGTCCAGGCCCTGGGCGAAATATTCGGCCGGCAGCCCGACCCGGAGTCCGCGCAGGTCCCGGTCCAGGACGGCGGTGTAGTCGGGGACGGGCTCGGGGGCCGAGGTCGAGTCGGCGGGGTCATGTCCGGCGATGACGTTCATCAGCAGGGCCGCGTCCCGGACGTTCCGGGTGATGGGACCGGCCTGGTCCAGGGAGCTGGCGAAGGCGACCAGTCCGTACCGGGAGACCCGGCCGTACGTGGGCTTGAGTCCGACCACACCGCAGTGGCCGGCCGGCTGCCGGATCGAGCCGCCGGTGTCGGTTCCCAGGGCGCCGGCGCAAAGCCGGGCCGCCGTTGCCGCGGCCGAGCCGCCGCTCGACCCGCCGGGAATAAGGTCGGTGTTCCAGGGGTTGCGCGTCGGGCCGTACGCGGAATGCTCGCAGGACGATCCCATGGCAAACTCGTCCATGTTGGTCTTGCCCAGGATCACCGCCCCGGCCTCCCGCAGCCGGGCGATGATAAAGGCATCGTAGGGCGGGACGAAGTTCTTCAGGATGTTCGAGGCGCAGGTCGTGGCCAGCCCCTTGGTGCACAGCACGTCCTTTACGGCCAGGGGCACACCCGTCAGCGGACCGCCCTCCCCGGCCGCGATACGCTTTTCGGCGGCCCGGGCCTGTTCCATGGCCCCGGCCGCGTCCACGGTGATGTAGGCGTTGATCCGGGGGTCCAGGGACTCGATCCGGTCCAGGTAGGCCTGGATGACTTCGACCGGGGAGACCGCCTTGCGGCGGTACAGGTCGGCCAGCTCGTGAATGGACGGTTCGATCAGGTCCATGACGCTTCCTTTAGAATACCTTGGGCACGACGAAAAAGGCGCCTTGCCGCAGGGGGGCGTTGGCCAGGGCCTCGTCCGGGTCCAGGGACTCCCCGGCCCGGTCCTCCCGAAAGGGGGTCTGGAGCGGCAGGGCGTGGGCCATGGGCTCGATGCCCGAGGTGTCCAGTTCATTGAGCTTGTCCATGTAGGACAGAATGCTGTTCAACTGGCCGGTCAGACGCTCGGCGTCTTCCTCCGTCACCTTCAAACGGGCCAGCCGGGCCACGCGTTCGACCTCACCACGGTCTATCTTCATAGCTGTCATTGCCTCCCGGCTGAAAAATTTCGAAGCCGATCCCGGGGTGCGGGACTTTGTTGGAAAAGCTCGGACGCCCGGGGCCGTCAGGCCGGCCTGACGCCTCTCCCCGGGAACCGCTTCGCGCCGGTCCCGGAGTAGCACAGGCCGACTGGGATGACAAGCCGTTTGTCGCCCCTCGGCCCGGGTTTTGCCCGGCCGCGTCTTAAATCCCGGATTTTGCAGTCGTCTACTACCGCGGCGCCGAACCCGACTGCTAAATCATCCAGAACGGGCCCTGGACCTTGCGCACCTGGCTGACGATACGGGGCTCCGAAGCTTCGGCCTCGGCCAGTTCACGGCCCGCCGAGTCGTCGCCCATCAGGACATCCAGGACCCGGCCGATGGATTTGGCCTGGCCGTCGATGTGGTAGCCGCCTTCGAGGGTGATGGCCAGGCGACCATGGCAGACCTCTTCGGCCATCTGCTTGAGCAGACGGGTCATGGCGGCGAACCCTTCCGCGGTCACGTTCATGCCGCCCAGCGGATCGCTGCGGTAGATGTCGAACCCGGCCGAGACCAGGATGAGTTCGGGGCGGTAATTTCGGGCCAGGGGCAAAAAAAGCTTCCGAAAAATTTCCACGTAGTCCGAATCGCCGTGTCCCGCCCCCAGGGGGACGTTGACCGTGTGTCCTCGGCCCTCACCCCGCCCCACGTCCTCCAGAGCGCCCGTGCCCGGATAGTACGGGTATTGATGGGTCGAACAGTAGAGCACCCGGGCCACGTCGTAAAAACTGTGCTGGGTCCCGTTGCCGTGGTGCAAATCCCAGTCCACGATCATGACCCGGGACAGACCCCGTTCCGCGATGGCCCAGGCCGCGCCCACGGCCACGTTGTTGAACAGGCAAAACCCCATGGCCCGATTGGCCTCGGCATGGTGCCCCGGCGGACGCACCAGGGCGAAACCGTTGTCCAGTTCGCCGTCCAGGACCTTTTCCACCAGCGAAATCATACCGCCGGCCGCGGCCAGGGCCGCCTGAAACGACAGCGGGGACGTCCGGGTGTCCGGGTCCAGATAGCCCTCCGCCCGTCCGTCCGTCCGGGCGATAAGATCGTAATGCTCCGGGCGGTGAACCAGGCTGATCTCGTCCCGGGTCGCACTCCGGCGAGGCAGCACGACCAGACCCGGCCAACGGCCGCTGTCCAGCATTTTATAAGCCACTCGAAGCCGTTCCGGAGACTCGGGATGCCATTGCCCTGGATCGTGAGCGATGAAAAGATCATCTCTGACGATGCCGGTGCCGCTCATATGCCGCCTCCTCTGAATATCAACGCGCAAAAACAGCTGTTTTAAAAACAACTATCTTATTTTCGGCCATCAGACCTTGTCAACGACAAAAACCGAACCGGGCGGCCCGACATCCTGACCCCGGCCCGGAAAACGAGGCCGGGTGGTCCGGGCCTTTTATATAATATCTTGTATTAAAGACTATATTCAGATTAAAGGGCAAGCGATGTCGGAGGGGATGAAAAAAACAGGCCCCCACGCCAACCGGCAGGGGCCCCGATAGTCATACCGGGCCGATTTCAGACCACTTCATCGACGATTTTGGCCAGGGACTCCCGAACCTGAACCTGCTGGTCCGATGGAATCTCACGGACGACGCGTTCCGTCTTTGAGTCGACCACTCTGGCCTGGACCAAGCCCTTGGACGGGTCCACGGAGTATTTGACCGTGACCGCCTTGATTCCGACTTCCGAGTCTGAGGGTGGCAGTTTCATCGTCTTATCCCCCTTACGTTATACTTATCGGAAAAAACCGGGAGGACTTGAATTTCTTCTTCCGGCTTGGCCGGGCGTTAAACAGAATTATCCCGGAAGAGACCCCTTGGGGGGCCCGGGCGGCACTAATGCCATCCGGCCCGCCCGGTCTAAAGCGTCTGCTGTGTCCGGGCGATGATCGAATCCTGGAGTCCCTTGCTCAGGTCCACGAAATACGCGCTGTATCCGGCCACGCGGACGATCAGGTCCGGGTAGTCCCGCGGGCTTCTTTGGGCCTCGATCAACGTTTCCTGGTCGACGACATTGAACTGGACCTGACTGATTCCCAGCTCGCCCCAGGATCGGAGGTAGCTGATGAAGACCGGCCGCAAGTCCCCTTTCAAGGCCGATGGCGGAAACTTTTGATTGAGCAGGTGGTTGTATGTTTTCAGGGTATCGATTTTGGCCGCCGAATTCAGGACGGCGGTCGGGCCTTTTCGATCCGCGCCCTGCACCGGAGACAGGGTGGCGTCTGCCGCCGGATCGCCGAATTTTCTTCCATCCGGCGTGGCCGGCGTGTACGAAGCCAGTCCGTAGGTCGCCGAAACCGCACTGCCGTCGCCCCGGCAGGGATGGCCGAATCGGTCGGTGAATTCGGCCAGGACCCCGGAGGTCCGATGGTGCACCTCGGCCGCGGTCCGGTCGGCTTCGTCATCGTCATTGCCGTACTTGGGGGCCTGGAGCACGGCCTGCCTGAGGTCCTCGTACCCCTCCCAGTTGGCATCAAGGGCCGCAATCAGATCGTGCATGGTCGTTTTCTTTTCTTCGAAAAGCACTTTATTCACCGCGGTCAAGGCGTCGGCCACGTTGGACGATCCGATCAGAATGATAAAATCGTGGATCATGGAGGGATAGACCCAGACTCGGCTGTCCTGTCCTCTTTCGATGCAGCCGTCCATCAGGGAGGACAAGAACGGCCGCGGCAGGTATTTTTGGTACAGACCGCGGCTGGTGTTTTCCAGTTTGCTCAGCCGTTCGGTAAAAAACCGGACCTGTTCGAGGTAAGCCTCCATCAGGTCTTCAGGGCCGTCAAAGGTCCGAGGATCGGGGGTGGGCGCCCCGTACTGCTCACCGGTCTCAGGATTCACGCCCTGATGAAGAGCCCACCACAGACATTTGGGCAACACCATGTAACCCATGGCCCGGCGGCAGATGTTTTTCCCGGGCACTTCCACGTACACGCACCCGGAAACCGCGTAGCTCCGGGCATCCTGTAGCGGAACGTTCCATTTTTCCAATAATGGGATCAGGGCCCCATCGTTTAAGAAGGACGGATAGCCCAGCCCGGATTCGAGGACATCGGCCGCCTTGTCGAGCAGCTTGTCCGGCGTGCCGGCGTGATAACGCAGGGCGATACTCGGTTCGAGGCTTCGCATGGTCCGGGCCGTTTCCAGGACCAGATAGGTTACATCATTGGTCACGTCCTGGCCGTCATCGTCGACCCCGCCCAGGGTGAGGGCCTGCAGTGAAGCAACTCCGCCGTAGATGCTCGACAGGGTCGGTGAATAGATAAGACCTAACTCCTGAAACTTGACCCACAACAGTTGGAGAAGTTCCAGGGCCTGTTCCGGGGAGATTCGTCCCGCTTCCAAATCCCGGTCGTAGTACGTCCCGAATACCTTGTCGAAACGAACGGCGATGCCTACGGTGGTAAATTCCAGGTACCGGGCCGCATGAATGAGGAAAAAGGACTGCAGCGCCTCACGGAACGTCCGGGGCGGATGCTCGGGGACGCGGTCGCAGACTCGGGCAATTTCCTCCAAGCGGGCCTTGTCGTCCGGGTCATTCGCCCTGTCAGCCATTTGTGAGGCCTTTCCCGCGTACCGCCTGGCGAATCCGATCAGCGCCTCGAGGCTGATGACAACCGCCTGCAAAAACTCCTTTTGCTCGATATAATCCACCGGGACATCCCGGTCGATCTCCGCCAATCGGTCCAGCGCCTCGGCGATCAGCCCCCGGATGCCGACCCGAAAGATTTTTTCATAGTTCGGGATGCCGCCTTCCGTCCAATGGCTCCATAAAAACGTCCCTTCATAGCGCCAATACTTGAGGATATCGCCGCTGAAAACGGCCTGCTGGCGATCGCTCATGGACCGGTCCCGCCAGTACTCGATCATGTCCGCCAACTCGGCCCGGCCGGCATCATCCAGAAGGGAGCGGCCCTCCTCGCCCGTGACCAGCCTCGAAACCGATCGCCAGTTCTGGTCGATCCCGTAATACAATCCTTCCGGCGTCGAAGTCGCATTGCCCACGATCTTTTCCCAAGGCTGAATATAAATATCCAGGCCGGTCAGAATTTTTTCAAAAGCCCGGGCCCGTCTTAAGACCATCGGCTGAGATTCGGTTTGGCGATAGCTTTCGGTCAACAACCGCGAACGGGCCAAATCCAGACGGATTTCCGGTCGATACATGCCTCGTCCGGCTTCGTCGACCTCATATCCGCGTCGAACGTTTCGGACCGCTTTGACCACCAGCCTGCTTCGGAAATCCGTAACCGTCTTCACCTGCAAAACCTCCTGGTCATTATCCGGGCCGCACGGCTTTGCTCCCCGGACCACTTGCATGATCGATCCGTTTGTTTGGCAGACCCGGCCCTTGTTTCGCCCCATCCTGGTCGAGGCCGCATACGAGCCTCACATATTTATCCCGCTGGATATCCTGGCGATATTGTGATCAGACGGCTCGTCGTAAATACCGGGCAATCGGTCCCTGGGCCATGACAGCCAGCCCGTCCGGCCTCATGCCGGCCTGCAGCCGCGGGGTCGGAGCTTCCGGCCATTTGGATAATTATCTAGTATATCAAGAAAAATAAGAATGTTTCCCGAATACACTTGATGGTAATCCACCGCCCCCCTTGCTGTCAAACCGTTTTTGCTCGATCAGCCATGGCCGGACACCATGTTTTGCGGCCAGATGACCGGAATGCGGAAAACATCTGCCCCCCTCTCCCGGATTTCTGACCGGGTTCCGTAGCGAGGTATAGAAATCATTAGCGAAACGCGAAGTTGGAGGAGATTTTGGCCGCGGGCATATCAGGGCGATATGTTGAGGACCAAAATCCTCTAAACGAGCGTTGCGGCAAGGATTTCCCGGCCTCGGGAGGAAGTTGGTGAAAAATCCGGGATAGCGACCACGATAGGAGGTACAGGGGGCTTCAGTGGTCCCGTCCCCCCTGGCCGGTCCGGGATAATGAGCGGAAGCCCAAAAACATCTTGACAAATTTAACTTAACCAAATAGGTCTTGAACTCATGAAACCACAACCTGACCCGCCCGATGACCGCCTCGATGACAGAATCGGTCTTGCGTTTACCGCTCGTTGGGGCTACAAGTGGTGGGGATACCCGAGCACTGCCGTGATGGTTCTGTTTCGACCGAAAAGCTGATCAGCCCGGCACGGGCGAGGCTTCGGCCGGGGTCTGGATCGTGGACCGGGCGGCAGGGCAAGCCGCTCGAACTCAAATAGGGAGGCGAATATGAATACGAGTCGCAACTGGGAGAAACCGATCCGCAGACTTGAACTGCTGATGAGGCTCAAATCCTTTCCCGTGGCCTTGAAACTGCTCGAGGACAAAGCGGCCCTGAGCACGATTCCGTTCTGCCGCCGGCTGGATCGTCCGACGACGCTTTGTCAGCTCATCACCCTGGTCAGGAACTTCGACTGGACGGTGGGGGCGGTTCTGGGGGACTTCCTCGGCCCCATGTGCCCTTCCATGATCGGCCTGGGCGAGGTCCCCGAACACATGGCCGACGGGACCTTTCGGAGCATCGTCTGGACCAAGACCAAGGCGGACGGCAAGAAGTACGAACTGGGTATTCCCCGGATTCCCACGGGCCAGTATGAGGCCGTGGCTCTGGCGCCGCTGGTCTACAATCCTTTCGACCCGGACATGGTCCTCATCTATGCCAATCCGGCCCAGATGATGCTTCTGATCAATTCCCTCCAGTTCGAGGACTACGAGGTCATGGAGTTTTTCTGCGTGGGCGAGTCTTCCTGCTCGGATGCCATCGCCCGTTGTTATCTGACCGGCAAGCCGTCCCTGACCATTCCGTGCTACGGCGAACGGCGCTACGGCCATGCCCAGGACGAGGACCTGGTCATGGCCCTGCGGCCGGAACAGATCGACAAGGCCCTCAGGGGAATGGAGACGCTGTACCGGCGCGGCATCCGCTATCCGATCAGCTACGCCGGCGCGGAAATGGACGTCAGCGGCGCCTTTCCCGGTTCCTACGGCCAGACGCAGCAGCTCAAATCGCTACGGGGCGACGACAACCGTCTTCTTTTGGGCGTGACCGGCGGCATTGCCAGCGGAAAGACCACGGTGGCCAAAATGCTCGAGGAACTGGGCGCCCCGATCGTCGATTTCGACCTGATTGCCAGGCTGGTGGTCGAACCCGGCCAGCATGCCTACAACCAGATCGTCGAGTATTTCGGGGAGCAGGTCCTCCAGGAGGACAAGACCCTGGACCGCAAGAAGCTGTCCGACATTGTTTTCCGGGACATGGAAAAGCGCAAGAAGCTGGAGAGCTTCACGCATCCGGCCATCGGAGTCGAGTTCATGAGGCAGGTCAACGAGCTTTCCGCGAAAGACCCGGACGCCATCATCCAGGTCGTCATCCCGTTGCTGATCGAACTGAACATGGGCTACATGTTCCACAAGCTGCTTTTGGTCTACACTTCCCCCGAGGTTCAGAACAAGCGTCTGGCCGCGCGGGACGGAATCAGCGAAGCGGATGCGGCGGTGATCATGCGCAACCAGTTGCCCATCGACGAGAAGGTCGGATATGCCGATTTCGTCATCAACAACGAGGGCGACCCGGAGGAGACCCGGGCCAAGGTCGAGGCTCTCTGGGCGGAACTCAAGAAACTCCAGCAGGAGAGTAAAAAGCAATAAGGACCGCTTGGGGCGGAGATAAGGAAAGACATGGCGGAAAGACCGATATTTTCCAGGAACCGTTGTACCAGCGTCTTAAAGGTGGATGACCGGACCATGCGCTCGACCTGCCGGCTCCAGGACACCTTGACCGACGCGGAAGTGGAAATCGACGTGCGGCTGCCGGACCTCGAGATCGTCGCGGTCCGAAGCGGGTTCAAGCGGACCATGGGCGACGTCTGCCGGGAGCCGAACGAGGCCCTGCAAAAGGTGATCGGCGTTCGGGTCGGACCGGGCATGCTCAAAATCATCAAGGGTCTGGTCGGCGAGTCCTCGGACTGCGGCCAGGCGGCTTTCATGGTTGAAGAGTGTTGCCACGGCATCATTCTTTCCTTCACCAAGGAGACGCTGATGCAGGCGCCTTTGGGGGAGGAACTGACCGCCGATCACTACGGGGAAATGGTCAGGAAGAACATCAGACTTTACAACCGTTGCGCGGCCTTCGCCCCGGGCAGTTCCATGGTGGAAGGCATCGAGCCGCCTCAGTGACGAGGTGGTCCCGGGGCGGCCAAGGCCGAGGAGTGTCAATATATGTTGAGTTTCGAACGTAACAAGCTGGTTCACGTCGGGAGGAAGGACGAAGCGACCCTGCATGTGCGAGGCGTGTTGTCCGACGACATCTACAGCCTGGAAATCGAAATCGAGGTCGGGTTGGCCGACCTGGCCATCGACCGTATCGAAGGAAAATGGCATCGCTGGACCACGCCGGAATGTCCGAGGGCGGACGCGTTTCTTCGGGAGGCCCTCGGATTCCGGCTGGAGGACGCCGACTTCAGCCAGAAGGTCCACAAGATCGTGGGCCGCAAGTCCTGCCGGCATTATGCCAATCTGCTGCTGGAATGCGCCCATTCGGCCAAGGAAGCCAGCCGACTGCTCGCCTGGGAGGCGGCCAAGGCCGACGAGGCCGACCTGAAGCTGGATGCGTTTTTGAAAGGCAGGGCTGAAGCCCCTCGATCGGCCGCCCGGGAGCCGGGCCGGGCCGAGGCGGGGGAAGCGCCGCCCAAGCCCTCGGCATTGGAATCGAAAGCGCCATCCCCCCGGCCGGCCTCCGGGAACGGCCAGGTGATCGACCTGCACGTCCACACCCATCCGGCCTCGTCATGCAGTTCCGCGCCGGTCGATGAAGTGATCCAGGAGGCCCGCCGGATCGGCCTGGACGGAATCTGTCTGACCGATCACAACCACGTCTGGGCTCCGGATCAGGCTGAAGCGTTGCGGCAGCGCCACGGCTTTCTCGTTCTGCGAGGCAACGAGATCACCACGGAACAGGGCGACATGCTGGTCTTCGGCCTGGAAAAGGACATCAAGGGCATTATTCTGCAAAGGAAGCTACGTCAGGAAGTCGACGCGGCGGGCGGATGCATGATCGTCGCCCATCCGTTTCGGGGATTCCTGGTCTTCGGAGTCGGAGAGACGGGGCTGACCCCGGAACAGGCCATGGACCGCCCCTTGCTCAAACTGGTGGACGCCATCGAAATCATGAACGGCAAGGTGACGGTCCAGGAGAACGAGTTCGCGGCCAAAGTGGCCGCCGGTATCCACCTGCCGGCCACGGGAGGTTCGGACGCCCATGAAGTCGTTGAAGTCGGGAAATACGCCACCCGGTTCTTCGACACGATCCGCAACGAGCAGGACCTGATCGCCGCGTTGAAAAGCGGCGCCTGCCAGGCCGTGGCCTACCGCAAGGAAAAGGGCCTGACCTGACGAGCCTACCCGGTGACCATTCCCCATCAGGCCGCTCCGAACCTTTCGGGGCGGCCTGAAAATATTTCGCCCTTTGACGGCCCGAACGATAACCGATCCATCCTCCACCCCGGCGGGCGAGCCGCACACCATCCGGCCCCTTGCGGAGAGACATCCGGCTGGCCAAGCCATACGGGGAGTGGTATGATGCATTATCATCCCAGGTGAGAGCGGCATATGGCTGAAGATCGTCCGAACCGTGAAAAGTCGTCCGCAAACTTCCCTCTTTCGGAGCAGCGGCCAGGGGAAGTCCGCGAGCTCCCGGACGCGGTCTCCACGGCCCTGAGCCGGGTCGTTCACCAGACCCTGGAACACCTTTCCGCACCCGTTTACTCGGTGGACGTCCAAGGCAGGATACTGACCTGGAATCCGGCCTGCCAGGCCGTCTTCTCTCGAGGCATCGAGATCGTCGGCCAGCACGTCTCATGCCTCATGACGGACCATGCCGCCCGGGCTCGGATCACGGACGCCGTGGCCCGCGTCTTTTCGAGCCGGCGCCATCTGGAGGTCGATCTGGACTACCGCTCTCCGGAAGGGCTTCCCCACCGGGTCCCGTCCCGGTTGTACCCGGTATGTGACGAATCGGGCCGGGTGCGAAACTGCGTCTGCGGACCGGCTGCCACGGAAGCGGGCCGCTCGAAAGACTCGATCCTCCAAGAGCGGGACCGGCTTCTGGATCGGATCGCGCAGGGGGCGCCGTTCGTGCTGTACGTCTACGACCTGATTACGAAAAAAAACGTGTTCAGCAATGAAAAATCGGCAAGCTGGTTCGGGTGGAAACCGGATCAGCTCGCGAATATGGACTCGGAGTCTTTGAAGGCCCTCATTCATCCCGAAGACCGGGATATGATCAACAAACAGATACAGGCGTTGGCCGGCCTGGGCGACCAGGAGGAGCTGGAAACGATTTTTCGGATCAAAGACGCCTCGGGCCACTGGCGCTGGCTCAAGAGCCGCGACGTGGTCTTTTCCCGGGACGAAGGAGGTGCGGCGACCCAGATCATGGGCTGCATCCTGGACCTTACCGACCAGGTTCAGGCCCGGGACCATTTAAGAGAAGCCGCCGAGGAAAAGGAGGTTCTGCTGCGGGAGATTCATCATCGGGTCAAAAACAATCTCCAGGTCGTCTCGAGCCTGTTGAGCCTCCAGAGCCAACAAGTCGACGACGAGCGCGTCCGGAACGCCTTCCTGGAAAGCCAGAACCGGATCATGGCCATGGCCCTGATCCACGAACTGCTGTACGAGTCCACGGCCATGGCCGAGATCGATCTCCATGCTTACGTACACCGGGTAGCGTCCTGCCTTTTTCATGCCTATGACGCCGCGGCCAGGGGCATCACCCTGAAAACCGACCTGGAAGGGGTCAGGATTCCCCTGGACTTCGCGGTCCCCTGCGGACTGGTGATCAACGAACTCCTGTCGAACGCGCTCAAGCACGCCTTTCCGGGCCGGGCCTCCGGCGAGGTGCGTGTTGCGGCCCGCCAAGAGGAAGGCGACCACTTCCGCCTCGTCATATCGGACAACGGAATCGGTCTTCCGGCCACCCCCGGGGAGACCGGCCCGAAGTCCCTGGGCCTGGCCCTGGTCAGAGGTCTGGTCGAGCGCCAGTTGTGCGGCTGCCTGGACGTGGCCACGGACCAGGGGACCTCGTTCACGATCGTCTTCCACCAAGCGGACTGACCCGGCCCCGACGATTGACAAGTCACTCAGCGCAGCGGGGAAAATCCCGGTCGCCACGACATCACGGTTTATGGTCCGGGCCAGCCGCCAACCCGTGTTGCCATTGATTTTCTCCTTTATTTTTTCCATTTTCAGGAGAATGATGATAAAATTGTTTTATGGCGTTTCGGTCTGTATCGAACGTCGCACTTTATGGGAAACAAGACTTCGAAGCAGGATCGGGGCATCCTGCATTCAGTTCAATCGGCGCGCTTGTTGTTTAAGGGAGGTGCACGAGTGAAGAGATGGGGGCTGACCACGGCGGCTGTGGTCATTTTCTTGGCCTGGGTCCAACCGGTCTGGGCCGACGATTATCTGAAGGATACGGTCGAGTTCGACAAGGCTTACATTCCGGCCCTGGCCATGACCAATCAGGACAAGAGGCCTCCGGCCATCAAGGCCATGAAGATACTCGACCAGGCCTGGGCGAAATATAAGGGCCTGTACTACGACTACAAGAAAAGCGACGCCAGATGGCGGGGCGATTTCGACCAGGTCGGCCGACTCATTGCCGAGGCCGGGGAGATATCAGCCTCGGACAAGGCCCTGATCGAAGCCCACGAGACTCTGGAAGGCGTCCGCCTGACCTTCATGGAAACCAGGCGGCGTTACGACATCGACTACCTGATCGATCATTTCACCGAATTTCACGAGTACATGGAGGAAGTCACCCTGACGGCCAAGGGCAAGACCCCGGAGACCCTCAGTGATGACGACCTGGATGAAATCCGGCAGAATCTCACCCAGGCCGTGCAAGCGTACGAAAAGGTCCAGCGGTATCCATTCGACCCGGCGATGTTCGGCTTCAACGGGGAAAAGACCGCTCAATACAAGAATTTCGTGCAACGGGAGGCTGACAGCCTGGCCGACCTCGAAAAGGCCCTCGGCGGCGGAGACAAGGCGGAGATCATCAAGAAGTCCATGGCCATCAAGCCGTACTTCATCAAGCAGTTTTTCCTATTCGGGGATTTCGACCGGATCAAGGCCGGAAACTGAGGCGGGGTCCGGCCGCTTTTTACGGGTTCGATCAGCGAGATGACCCTGCTTCGGGTTGTAGAATTGCGCAGCAAGCCGCGGAGAGCTTCAACCCGAAGCGGGGCGATTTTATGTACGGACCAGGGCCTGAACAGGGGGCAGGAGTTCAAGAATGGCCCGGGCCGCTTCTTCACCGATCGCCCCCACCCCGCAGGCCGGCGTAATCAGAGAACGGCTCCGGACGAGGTCAAGGTCCAATCCACGGCCGGCCAAGGCCGACCAGCCGGCCTTGAGCTTGTCGGCCAGTCCCCGGGCCGTCTGCTCGCCCGTGTAGTCCAGGGTCGGAACGATGCCCCAGGCGATATGGCCGCCGCGCTCCAGAAACTTCCGAATCTCCTTGGGATAGAGCAGGAAGTGATCCAGGAACCCGTATGCGTCGAAATTGATGACGTCCAGGTTTGCCGAGGTGATGGCGCCCCAGTCCGAATTGCCGCAAATATGAACCCCCACGAAGGCCGGGCCAACGGACCGGACGATCTCGGCCGCCTCGTCGAGCATGGCCACGACACGCTCGCCGCTCAAGTTCGAATGGGCGCTGCCCAGTCCGGTCAGGCCGGGTTCGTCGAAAAAGATCAGCGGGGTCCGGCCGGTGGCAAGAATCTCCCGAGCCAGCCAGGCGGCTTTCGCGCCCAGACCCTTGACTACCATGTCGGCCAGTTCGGGGTCGTCCAGCAGGGTCCTGTCCTCCGGGGTCCTGACCGACTGACCGAAGGAAACCGGGCCGATGACCTGGGCCTTGAGGAATTCGGGCCCGAACGCCGGGTCTGATTTGGCCCGGTCCAGAAAAAGGCGCAGACAGGAACCGGCCTCGGGCGGTACGGCGAAATAGTCCCAGTCCTGGGCCAGAAAGTGTTCGTAGAACTCGGTCAGGGCCTGCTCCCGATCCCCGGCCTTGACGGTCACCCGGTGCCTGGCTTCGTCCATCTCGAGGGGGGTCAGACCGTCGACGGCCTGAAGCACCATGTCCTCACGAGGATGACGCCGAACCATTTGCGGCCAGTAAGGAATGTCCGGACTGGTTCGGGCCACGAAATCCAGGGTCCAGTCCAGATCGAGGAAGGGGACCGTACCGATGGCCGTAATCGCAAGCGGCGTCAATTGCCCCATGGCCGTCTCTCCTGTCAATATGCATTATGGTGATCGACCCGGTGTGTTCGTCGGCAACGCTCCCCGGACCTGCCGGCGGATTCGATGTCGACCCCGGGTTCAACGTGTAAGGAAAATTCCTTTTATTAGCTGGCGGGCTAACCCCGCATGTTTAGTTTTTTGCCCGTTCGATATATGAACCGGTCCGGGTGTCGATCTTCAGCACGTCCCCTTCGTTGATAAACAAGGGCACCTGAACCACCAGGCCGGTTTCCATCTTGGCCGCCTTGGTCGCCCCGGTGGCCGTGTCGCCCTTGATCCCTGGCTCGCTCTCAACGACGCTCAAGTCGACCGTGGTGGGCAGGTCCAGGCCAATGGGCCGGCCCTGGTAGAGCAACAGGTTGACGTTGATGTTTTCCTGAAGGAAAAACCGGGCCTCGCCCACCTGCTCCTGGCTCAGGAAAATCTGTTCGTAAGTCTCGTTGTCCATGAAGCAGTACCCGTCCTGGTCGAGATACAGGTACTGCACGTTCTTTTCCTCGAGGTCCGGACGATCCACCTTCTCACCGGAACGAAATGTTTCATCCAACACTCGTCCGGTGATCATGTTTTTAAGCTTGGTCCGGACAAAGGCCCCGCCCTTGCCCGGCTTGACATGTAAAAATTCCGTAATGATATACGGGTCGCCCTTGAATTCGATCTTCAGGCCTTTCCGGAAGTCACTGGTCGAATACATGGTCCATCGTTCTCCTTAAAATAATCTGCTTTTACGAGGCGCGCGTTTCAAGCGCCTTTCTCTGTCGCCGGGCCGCGTCCCTGAGCTTGACCAGTCTGGTCACGATTCTCTGCTTTTTCGCGGCGTGCAAATCAATCGGGGGCGACATCCCGGTTTCCGATACGAAACTCAGGGCTTCAGTGTCGGCATCTTCCGGTTCAGCCAATTCCATCTCCGCCGGTTCGAAATCCAGGTCCGCCCCGGGCGCTCCCGCCGGCTCGGCCTCCAAAGCGGCCGCCTCCATCTCCGCCGGTTCGAAATCCAGGTCCGCCTCGGGCGCTCCCACCGGCTCGGCCTCCAAAGCGGCCGCCTCCATCTCCGCCGGTTCGAAATCCAGGTCCGCCTCGGGCGCTCTCGCCGGCTCGGCCTCCAAAGCGGCCGCCTCCA